>Ga0136557_1000451_pt1 | contig 31249 bp, 26 predicted proteins | sample AntRauTorckE6832_FD_104796 | JGI IMG/M metagenome (GOLD analysis project Ga0136557, IMG submission 104796) | Saline lake microbial communities from Rauer Islands, Antarctica - Metagenome Torckler E6 #832 | ecosystem: Environmental > Aquatic > Non-marine Saline and Alkaline > Saline | place...
ATCCTGACGTCGAACACCGTGGCCGGACTGACCAAATGGCTGACTTTCCGGTTTTCGGTGTCTCTGGGTAGCAGCCTCCAGCGCAAGATCTACCGAAACTTTCTGTTCAAGGATTATCTGTTCCACAAAACCGAGAACTACAACCGGAAGATTGCCGTGGTCGGCGCGCAGGTGCCCCGGTTCGTGTACATGCTCTTTCAGCCTTTCCTGCTGCTGACCAGCCAGGCTTTTATCGTGCTGCTGATCCTGATTGGCCTGCTGGTTATGGACCCACTGCTAGCCTGCATTGCAGGGGGACTTATCGGGGGCTCATACCTGGTGACCTATGTTGTACTCCGGCGGAAGCTGGCTTATCACGGCGCTGTCATTTCGGAAAAGAACGATAAGGTGCAGCGCATCCTCTCTGAGTCCTTCATCGGCATAAAAGACGTAAAACTCGACTCGCTGGAGAGTATGTATATAGAGCGGTACAGCAAGATCAATGTCAGAGGCCTCAAGTCCCAGGCCTTTATTGCTTTGGCCGGTGAGTTGCCCCGATTTGTCATTGAATCGATTTCCTTCGGCGCCATCCTGATTCTGGCATTGGTGCTGCTGACCACCCAGGACGACATCACATCGGTTGTTCCTGTGCTGAGTATTTATGCGCTGGCGGGTTACAAGCTGCTGCCGACCCTGCAGCAGATATACAAGGCGCTCTCAAGCCTCAGCGGCCATGGTTCCGTTGCAAAAACGGTCCTCAGAAATCTGCAATCGACTGCAGACGACCCATCCTCGGTTGCCAGGTCGGTCAGCCCGATGGATATCCATCAGGTTCAGCTTTCAAACGCGGAATTCAGCTATGGAAAGGAAAGCGTGCCCGCGGTCCAGGACGTTTCGTTGACCCTTGCCCGCGGCGAGATCTATTCATTGGTCGGTCACTCCGGGTCGGGCAAATCGACCCTTGCGGACATAGTACTCGGGCTGCTTAAACTCAACTCCGGTGATCTGATCGTCAACGACAGGGTGCTTTCAGATCAGCAACTGGGGGCATTCCGTAAAAAGGTCGGGTATGTCGCTCAGATCATTTTTATTCTGGAAGACAGTGTGATCAACAACGTCGCTTTTGGCGTGCCGGAAGCCGAGATCGATATGGACCGGGTCAAACAGGCGCTGACCCTGGCGAATGCGGATGAATTCGTGAATGAACTTCCGAACGGCATTCACTCAAACCTGGGGCAGGACGGAAAACTGCTGAGCGGCGGCCAGCGCCAGCGGATCGGTATTGCCCGGGCGCTCTACAAACAGACGGACCTGTTGGTGCTGGACGAGCCCACCAGTGCGCTGGATATGGAATCGGAATACAAGCTGATGAAGACTCTGAATTCCCTGAAGAAAGACCTGATTATTCTGGTGATCTCCCACCGACCCGCGTCTATCAAGATGTCGGACAAGATCATTCTGATGTCTTCAGGCAGGCTGGAAGATGTTGGGTCTTACACCGAGCTTTCAGAACGGAATGATGATTTCAGGCAGATGATGGCGCACTCCAGAGATTGACCTGGGCCCTTAGTGCGCAGTCGGTTTTCCTGGCGCGCTATCCCGGTTTGCCAAGAAACAGGGTCTTTTCGGAAGTTCCAAAAAAACGAAGTTTCAAAAGATACTTAAGGAAATCACGGGGTCGGGTAAACAGTTTTTTCGGCGCCAGGACCCCGGACAGCAGGCCACCCCGCCCGAAGCTACCTTCGGTATGGCCAATGCTGTACACGGCGGCATGATAATCGATGGGCTGTAATGGCGTGTTCCGTTTTATCATTTCCGGGATCAGGTCACGGTGATGACCAAAAAGACTCCGCACAACAGCGGGGTCCATGGTGTTTACGTCCGTTTCAAGGGGCAGCAGGTCTGTGCGCACCATTGCATAGGTGCCACACCAGTTATCGAAGTCGTCAACGACCAGCCCCCAGCGGGAGCCAACAGACAACAACCACCCTTTATCGATGTACCATCCATAAGAATCCGGGTCTGATCGCGGCAGATCGGCCAGGTCAGACGCCACAAGATCATCTGCATCCACACTCATGACAAACTTCGACCCTGATTGTCTGGCGAATGCCATTCCGCTTGCCACTTTGAAGCCTTTATCCCACCAGACGGCCTGCTTTCTGTCGTCGTCCGTGGATTCACCCTTGAAAACGGACACTTTTGGCGGATCGAGATCCACCCTGACGATATCAAAACACGCCGGCAGAGTACCGATCTCCGCATCCCGGTTGGCAACCACGACCGCGCGAACATCGCCAGAGCCGGAACACGCCGATTCGATGGACCGGGCGGTTTCATAAAGACGCTCAAGCACCTTCGGCCAACTGCGCGATGCGGCTGGTGATCTTAATGGAATAACAAATGTCAGAATCCTTTCCAATTTATATTCCCTTAATTATTGGTTTTAATATCAATACACAGTATATTATATTATTAAATTTAAAGGAAACGATGCTTTTATTAGCATCTATCAGGATTGTATCGTTAGTTAATATTTAGATAATCTGAATATATTAAATATAATTAAATCCACGATTAATGGCAGTACTCTTACCGAAAAATAACGTTACATTTATTACCTGATCAATTAGCCTCAATAAATAGTGGTTCATTAATCTGTTTCGCAGGATGCGACCCTCGCCTATGTTCTCGTTGATAATAGCTGTACATAATGGTGCGGCCACCCTACCCCGCATGCTTAATGCTCTGAGCCGAACACATCACCCGTCATGCGGCCTGGAAATTATCGCCGTTGATAACGCGAGCACAGATGAGACCCGTGAAATTCTTGAGTCCCACCTGCCCGATCTGCCGATGACTATTCTGGAGGAGCCGCGTCAGGGAAAGTCCTTCGCGCTGAACACGGGAATTGCACATGCCCGGGGAGACTTTATTGTATTTACGGATGACGACGTTGTTCCAGACCCGAACTGGCTAATCGCTTATCAGGATGCTGCGGAGCGTCACGGGGATATCGGACTATTTGCGGGACAGGTGCGGCACTTGTGGGAAAAACCGCCGCCGCCCTGGCTGAGGTATCTGGCGGAAATCGGTAAGTCCTGTGGGGGCACACCTATGGACCTGGAAGAACAGATCATATCTTCCGGAGAAATAAAGGGGTGCAATCTGATGGTTCGTCGTTCGACCCTGGCAGATACCCGTTTCTCGGAGTTGGCCGGTGTCAATTTTTCCACCGCCGCGCCGTCATCGGGCGGAGAAGATACGCTTTTTGCGAAGGAAGTCGGGAAACCGGGCGAATGCATACTGTTCGTTCCCGAGGCCTGCGTAAAGCACATTGTACAAACCCACGAAATTGGAATCTGGCCCGTTTTCTCAAGGTACGTCCGCATAGGCTGCAGCTTTCCTATAGAAGCAAAAGGCAGCATTTCCCTCCTTGGTTACCCTGGCTGGGGTCTGCGACAGGCTGTGTCGGAAACCGTTACCTGTCTTTTGTGGTTGATGCGCGGGAAATCACAGAACGCTGCGCTCGGCATGATTCACCTCGCTAAAACCCTTGGCGGCCTGAGCGCAGGGCGCAGAATCAGCAGCATGAAAAAGCATTAAGCATCCTGCAAACCGGAACCGGAGAAGGCTCGGCATGGCTATTTTGATCCTGGGTAAGCTGTTATGAAACCTCGCGCCGCGATTATCTGTGCCTCAAATCCCGGGAATGCGGGGATGTATAGCGTCGATCTGGCAGCGGTCGATTTCATGACCAGAAACTCGATTGATTTTGATCTGTTTACATCCCATGCCCCTTCACGCCGTGGGCGCTACAGGCTGCTGCCACTGGGCATCGATATCGGGCACCAGCCCCGGGAGACATTCGGAAATCTGATTTTCAAAAGATTCTCGAAAATGTCCCAGCTCAGCCGATATTCTCATGTTCTGTATTGGGGGGATTTCACCCCAAACCCGGTGTATGGCCAGGAAGACTTTCACCGGGTCCAACGACGATACGATGTAAGGTCATCCGGCGAGCAGTCGCTGGATAGATGGGCCCGTTTATTCAACTTTTCGGGCGGCAAGACCGTTTCAAAAATCATCGCGGTCGGCAATAACTTTCAGCATGATTACTCGGTAGATAGTGATCTTTACCAGAAATACCTTCAGAACCTGGGGTCGAATTTCGACCTGATCATGCCTCGCGATCTGTTCTCCGTGGCCAATCTCAAGAGCGTTCTCACGGTTCCCAGCGATTCAAAAGTGCGACCCGGGCTCGACCCCGCCTTTCTGCTCAGGGGCGCTTCCGGCGATGACGACACTCGAAAAGAACCGATCTTTTGCTACCGTTTTGCCAGATCAAAGATACCGTCTTCCGAGCGCTTCTTATCCGAACTGGAGAAGGCCACTGGCTGCCGGGGGGTTCATCTTTCCCAGTGGGACAAGTTTGCCCCGTCAGGCGCTGACTCACTGTTTTCGCAATACATTTCTGACATCAGGCGTTCGCGTTTTGTGGTCACGGATCTCTACCATCTGGCCATTAACGCCATGCGGCTGGGGGTTCCCGTTTTCGGCCTTGGTAATCCGGCGGAATCACAGCGGGGTAGCCTCGGGGACTTCAAGAAGAAGATTCTCTTTAAAATGCTGAACCTTGAGCGTTTCTATATTGAGGTAGATCCCGGCGGGAGCCAGGGAGTTGATGGTCTGATTGAGCACATCGGGCGTGAACTTCCGCTTTATGAGCAGAACCTTCCTGATATCTACAGCCGCAAGAACAGGCTCGTTCAGGCGTTTGAGGATGATCTGCTATCTGCCCTTGTGCACTAGCAGGCCCATTGTTTCAGCCCAGGCCCTTGAGTCGAATGAAAACAGGTGCTCAATAAATTTCCGGGCCTGCTCTTCAGACCAGTAACCCCGATAAACCTGTGGCCAGTGGCGGATTTCGCTGTAATGGACAACCTTCGTTATGTTCACCGGAATTGTTTTGAAGCCCAGAGCGGTGGCGGCTGCAACACGGTGCTGACCGTGCATCACGCAGAACCGGAACTGACCGTTGAATTCGATGCCGATCGCCGTTATGTCCCCGTCGCCGTGGGTTCTGTCATACCCTTTCGCTTTGATGCTTTTATAGATCTTTACCAGACGTTGAAACTCGATATCGCCCTTTGTCTCAGAGACCGGGCCATGCAGGCCATAGCCTTCCCCCGCTCCCAGCCCGGGGCAGCCCGATGCCCTGTTCTCGTCAAGAATAATTCTCTCCATAAGTGCCTGGCGATAGGACGGACTGGCCTCCATCCAGGGTGCATGCAGGGTAAACGGCGCTGTTGATGCCAGCTGGGCAGGTGGATACCGGAAGCCCGCCATTGCCTCACCGGAACACCCGGGCATCCAGGTGTTGTAATACTTCTCCAGAAACGATCCCCGGAACCGGATCTTGCCCGGCCCGGAAAACATATCGTGATAGGCCTCTACGAACGGGTGCCAGCCATTTTCGCAAAATGAAAAGCCATTCAGAATGAGGCACTGATCAAGCGGGCACTCATAGGACGCCTGAATTCCGGCTCGGTTAAGATCCAGGACCTTGTCCAGATTCGCGTAGAGTGGCGGAGGCTCAGGCCTGGGTGTAATGGCGGAGACTTCCAGGCCAAACCATCGGAATACCGATTTAATGATGGTTTTGATGAATGCCCTGATCATTAAAATCCCTTTACGGCCAATACTGCCTGCCTGAAGCGGCCTAACATCGCATCCGTCGAAAATTCAGTCGCTACCCTGAACTGACCGGCGTCGCCCAGCCGCCTCCGGTATTCTGAAGATCGGATCAGCCCCTGCAGGGCATTGACTGCACTGTTTTTATCGCCTTCCTGATAAAGGGACGAGTCGTCGGCATGTTTCAGGGTGGAGCTCACGGACGGATTATTCGACGCGACAACCGGCAGGCCAGCCCGCATGTATTCCAGTATCGCCAGCGACATGGCCTCCCCTTTTGAGGGATGAAATGCGATATCGCAGGTTTCCAGTTTTTCCGCGACGTTGCTGACGGCGCCATGGAATTCCACGTAGGGCTCGATTTCCAGTTCGGCGGCAAGGCTTTTAAACGCGGCCATATCCGGACCGTCGCCGAAAACCGCATAGCGGATCTGGCGGCATTCGTGCTCAAAAACCAGTGACCTGATCACCTGCAGTGCGAAATCGATGCCTTTGTAATAGGACGCCCTGCCAACCGTTACGATTCTGACGAGTTCATGTTTTTCTTTATGATTGCTGTCAGCCCGCTTGTTGACGTCTATTCCGTTGGTCACGCAGTGAATTTTGCCGGCAGGGACTCCATTGATCTCGCTCAGACGCTGCCTGACGTAAGGACTGACCGCAAAGCAGGCAGAACATGAAATCAACGGCAACCGATTAGCCATCAACTTGAACAGTTTTTTGAGGAAACCCGGGCGTGTTCTTACTCCGGGAGTGTGATCATGAACAATAATTTTACGGACACCGCACAGGCGGAACACAAGATATCGGAGTGAATAGGTCTCCTGATCTGTCAGGTAAACGATTTTTATGCGGTTTTCCATGAGGTACTTCGCCTGGCGAACCAGGGCGCCGAAGGATCTGGCGGTGAAATCCACTTCATCCACGATGCAGCCATGTTCCGTCAGACACGCGGGAACGTCGGAAACCGTCGGGAAAACAACGTAGGTCTGGTAGTTTCGGGCCTGGAATAAAATCGATAGTTCACACCACAGCCGTTCCATCAACTTCCAGGCATAGCCGGTGTCAGAGTCGAAATTGCCTGCTGCCAACACACCGGCTTTACGAGACATGCCTGGCCTCCGCCGGCCCGGTGAACACTCGCTTCACCAGGCGTTTCCAGTTTTCTTTATAGAGCAGCGACTGAAAAATGTGCGAAAGGCCAGACCATAACAGGCCGTGCTGCAAATAATGCTTTCCCATGCCGAACTGTTTCTGGGAGATATAGAAATTGCACAGCGGCCGGCCTTTCTCTGTCACATACAGATCTCTGTATAGCTTCATGCTGAACAGATTCACGTTGTTTTTAGTCAGGAAATCAGCCGATTTATTGGAGCCGTGAACCCGCACTGTTGTCAGGCTCTGGTTGATATAAGCAAAGCCATATTGCCTGGAAACCTTCAGAACAAAGTTGAAATCTTCCGATTTCAGTATGCCCGGGTCCCACCTGAAATGTTCATGGGCATCCCGCCTTACTGCAAAGGTTGACGGGTAAAGCGGATAGCCTTTGAAAAGTAGCTTTAACAGGCTCTCTCCTTCGATGGTGTAATGGTTGCCCTCTTGCTGCCTGGCCAGATCAAAAATATACGGAAACATATCGGAGTTCGACAGTCTGTAGGGTTCTGGCAAGCTAACGTCGTGCTTGTGAAAATCCGAGAAAAAGAAAGCGATTTCAGGGTTGGCGTCTATCGCATTTTTATAAAGGGCGAGTTTCTGGGGGTGCCACAAATCATCGCTATCCAGATAACAGATATAGTCACCGCCAGATAAGGCAATGCCCCGGTTACGTGCCGCCGCAACACCGGCATTTTCTTGCTTGTGGTACCTGACTTTTTCCCCGAAACGACGTAAAACCTGCTCGGTTCCGTCGGTTGAGCCATCGTCAACCACAATGATTTCGAAATCCCGAAATGTCTGGCCGAGTACCGAATTAACAGCGTCAACCGTCATATCGGAACGGTTATAGGAAGGAATTACAACGGAGAAGTAAGGCATGTTATGTCCATATGGTTAATTTCCCGCAGCAGTATCTCTACTGCTTTATCAATGCCTGGTTCCAGAGCTGTCTCATCAGCGCGGGAAAAACACTGGAGAACCGACGCTTTTGCAGTGCGACCGTGACCGGATCGCCGCACGCCTATTCTCAACCGTTTAATCCCACTGGAACCAAGCGCTGCGGTCAGAGACTTCAGGCCTTTGTGGCCCGCATCGCTGCCGCCCCGCTTCAGCTTTACCTGACCCAGTACCAGATCCATTTCATCATGGACAACCAGGCAGCCGGTTAAAGCGGCGCCCTTGCGATCGAGAAATTTCCGTGTCGGTGGACCGATGTTATTCATTGGCGCTGCCGGTTTGAACAGACTGACGGTTTCCCCCGCACATTCCAGCTCGCAGACCATCCCTTCCGGATGGCTCACCCAGAATCCGTTCGTGCGCTCTGCCAGTCGATCCAGAACAATAAACCCGGCATTGTGCGGTGTATGCTGATAGTCAGAGCCCGGATTTCCCAGGCCTAAGATGACTTTCTGTGCGGTTCTGTTTCCAGCCAGGGGACGCACCCCTGCGGCTGGATCGTGACTTGCTCTGGCGAGCGTATCGGCCAGGGGTGGCACTGGCCTGTACAACCTTGAGCAGTCCCCGCAGAAGTTCTGAATACCGCACCGGCTGAGCCAGCAGCTGACAGGCTTTTGCCAGTCGTACATCAGCCTTACCAGATGGTCCGCTTTATTGGAGCCCTTGAGCAACACCAGATCCCCCGGCGCAAGCAGAGCGTTCAGAAAAGTCGCCGCCTGCCGCAGTTCCGTGAAGGTATGAAGGCCAGCATCGCCTGTGTCGCGTTCGGCTTTTGCCGCTCTGGGCGCGTGCGGGCCCACAAAAATGACAATGTCGCCGACCTCAAGCGCCTGCCGGGCTACCTTTGGATAGAGCTTTGATGCAGATAAGGAGTAATCCGACAGCGTTCCGATAACCAGAATTTTTCGTGTTGCACGAGCCTCCCTCATAAATTCAAGGGGTGCAGAGAATGACCAGTGGGGCGCCTTCCAGTCGTCTCGCAGAAAGGTAACCCCGGCTTCCGTCGGGACGATCTGCATCCTCCCCTCTGCCGGTTTTACATCTGCAACCGCCGCTATGGCGCTTGTGAGTGGGATACCTGCGGCCAGACCGACTCCCAAGGCCGAAAGTACCGACAAGGCCAGGTGTTTACCATGGAAGCCGGTTTTAACCAGGTAGATCTTGCCTTCGTGTTCAACCTCAAGGGTCAGGGGCTCTGGCCACCTGGAGCGCACCGAACGGAGCTTCAGGGTCGCGCCGTCGGCCTGCCCCACCCAGATAACCTGCCGGTGGCAGTTCTCACCGATGGACCTGATCAGCGGGTCGTCGATATTCAGGACCGCTACGCCATCTGCAGGCAAGGCCGCAACCAGTTTGCCCTTCTCCCGGGCAATGGCTTCCAGACTTCTGAAGGCCTTGAAGTGGTCCCGTGCGATCACGGTAAGCACCGCGATGTTCGGGGTAAAGAGCCGGAGAGGCCTGTCCAGTTCCCCCGGGGTGCCCCCTGATACTTCCAGAACACAGAACCGGTGGCGGGGGGTGACTTTGAGTAAAATTTTGGCAATACCGTCAGGGTAGTTCAGCGAACTGGGCGTGCTGTAACACTCACCCACACTGCCCAGAATCTTCGCCACAAGATCCTTGGCAGTGGTTTTGCCGGCACTTCCGGTGATGCCAACAAAACAGATCTTTTTCAGCCTTTTGCTATGAACAAGCGCCAACGAGAATCGCAGGAGATGCGCAAGGTAGCGTAGTTGCAGGTAGACGTAGCCCCACACGCGCGCTCGTATACGTTGGATCATTGGCCTTTCACTCCTTTGAAACACAAGCCAGATCAGGAACTATTTATTGTGTTTAAGACTGTATAAAACGTAATAGAAGCCTGGAAACGTTTTTACGAAGGATCTGAGCCTTGGCACAACTCTGAGGTGATAACGGATCCGGGACTTCAAAGGGAAACGGTAGGCCATGCCCCCTTTTATGGTGACCTCGCAGGGATGGCAGCTGCCGCATGGCTGACCCTTGTCGGTAGGCCGATGGCAGAACCAGGTCAGCTCCATGATTGCCAGGTTACCGGTGGCTTCGGCCCACTCTTTCATCTTTACCTTGCTGACGGACAGGATGGGAAAGCGGAACTTTCCGAATATTTCCCTGTAGGGATACACCGCTGAACTGATTTCCTTCAGAAAAATCGGGTTTTCCTCAACGCCAATCTCCATTCCCTCAATACCCCGGGTCTCGCAATAATCTGCCAACCACATGTACTGATCGCCGATGTATATCTTTTTCAGGATGGCCTGGTAGGCATCCCCGATGCTCTGATTTTGCACGAACCGCTTCTTCTCTGAAACGACGGTTGGTAGCAGGGTGCCCGGAAGCCTCTCGGAATTGTCGTGAATTTCCTTGCGGATTACCTGCATCGCCTGCCGCTCATAACCCGAAGACGGCCTGCCCGGGTCAACGATGTAATGAGTCTGAACCCGCTTACCTTCACTCAGAAGATGAAGAAGCCTGTAGGTCGAATCCCAACCGCCGGTCCATAAAAGGTGAACTTTTTCCGGTGTATCTTCCATATCAATCCCTGATCAGAAAGTGAAAGAATCAATCCCCTGCAAGACGCCGAAGTAGCGTCCTGAACAGCGACTGAAAAAAGAAATTCGGCGAATATCGATAAAAATTGCGCATAAAATATCGATACTTCCGCGGTTTCGCGATTTTCACAGCGGCCAGATGGTTCTGCCTGTATTGCTCGGCCGTCAGTTCTTCGGGCAGGCTGGTTTCGGAAAGTCGCGAAAGGATGTCTTTGCTTTCCACAGTATCTGCCCGTAACAGAGTAAAGTCTTCACTGATGACCACGGGGATCAGTGAATAATCGGGAACCTGGCCCTCTCTCAGGCGAATGTCTGCAATGACACTCAGCTTGGTATCCCTGGCCCACAGATCGAACACAAAATTCCCGAGGCTGTAGAAGATCAATCCGTTTCCATATCGTTCGATCGGCCACAAAAGGTGTGAATGATGGCCAACGACCACATCCACGCCTGCGTCTATCAGCGCCCTGCCAAGCGAGATTTCGTCAGGGCCGGGGTAGTCCAGCACCTCAAGCCCCCAATGAATCGAGCACACCAGGAAACCTTCACAATCCTTCTTCAGCGCCATGACTTCGGCCAGCAGCTCCGAGTGGCTTTCTTTGCCGGGATACGCACGCAGACTGTACGGTACCGGGCCGTCGTGCCATTCCTCTGGCCGCATGGATACGGCGAAAAAGGTGTGTGCCACGCCATCTTTTCGGAAGACATAAGGCTCTGTTCGGCCTGGTTTCGGGTCGACACCCATGACACCGAACCCACCGCTGTGTAAATGGTCGATGCAATCCTGAAACGCCGCAGCGCCATGCTGCATTGAATGATTGTTTGCGACTCCCAGAAGATCAATACCGGCATTTTTGAGGTATTTCAGGGACGCTGGATCGCCCCGCATTTCAAAAGACGGAAGCCAGTGGGATTTCAGGCCCGCATTGGAGGCGACCGTTTCCAGATTACCGAACGCAATATCGCCGGCCTGAAGATACGGCTTCACGTTGCTGAGGATGTCATCCTTTTTACGCTGGAAAGCTGAGCGCATACCGTGACCGGCGCACACCGGGTGGTCGCCCATGGATATGTCGCCAACGGCGGAAATTCTCAGGTCTTTCGGGCCAGTCGGATCCATCACATTAGCGCCTTATGACTTTAGTGTTGGAGCTGAAGCTGAGACGTTTTTTTAGTCCAGACAGAACACCCAGCGATCTGCCAAGCAGGTAAAGCCAGTCGACAAGATAGATCGAAAGGTAGTCGAAGAGGCTTTTACCTTTTACACCTGTTCTTCTGACCCGCTTGGCGCTTAAAACCGCCGGGCTGATGATCACCAATAACGCTGAAACCACCAATGCCGAGTAGGCGGCAGGCAAAAACAACAAAGCCACAGGCACGCTGATCAGACCCGCCATAAACACCAGGGTTAACAGGAAGGTTTTATCCCATAGGCTCTGTGGTAGTCCGTTGATGTAGTCCGAGGAATGCCACGACTGTCTTGCGATAAACGGGCGAACCCGAGAGGGATAACCCAGATGCACAACACTGAGCGACGGCTCGACTTCAACCCGATAGTGGGCGTTTCGCAGCCGTGCGGTCAGGTCATTGTCTTCACCCGCATTAAGGCTCTCATCAAACCCGCCAATGGTCCGGAAGATGTCTGCGGGTATGAAAATGCAGCCTCCCAGCAGGGAAGCCCGTGGGTTTGTTCGGGCCGAAGAGGCCAGTATCCAGTACTGTTCCAGCCGGGATGGATTTTCCCGCAGTAAATAGTGACCGCCTGCAATCGAGCCAGGATTGGCGGTTAGCTGGCTGACGCCATCTGAAAGCCAGTCCCGCCGGACCACACAATCAGAATCCAGAAAAACAATAATGCTGCCCTTCGCGTGCCCGGCCCCGTAATTCCGCACAGCGCCTACTTTCGCATTTTCCTTGACGTAAATAGCGACGCCACTGAACCCCCGTGCAATTTCCAGGGTTCGATCGGTTGATCCATTGTCGACCAGTAAAACCTCATAGCGATCATGCGGGTATGTCAATGCCATGAGTGATGACAGGCACGCGGCCAGATAACGTTCCTCATTAAGCACGGGTATAACCACCGAAACATACGGCAGCGATTCATCTGACATGGGCCGACCTTATAACTCTGATTTTACGATTTTTAATTATCCACTCTTTGTTAAGGGAGCGTTGAGTGCATAAATCCCGATTGATCGGATTAAAAAAGGAAGGTTTTAGTGCCATTTTTAAGCCTCCTTCCCTGAAGACTTTCGAAACACGTTGCAGCGGCAAATTCTGCCAGCGCGGGAGCGCCGTTTCACCTATAATTAGAGCATATTCTTTAATCGGTGCCTAACTTATGTCGATGAGTTTAATGCACAAAATTTCATTTGCATTCGCTGCGTCAGGGTTGTTGGTATTTGCGACACCTGTGATCAGTGAATTACTTGTATCGGACTCATTCGAATCAGGCAATATGTCGCCGCAAATCGCCAATGGATTCCGTTGGTCCGACACGAAAGTGACATCCGTCGTTAACAAGGATACCGAGGTATACATTACTTCAGACACGAATCTGCCGGCTCCTGAAAACAGCCAATGGGAAGCAAAAACCGGCGACCACGCCTTGATGTTGCGTTACAGGGCAGGAAAAAGCTGGACTGAACAAAAGTTCTATTTGCAGAGACCCGAAAGAGAACTCTGGATGAGCTTCTGGCTACGAGTGCCCACTAACTATGCACACCCTGAAGTCGAGGGCGCTAACGATAATCAAAAGCTTTTCAGACTCTGGATGGATGATTATGGCCATAAAGGCGATGGTTCAACGGTCGGCATGTCATTCAGAGGAGATGGGTATGGCGGTTCGTATTTCTTCGCCAAAATTGCTGGCGGTGGTGATAAAGGCAAAGTGCCCTTTATAACCATCCCTGACGATCGCGGCGAATGGATGCACCTGGTGGTCCAGGTAAAAAGTGAGAGCTCACCTGACGAAAAGGACGGCGTCATGGGGGTGTGGCGAAAGTGGGATGGTGATTCGGGTTATACCAAAACTCATGATTTCCGAAATCAGCCTATCAAGCTCAGCACCACCAAAAAAGGCTTTGCAGCGGGCTACCTGATGGGCTGGGCCAATGCCGTTTATCCGGTCGATACTGAATTTCTTGTCGACGATTTTAAACTGTCGACCACGCCTTTATTGTAAACCGAAAGTTCCGGCCGCCTTATAACTCTGATTTTACAAACTTGAACTTGCCGTTCTTTTCACGGGGTATATGATCCATATATTCAAACCGGATCTGCATTGAAACGCCAACGCGATCTGCCAGCGCCTGCCGTATCTGAATCTCGGTCGCTGCGGTGTATTCGCCGGAGGTGACCAGCCTGACCTGAAGCGTGTCTGGGGATTTCTGCACAATCTGGGCTTCGAAAACGCCTGTTACGCCTTTAAAGACGGGGCCGAGCCGGCCGACCCGGAAGCCAGAGCTGGCGATAACGACGTTGTCGTTTCTACCCTCTATTGAGTCAAGGAAGACGATATGGGGATAGCCCTCCGGCTGTTCTTTTGAGGTTTTGACAATATCCCCGATCCGGTATCGAATCAGCGGCATCGCCTGATTCAGCAGACCTGTACACACAAGGTGGCCTGACTCCCCCGGCCTGACCGGTTTGTCGTTATCGTCCAGAACCTCTGCGATCGCATATTCAGGCGGGATGAAGTAGCGCCCATCTTTCTGCTGATACGCCATGACGGCCATTTCCACACAGCCATACTGATCATGCACCGAGCACTGGAATGCCTGTTCGATGGCTTCCCGCTGATATGGTCCAAGGGTTTCAGAGGAGGTAACGATCGCTCTGAGCCGTAGGCTGTGTTTCAGCTTGTTGGCATTGATGTAGGCGGCGATTTCATAGATGGCCGAAGGGTAGCTGTCTATATAGACGGGCTGCCAGCTTTCCAGGGCTTTGATATAGAGCGGGATGGTTTCACCACTGAGGTGGTAGGAAGAACACAACAGGGTGTTCATGGCGTAATTCTTTCGCCAGTACGGCGGCGCCCTTCCCGACCCGGGTACGATGGAACGGCCCGCAAAGGTGGCACTGCGGTTGAATTCATCGAGATCGATGGAGCGTAAAAACCGATCGAAAAAAGCGAAGTTCTGTTTCACCGATGCTTTGGTCGCGAGCACCCTCAACGGCGTTCCCGTGGTACCACTGGTGCTTAACGTTGTCGTACTTTTTTTAGGGAAACCGATGTTATGAAAGGCGGACGGATCGTTTTTCACCACCCGTTTTTCGAGCACTGGAAAAACGCGGGTAAAATTGGATACATTGATTTCTGAAATGCTCAGGGACTGCTTATCAAGCAGTGACCCGAAATATTCAGTCCCCTGGAGTGCGCTGGCGATGATGCTCTGAAGACGCTTATTCTGACCCGCTGAGCTATGGAGTTGCTCTGCCTGTGAGCCTGACCGCCTTTGACCGAAGGTTATCCCGTATCGCTGCTGGCGTAAAAGCAGGCCGTATGAACTCACTGCCAGATTCTGGAGGTGCAGTGGCAATTTGTGATAGATCGACAGCAGTCCTGCCATTATTGGGGCTTCCGTGCCAGAAAATTCCAGTGTTCTGTCCGACTGGCTCTATTATGCCAAACTCTTAACATCAAAAAGATTACATACTTATAATGTAAACCGTATTAAATTAGTACAGTTTGATGGCACTATGTCATTATAGTGTGCATAAAAATAGGTTAACAAAGCGACATGACAATTAACTAAAGATGTTTCAGGCTTTAAGCACCCGAATTTTTACGAACAAAAACGCAAAATAACAATTCCCTAACCTGTTCTGGCGAGTGCGCATGCTAATCTTTGCGTCATGAATGGAGGCATTTAAATAATCAAGGGCGCACATTATTTTCAGTATTTATTAAAGTATTCAAGATATACGCGCACCAGATCACACAACTAATAGATCAATATTTATTTTATTGGAAAAGATATTATGCGCATTTCAAAAATTTTAAGTGCTTTATTCTTAACTTTTTTTTGCATAAGCGTATCAGCCTGGACCATTCATGCTGATTTTGACTCCGGTGAGATTGGCACAGAAGCCGATAACGGAAATGATGGTTTCTCCGGCGCCGGCGGAGGAAGTATCTATTCAGACGAAACCTCGGTGAAAGGCCATTCAGCAAAATTGCATATTAAAGAAGGAAAAACGGGCTATGGCATGTGGGGTGGCCATTTCATTTTTCCTGAAAGGGCCTATCGTGGCGACAGTCTGTGGTACCAGGTTCACGTTTATTTTCCGGAAGGATTCGACCACTACTCCTATGGAGAAGGAAACCGACTGAAATTCCTCAGAATTCATACGTTGTCCAGTGACAATAAAAACCATGGGTACATTGATCTCTACATTGACAGGAAAGGCTCAACCAATCCCTTTAAATGGATCTATGAGGGCGCAGCCGAGTGGACCAATGTTGGAGATGAGTCGGATATGATTGAGAAAGGCCGCTGGGAAAGCTACCAGATGCATGTGACTCTCGATACCGTTCCGGTCAGTCAGGGGGGCAAGGCGAAAGTACGGATATGGAAGAATGGCCGGCTCCTGAGAAACATCACGAATCGGGCAACCTTGAAAACGGAGACCGATTACGCAAGCCGGGCGTTACTGTTTACCTACTGGAACGGTGGTGCACCGAAAACTCAATCAATGTTTGTAGACGAAATAACCATCACAAACAGAACACCAGCCAGTTACGATGCGCAGGGTTTCCCATCACTCCCCAGTATGATATTCCGTGCGCCGCGCAGAATAGAGACGGTCAACGTAGACTGAACCTTAACGTCTTTGCCCATTTGGCAGGAAGGACTCTGCCAGGGCAAAACCTCGGCCGAGCAGGTAGAAGTGCATTATGATTGAACTTTTGAAGAGGTTCGCGCCGGTGCCTTTGAGTTTATAGACAGTCAACAGGAAAGGTAGGGTTAGCAGTAACAGGATAGAACCCAACGCCCACTCAAACGCCCCGAAGACGACAACCAGGACAGCAAAAACAAGGATCAGCCCGTATAAGGCGGCCGCCAGCATTACCGGGCTCTCGAAAAACGCGGACACACTCCCCAGATCCCCTTTTGCATGCCACTTTTCTCTCTTGATGAACTGGATGATCGACTTGGGGTTACCCTCATGATGAACCACCAGTTGCTCATTAAATTCGGGGATGACGCCTTTTTTCCTGGCTCTGGTGCACAGATCCAGATCTTCACCTGTTTCCAGAGCCTCATCAAAACCATCCAGACTCTCAAACATCTCTGCTGCAACGATGATGTTGCCACCGTTTAAATAGGTTCTCTCTCTTTTTCTGATGTATGAAAACCAGTTTTTTTCAATCCAGTGGGGTGATTGGGAAATTTCGTAGGTCTCACCCACAAGTCGGGTTTTATGATCGTGAGTAATGTCATCCAGAGCCTGTTTCCACTGAGGAGTCACGAGTATGTCTGAATCCAGAAAGACGATGTAGTCCCCATGGGATTGCCGGGCCCCGAGGTTTCTGGCGACTGAGGGAGTCAGCTTTCGGGCTGAGTAAATCAGGCGGAAACCGTATTTTCCGACAAGCTCGTCAACGTGTCCCCTGGGACCAGACATGCTGACGAGGACATCGGACGGGCTGATACCAACGCCAATCAGGCTATCCAGCAGATTGACAAGGTTGTCCTCGTCGTTAAACAGAGGAACGACGATTTCATACGGCTTTCGCACTAGTGAACCTCTTTTTGACTTTTATTTTGCGGTCACTTTCTTTGCAAAGCTGAGATTTGATAACGGCGAGGGCCAACAGGAAGTAGATGTAGGGGTAAAACGTAATCGACATAAAGACCGCGCCGACAAAATAGGTCACCAGGGCGCCGTTCAGGGACACTCTGAAGCTATCAAGAAACAGCAGATCCGGCCCTGGTTCCTGTTTTTTCCTGATCGGCAATCTTCTGGAAAAAATCAGGAAATGAAACCAGATATATAGAACCAGGGCGGGGATTCCAAGAGTGGAAACGACTTCAATAACAGAGTTGTGGGCAACTTCCCGCCGGCCGGCAAGATAGCTGCCGTCGTCTATTTTGTAATGCCGATGGTAATGCTCCGGAAAGGTTCTGAAACCAACACCCAGCAACGGGTAGTTCCTTGCCATATCAATCCCGGCTTCCCAATAATTCAGACGGGTGGTGGAGGTCTGGTCAGAACCTGCGGTGTTAAAGCGGGCCTTCTGTTCTTCCGGGAAAAGCGTCCAGGCAACCGACACGAAGACGATGACATACGCCAGATTTCTAGGGCTTATCTTTTTGTATGAGATCAGCAGATAAACGAGCCCCACGACCAGAGCCAGCTGCCCTCCCCGTGAGCTTGCACCCAACACCGTCATGATGGCGGTTAGCGGTAGTAACCAGTACAGCCTGGTTTTTGGCTTCATGTACAGGAGCAGCGGGATGGACATTACTGCACAGATCGCCATCAGCAGGCTGAACTCGCCGCTGTTCTGAAAAAATCCGGCGGGGCCCTGTATGCCCCAACTCGAAAAGCCAAAGCCGCGACCCGCCCAGGTACGGGCGCCGAAGAGCGACATTTTAAAAATACACAGGAAAAATACGATCAACAGCAGTTGCAGCTGTTTTACGTTTTTCACGCAGTTCGACAGGAACAGAACCTCGAGAGCAAAAATGAAAGGCGTGCTCATATCCCGGGAGGAAATACTGGGGTAAAGCGAGGTCATTGCCGATAACCAGGCCAGGGTCGCAAACAGCAGCACAATAAAATGAGTCGCGGTGAACTTCAGCCTGTTGTTGGCTACCATAACGACGAAGCCGACCAGTATAGTGACCTGCATCCAGGGAATAATGTTCAGATACGGGAAAATATACTGAGGGCGCAGGTAGTAAAGGACGATAAAGGCCAGCCCAAAATAGAAAATGGCATCCTGCCCTTTCAAGCCTTCCCGGAGTGCCTTCAGATCTTCCTTGATCACGGAAAATACCATTTACCTTTCTCCTACCTCTCCAGGCTTTTTGCCAGCTCAACTGTGTGATAAACGATGTCGTCGATGGTTTTCACCATGAAGGTGTCGTTGGCGGAATAGGGGTCGTTAAGGCGGAAGGTTTTTTTTGCGCCAAACGTCCCCAGCAGAAGAAAAGGCCCTTTATACCCAAGGTTTTCGATCGCCTTTATGTGGCGCGCTTCCATGCACACGAAGACATCGCCGGGATTCGCGACGTAATCCTCGACGCTGGTGGTTTTGTGGGATAAAAGGTCTATGTTTCTGGTATTACGGGCAAACTTGATGACCCGGGGGTTCGCGCCCTTACCGGTGTCGGTGTTCAGGCCCAGTGATATGGCCTTGAGGTCCGAATGGCTTTTAAAAACCGTTTCCGCGAGCGCGCTTCGGCAGATGTTTCCCTGGCAGACGAATACCAGCCGTTCCGGAGGGTGCTCCCAGCGCGTGTAGTCCCGGTAAAGACCGATCCGGCAATAGATCTCGTCGATGCAATAGCGCAACAAGCCCCTGTTACTGCCAAACCGGTTCATGATGTACTCGCGGAACATCATGCTTCTTCAATCTCGTAGAGATCCGTATACCGCTGGCGCATGACATCCTCGCTGTAGTTGTCCTTAACGTATTTCCGTCCTTCCACCAGCAGTTCCATGCTCTGTGTGCTCTGCTGGAGCCTGTCCAATGCGGCGACCAGGGACGCTGCGGTGTGCTCTTCGGCCAGGAAAAGCAGCTGCTCCGGTACCACGCGCTCAACACCATTACGGGTAGTAAGAATCGGCCTGGCCGCTGCCAGCGCCTGGGTCAGTGCAAGCGGGTGTCCTTCTGACGACGAAGTCATGAGGAAAATATCAATGGCGCTGAAAAACCCGGGGACATCGTCGATGAAGCCAAGAAATTCGACGTTATTTTCCAGCCCTGAACGGCTTACCTCTTTCTTGAGCTCAATCGCGCCGCTTTTAGTGTCGTCTCCGGCGATCCGGAGCTTTACGATAACACCCCTGTCTCTCAGAAGCCGGACAAACTCGATTGCAAGATGGTAATTTTTGGCTGGCCTTACATTTCCGAGGCACCCCAGTACCAGCGGGGCGTCTGGATCGGCTTTTTTCTGAACCGGCAGTTTCTCCAGCTCGCTTAAATCAATACCGTTGGGGATGACGGTTGGATGCAGCCGGCAAACGGACCCGGTGGCATGATTAATGGTGTTTTTCAGATCTTCAGTGACGGACACAACGTGCCTGGCGCCGATTTTTATCAGAGCCAGCTTTGCGTTACGAAAACGCTCGTTCGGGGAAATATCCACATGACCATGGAATGTGGCCGTCACAGGGATTCTGGTTAAAAAACCGACAATGGAAGTGTAGACATTGGAGCCGAGCAGATGGGACTGAATGTGAGTCACTTTTTCTTTTCGGACAATGGAAAACATCTCGAGAAGAAATCCGATATTCAGTGAGCCCTTGCAGTCCCGGATATAATACGGGATTGACCGTTTTCTGAGCTGCTGCTCTACCCAACCCGGCCCGCGTATCAAAGCCACGCTTCGGCAGCCCTGCTTTATGCAGCCTTCGGCAAGTGCCAGAAAAACCGTTTCTGCACCTCCCGGGCCAGTCGTGTCTATGACATGGAGTATGGTTGGAGTCTTTTCGCGTTTGGCCATTCCCTGGATCCGCTCGCTACATTCATTCTATGTTAACCTAGGTACGTGGGTGGCACTACTGCTGAGTCGTGCCACTGCTGTTCCTACAGGGATTTGTAGGCCTGAGACTGGTGCTTCCAAGAGGTTATGAATGGATTCTAATCTGCTCAATGTGCTGGTTCTGGATGCCAACCAGCGTAGTGCTCTTGCCGTTACCCGCTCCCTTGGCAGGACCGGCCAATTCCGTGTGACCACGGCTGACGCCACTCCACAGGCCCTGGCCGGCGCTTCCCGATACAGCCAGACCTATCTTCAGCACCCTGACCCCAGCCAACACCCCCGGGATTTCATTGCCTGGATCAAAGACCTGACCAACCACCAACATTTCGATTTGGTAATGCCGACAACAGAGGTAACCAGTCAGCTACTGCTGGTCTGCCTGGATGAGTTACCGAAGATTGAACTGCCCTTCGCGCCTTACCAGACAGTGATGGCTTTGTCCGACAAGATTTCTCTGGTAGAGCTCGCTGAGGGCCTGGGCATACGGGTACCCGAAAGCCGGATGTTTAACCGTGCGGCCGACCTGGAAGGTTTGTCGCTGAGCTACCCATGCGTGCTCAAGCCTGCCCTTTCACACATTTACACCGGTAAAGACTGGATACACACCCACGTGAAGGTTATTCCCGATGCGGCCGGGCTTCAGGCGGAACTGGAACGGTCGCCGTATCTGCAGACATCGCCTTTCATGCTGCAATCGTTTATTCCCGGTCACGGCGGCGGGATCTTCTGCCTGTACGACAAGGGTCAGCCGCTACAGTTTTTTGCTCACGAGCGCCTTCGGGAGAAGCCCCCCGGGGGAGGAGTCAGCGTTCTCTGCCGGAGTGTCCCGGTGGATCAGGGGCTCAGAGCAACGGCTGAAAAGCTGCTGGGGGCAGTCGGCTGGCACGGGGTGGCAATGGTTGAGTTCAGGATCACCCCGGAGGGAAAGGCCTACCTTATGGAGGTCAACACCCGCTTCTGGGGGTCTTTGCAACTGGCGATAGATTCTGGCGTGGATTTTCCGCTGATGCTGGCGAAGGCCCAGCTTGGCCAGCCGGTTTCCAGCAACGACGGCTACCGCAATGATCAGCGGCTGCGCTGGCTACTGGGAGACCTCGACAGCCTTTACCTGTATCTGAAGGGGCGGCACAGGTGGCGTCAGAAGGTAATGAGGCTGTTACGCTTTCTGTCTATCAGACTCCGTGCTCAAAAACACGAGGTTAACCGTTTGCACGACCTGTTACCCGCATGGCTCGAGTTCAAACAGTATATAAGAGCACTCGCCAAATGATGTTTACAGGAGTGCTGCAAGCGTGAGCTTATCCGAAGCTGCCATTCAACTTTTGACCAGCGGGCCGGTTTGCAGGCTGATGCAACCCCTTCGAAAACAGGTGGTGCCTGTCTTTCTGCTTCACCGATTCGCGGATGAATCACGGGGCATACAGGGGCATTCCCGGGCGCACCTTGAGGCCGTGCTCAAGTACCTCAAAGAGCATGGCTATACCGTGGTGTCGATACGGCAGCTTGTAGAGGCGGTTATCAATGGTGACAAACTGCCACCAAGAGCCGTTGCCTTTTCTCTGGATGACGGTTTTTACGACCAGGCCAATACGGCACTGCCCGTGTTCGAGCATTACCAGGCGCCAGTTACGCTGTTTTTAGCGACGGACATGCAGGACCAGCGTTACTGGTCCTGGGACTATAAGCTGGAGTACCTTTTCAAACATACGTCCCGGAAGAGCCTTGAGCTTGACCTTGGCGACGGGCCCTCAGATGTGTCGTTCGCAAATAGTGAAGACAGGCGCAATCTGGTCAGAACCCTGAGACACTTCCACAAACGCCTGCCCGACCAGGCCGCAGAAGCAGCCGTGGAAGGCTTTGCCGATCGACTCGAGGTTAACTTGCCCGCCGAAGCCCCTGATGAATATCAACCGATTACCTGGGAACAGGCACGCAACGCAGAGTCACGCTATGTGGAGTTCGGGCCCCACACCAAGCGCCACCCGATTCTCGCCCGGATCAGTGATGAACGGGCAAAAAATGAAATCCTGGGCAGCTGGCGAACGCTGCAGGCGAATGTGGCAAACCCGGTGCCAGTGTTCTGCTACCCAAGCGGGCGGGTCGGGATCGATTTTGGCGACAGGGAGCAGGACATTGTAAAGCAGGCGGGATTGATCGCTGCGCTTTCAGCGGATCCTGGCTATGTTCACCTCAGAAAAGCAGACAACAACCTCTATGCGCTAAAGCGATTCAGCTTTCCCAACGACATGACCCGCTTCAGACAGTATTGCAGCTGGCTTGAGTTCGCCAAGGAGAGGTTATCGCAGGGATAACGCGAAGCTTCTAACGCCTGTCTTTCAGACGGTACAGCCGTTTCAGAACCGGGTGTCTGACCAGCATCAACGAGATCAACGGCACACTGTCGGTTGCAAAGCACCGCTTGTAGTTTTCGTTTTTGCCCGACCCGGCCAGCATGTCGAAGCTGTGTGCGTCCTCCTCCAGGAAGGCCCTTTCAATGGCGTAACCCAGATGCAAAGTGCCAACCGCGACCTTGGGGTGCATGCGTTCTTCAAAGCCGCTCTGAAAATTATAAATGCGGCCCTGGTACTTCACGTTGTAGAGAACGGAGATCAGTTGATCATCGCATCGCAATGCCAGCAGTTGCGGCTCGCCCCCTTCACTGACGACTCTTTCCAGAAACGCGGCATTGAACGCCAACGCTTTTGCGCCGTAGACAGGTTTCCCCCAACGTCGCTGATGAAACTCATTCAGGTGGCTGAAAAACTCAGACGGATCGCGGCTTTGATCGTAGACATTTTCCTGGGAGATGGCGCCGAGCGCCTCCAGAACTGAACGGCGATTATAAAGCCGAAGCCGCGAATTTCGCCCCAGGGCTTTCAGGTAATCATTAAAGGCACCGTCTGTGCGAACCTGCCAGGCGGTATCGCAGTCCGTCTCTCTGACCAGCCACCGGTTGTTGTGAGCGAGGGTGAGAAGCTCAGCGACCTCTTCCGAGCCAGCCTGCAGGTCATTGAAGATCGCCTCTCCCCAGGTGCAATCGTTCATCAACGTTTTAAGCCGGCGAATGGCGACCTCAGGCGTGTCATCGAGCGACGAGAAGCGATTGTATTCGGTTCTGGTGGATCTGAATTTCCGATGGCTGCTACCGACGAACTCAAGCGAACGCACCGGAATCAACCCGTTCACTCGGTGAGCTGAAGTGTAGATACCGGTGCTGCCATCGCCCCAGACTCTGGCCAGCTTCAGGCCGTTTTCTTCCCCCCACGTTTCCCACCAGGCGCTCTGCCATGCGTGCGTCTGAAACAGGGTCATATCAGGGCAGGTTCTTGACGACAGGCGGGCCGATCAGTCGCGTAAGCCATACCGGTAACCGCTGCCATACCGCGATCAACAGTTTGAACTTTGGATTATTGGGGTTGAGTTCCGGCAGGCTGTCCCCTTCCGGCAAACAATAATCCCAGTGCATGGGAATGGGCTGGGCGCCCCACTGCTGTTTGAACCTGTAGGTGCCTGCATCCTTGCTGCAGCGGCCGAAGTCAAACACCACGTAGCCGCTGGTAACTGCATGCTCCAGCACCTTCCAGTACATGAACATATTGATGCCCATGGTATTGAATTCCCGCAAGGTGGACGCCCAGGGGATCTCCATCTGATCGGCGTGGGTGAGCAGAAACGCACAGCCCGCTGGCTTTCCGTTCAATGTCACCACAACCAGCCGGGCGGATTCGCCCAGATGCTCAAGCAGGTTCCGGAAAAAGGCTTTGCCGTATACAGGGGTGCCCAGGTCTCTCATATTGCTGGCGAAGACGTCATAGAAGTCATCAAGCAACTCTGCACCGCCAAGCACGAACTCCGGCTCTTCCCGTTCAGCCCTGCGTATCTGGGCACGAAGCTTGGGGCGAAAGCTTTGCCAGAGCGCGTCCGGGTCGGCCGGCAAGGGCAGCAGAAAGGTCACTTTATCGCGCCGCTGTTGCAGTTCAAGCCCACTGTTTTCCAGATGACGTAACTCAATATGGCTGGCGCCGACGGTTTGTCGCCAGTCATTGGCTACCGCAATCAGTTTGGCGGCCGCTTCCTCGCTGTTAGCCAGCAGCCCGCCATGATTAAAATAAGGCACGGAGACTATAAAGTTGCCAAACAGTCTGCTGCTGAGCTGAACGAGCGGCATAACACCCAGCATTTCACCGTCTGCCGATAGTGCATAGCAGTAGTGGGTGGTGTGGCCATAGGTCTGCTCGATAAAACTACGGATCTTTATGAAATGGTACGGAGTGGCTGCGGGATGATTTTTTACAAATTGATCCCAGGCAGCTTCTGCTTCCTCGCCCCTGACCACCGCCACTATCTGATGGACGGATTTGCGTGAACGTTTCTGAACAGGGCCCGGGCGAACCGGGAGCGCCGGTTCTTGGGATGATTCGCTGGGCTGGTCCGTTCGGTTTAACTGTTTCTTCTCGGCTTTCTGCCGTTCTTTCAGTTCGTCCGACACTGCTTTCAGCTGTTGAAGAAGGGCCGTCGGGTCTTCCCCGGCCTTTTTGGCCTGACCAATCTGACGGCTCAGGCTGCCCTTCAGGGCTTTCAGATCTTCCATAGGCCGCAACTAGACCCTGACCGGTGACGCATCGAACTCAATAGCGTTCATGACATCTGAGACGGAGCCAAATTCAAAATCGGTCAGGAGCCTTTCTAACCGGTTCATACATTTGTCGAGGTTGTTGTAATGACGGAACCGGGAAAACGCCTTTACCTTCAAACGAGGCTGCCCGGTATCAATTTCCCAGGGATGCAGATAGAAAATAAACGGCTGCCCTGCCCGATTGATTTTGCCCAGCCCCCAACGGCTGAGGGCATAGGGATAAAGCCGGAAATATCCGCCACCTGCGATTGGCATACGGTAATTGCCCACCGGGCAGGTCGACAAGGGAAATTCCTTCAGCGTGCCACCCTCGGGCGCCTCAAGTATATAAGGCTGGTGGGGTGTGCCGGGCATACCATAGCGATCATGGTGCACCGGGAAAATCGACGAATCCCAGGTAAAACCTTCTTCACAGAGTATGTCCAGGGCCCATCTGGATTTGGCGGTTATCGAGTAGCTGGCAGCTCTGTAACCCTTGATGGGCTCGCCGGTGATGTCTTCCAGTATCTGCTTTGATTTCCGGGTCTCTTCCCGGAACACATCTGGCGTCTGATTATAGACAAGCTGATGACTGTAGCCGTGGCTTGCAATCTCATGGCCGGCTTTCTGGATACGCCTGACAAGGTCAGGAGACCGTTCAGCCACCCAGCCCAGCGTAAAGAAGGTCGCCTTGACGTCCCTTTGCTCGAAAAGCTCCAGAAGCCTGTCAGTGTTGGCCTCCACACGATATTCCATGGTAGGCCAGTCCTGACGGTCGACCGCCTCGGCCAGTGCGGCTACCTGAAAATAGTCTTCTACATCGACGGTGAGCGCGTTCTTTGTCACTTCAACGTTGCTCCGGATACTGAAAATAGATGGGGGAATTACAAATCAGAAAAACTGGTAGTTCAAGCCCAGGGATACCCAGTTTTCCCGGGATTCACCAGCGCTTGCCTCGCTTATTCTGGCATTATGACCAACCCGGCCATTAATGCCCAATTTCTGACTGAGCTTATAGTTCAGGCCAGCCTCGACACTATAGATTTCGTCATTGAGGGACTGTTCGTAGGTGCGATACTGATACTTGGCACCTGACTGGAACGACCATAACTCCGTCAACGGCCGACCGTAGTTCACTCTGACGCCGCCACTTTCTTCAAGTACATCTGATTCAATGAAGTCTGAACGGCTGGCAAAGACGCCCAGGTCAAGCTGTGATCCATCGCTGAATTGCCGGGCTATGCCTGCATCCAGCGCACTGACCTCCACCTGACTGGTTTCCTGAAGGTTAAACACAAACTCGTCGAACCTGATGTCAAAATCAGACGTCTGATCCGTCAACTCATGACTGGCCCGGATATAAAACTGGGTGACCGGATTGATATCGCGTTCAAGGGAAAGGTCTCCGACCACTGCATCGCTGGATTGTATATTGCCCCCGAATCGACTTTCGATTTCACTGACACCAATGCTGCCGGAAACACGTGTGGTCTGCCAGGATTTTGAAAACAGGACGCTGACTGTGTCGGTGTCGATTTCCGTGCCGGTATCCAGCTCTGCTTGATTGGTGCTGAACTGAAGCCCGCCCGATAGCGTCTGGCTGAAAAGATGATTCCAGGCCGCCGTGCCGATGTAACGCTCGCTGTCGGTCTGTTCCTGTTCGCTGAAATTCGTGTTCTCGTACTGTGCGGATAAGGTTACCCGGTTCCGTGGGTTGATCATTAATGAATAGACCGGCCCGGTGCGAAATACGTTCTTGCGGGTTCGGTTGTCCGGCGTGTCGCTTGCTCTGGAGTTTGCGGACACGTCCCTAATGTTGTCTGACAGCGTCCAGGAAAGCCCTCTTACCAGTTCGCAGTCACCGTTAAAACTCAGGGCTACGTAATCTTGCGGGTCAAAGGTTTCATTGTGCCAGATACCGTAACCGACGTTTGCCGCCGTCCGTGACTCACACCTGCCCGGATCGCTCTGGTGCCCCAGGCTGAGGTTGACTCTTGTTTCTGCATCACTGGTCTTGTCAGACGATGACCGCGTGGCGTTGTCAGTGAAACGACTGGTGACCCCGCCCGACAGAGTCAGCGGCTCGGCCTGCAAGCCCCCAACGAATAGCAGAGAAGTGAGGACAAGGAACAACATTGAACAATCTGAACATTTCCGTGGCCTGACCCGTTTATCCATTTATGACAGCTCCGACGAACTTCTCCGAATCCAATGTAGCCGCCGCTTGTTCGATCGCAGATGCCGTCATCCCCGCGTGAGGGACGACCAGCATTGCGTAATCGCATAGCTCGGTAAGGATCCGGGCGTCTGGCGATTCAGAAACAGGTGCCGTATCAAGCACGATAAACCGGTCGGGATAACGTCTGCGCACCGCCTGAATAAACTGGCGCATACGAAACGAGGTAAAGAATTCACTGGGTGTTTCACGACGACTTCCCGCCGGAATCAGACGCAACCGCGGAATACCTGTGGGATACAGTGTTCGCGAGATGTCAAAATCAGGGTCGTCCAGAAAATCTGTCAGCCCGGCCTCCGGAATAATATCCAGGGTAGAATGCAGTGCCGGATTCCGCAGATTACAGTCGATGATAAGCGCTGTCTTTGCGTGGTCGAAGGCGAATGCTGCGGCCAGATTTAACGCCACAAAGGATGACCCCGCGCCCGGCGTCGCCCCGCTTACCACCAGCGTGAAGTTGTTGCCACCGGATTTTTCCAGCAGTTTGGTTCGCAGATTGCGGAAATGATTAACCAGCTTTCTGTTGCTGGAATCCGGGTAGACGATTCGCCTTTCGTCCATATCAGCCGGTGTGAGCAGACGTGGCTCCTGCATCCGGACTATCTGTTTGCTGATGACGTAGCGATCCACCGAGCCCGGGCCCAGCTCGAGAGAGCTTGGCACAAGCATCCGGGAATCATCCCGGTCTGAATAGGGCCGTCCGGCGCTTAATTCCCCGCTGCCATTCTTACCCTGCCGATGACTCAATTGCCCCGACTGGAAATCACCTTCCTCTGCCTGTTTGGACTGTTTTTCGTCTGCTTTGACGTCCTGCCTGTCAAAGACAGGGTTTTCGCGATCCATCCTGGATTCATTCATTAGAACACTCCAAACACTGCGGCCAAAGCGACTGCAATGTAAGCTCCGGTGACAAAAATGGCCATAATCACTACGGCAAAGGTCACTCTGCGATCACGCCGTTTTTCAAATGGGGTACGTACTTCAGGCAACTGCTCTAATACCGGCAAATCCAATGCGTCTTCTAACTGTTGTTTTGAGCGGATTCGGGGGTCAACCTGTAACAGAGCCGCTAAAGCACCAAATGGGCCAACCAGACCAACAAACAGTCCGGCAATTGCGAACACTGAGAAAGGCGGGCCGGAAGGTTCGGTTGGATACTGGGCGGCCTCGCTGATTCTGTAATTAAGACCCTCTCCTTCGATATCCAGGTACATGGATACCCGCGCCCTTTCCCTGCGTTTCAGAAGGTCATCGTAGATTTCTTTATTGACCGCCATGTCCCTGGTCAGTTGCGAATACTGCGCCTTGTTTCCCTGAATTCGCTCCATGCGACTGGTCTGTTCCGCGATCAGCCCCTGGATCGACCGGATCCGGGTCTGGAGAGCTTCAATATCAGTATTGGTAGCAACCAGCGAAGACCGGACATCCTGATAAACGGGGTTGGCAATATTCTCACCATCGAAAGATTCCGGTGAGTCTTCCAGGTTCGCGAGGGCTCGATCCTGCTGTTTTCGCAGCTCCTGAATCTGCTCTCTGAGAATGACAATGTCGGGGTAGGTGTCGTGATAGCGCAGCCTGAGAGAATCGAGTTGGGCTTCCATGGACCGGATGCGCTCGAGGTAGGGGTCAGCGGACTGGCCCTGTCTGAGCCTGGGGTCGATGTCTGCCATCTGCCTGCGCGTTACCTCGGCCCGGGTCTGAAGTTCCACCCTCTGCAATTCAGCAACTTCCAGACGGCTGTGAAGCTCTGCAAGCCTGCTGTTTGCGTTGCCTTCGGTGCCTTCGACATTCTCTGACAGAAACTGCCTCATTTTTTCTTCGACTTCCGCCAGCTGACGTTCGTAGCTGACTACCTGCCTGTCGACAAAGTCATAAGCCGAGCGACTTTCGGTTCTCTTACGCCGGCCGCTCTCCTCGATAAACGACTGGCCGAGTTTCTGAGCAACCTTGAACGCGCCCAATGCCGATGACGCGGTGTACCCGATGGTGAAATGGCTTTCTCCTCGCGTCCCGATCGACATGTCCTCGCGAATCTCGGTAATACGTCGATCCAGTTCTGCCTGGCTCAACTCTTCGTTGCTTTCCCCGAACACGTCAACGTCTACCGCGATTTGTCCCATAAGACTGCGGGACCACAAGAGCTCTCTTGCGGCAGATGCTTTCTCTTCAATGTTGGTTGTGACCGCCCGCCCCTGCATCAGAGGCTGGATGGCATTGCGGTCATCAATGAAAATAACGACCTGAGATTCGTACTTGTAAGGCCAGAGGAAGCCAGCCGCTAAAACGGCTGAACTGACAATGACAAAGACAAACAGAGCGAGCCACTTGTGATTGCGAACTTCACGGGTGATTTCTGCCGGCAACTGACTTATTGGAAGTGCCATAATAACTACCTGTTATTGAAATACTAGAATCCATTCTTACTGGCGCACCTCGTTACAGACTTCTTTCTGGTATCGTCAGGATATCCCCCGGACGTAGTCGGTAATTGGTTGCGATATCACCCCGTGTCAGGATCTCATCGAGTTCGACAGGGATGGCGACAATCTCTCCTTCCACCATTCGATACAGCATGGATTTATTGGCGGCCGCGAAGGGTGACAGTCCACCAGACATGAGAACCATATCCAGAACGGTCATTCCAGCGCGGTGGGGCACCGAGGTTGGCTGCCCGACAGCGCCGGTTACGCGCACCCGGTCACTGAACTCATGGCTTCCCATACTGGTGACAACCACGCTGACCTGTGGTTCACGAATAAAGGAGGAAAGTAGCTGCTCGATATTATCGGCCAATGCTTCGGGCGTTTTCCCACTGGCATGAACATCGCCAGCAAGCGGCACCGAGATTTTTCCATCCGGCCTTACCGGTACTGAAATACTGAGATCTTCATTGCGCCAGACCGAAACCCGCACAACATCTGTTGCACCCAGAATATACTGATCCACGCTGTTCGTTGTATCGATGGCCAGGGCTTTCTGGATCTTTTCGGGTGAAGAGGCTCCGGGCCCCGCACAGCCAGCCACGAACACGACTGCGGTTAGGGACATGAGCAGTCCCTGCAACGAATACTTCGACGACATTATCTATCCTCTCTGGTTCTTGTCTGCTTCCATGTATCGGGGAGAGCTGGCCACGAAACTACCTTGATCCTTTTTTGAACAATACCACTTCTACTGTCTGGATTATAATCAGCAAATCGAGCAACAGGCTCTGATTCTTAATATAGTAGAGATCGTAGCGAAGCTTCTCCCTGGTGTCTTCTTCGTTATCAGCATAGGCAAAGCAAAGCTGCGCCCACCCAGTCAGGCCTGGTTTGACCCGGTGGCGCTCACTATAAAACGGTATCTTTTCAGATAGTTGATCCACAAACACCGGCCGTTCCGGACGCGGCCCCACGAACGCCATGGTGCCGTTCAGCACGTTAAAAATCTGCGGTAATTCGTCAATCCGTACCTTACGGATAAACTCCCCGACTTTTGTTACACGTGCGTCATTCTTGCTTGCCCAGACTGCACCGCCCTTTTCCGCGTCTGTAATCATCGAGCGAAACTTGTAAACCTTGAACGGATGACCGTTAAGCCCAACCCTTTCCTGACTGTAAAGAACCGGCGCTTTGAAGCCATCTTCAAGCTTGATTGCGATCGCGGTGAGGACCATTAACGGCACGCCCGCCAAAAACAGAAGACCTGCGGACAGTATGTCAAGCGAGCGTTTACCAACCCCGAAGACCGAGGAGACGGTAAACCCGTCAGAAAACACCAGCCAGCCATGGGTAACCATCTCAAGGGCCACTTTTCTGGATTCCCGCTCATAAAAGCTGGCGCCGTCGACAATCTTCACACCTTCCATCTTGCATTCCAGAAGGTCTTCCATCGGAAGGCCTTTGCGGCGATCGTCGACTGCGACCACTATTTCGTTGACCGGGTTGCTAATAATGTAATCGTGCAGTGTGGAAGGAATCGTCAGCAGGTGATCGTCGCTGACTTCGACAGGTTCGTCAGGCAGCGGCACAAAACCAACCAGGTTGAAGCCCTTGCGATTGAAAGGCGTTCTCAGATCCTCCTGAATCTGTCTGGCGCGGAAACCCGCGCCCAGCACAAGCACTCTCCGCTTGAATCTTTCCTTGCCCACGACCAGAAAGAACAGAAAGCGCACGATGCCGAGCAGGAAAAACCCGAACACTGACGCCGTGGTCAGCACGCTGCTGGCCCCCAGGTACCATAACCAGTCCGCTGCAAGCAGATAGGCAAAGCCGCACAGCGGGATGGTGACGATCAGAGCCATGATTGTGCGAATCATCATGCCCGACATTCCCTCTTC
>Ga0136557_1000452_pt1 | contig 31224 bp, 34 predicted proteins | sample AntRauTorckE6832_FD_104796 | JGI IMG/M metagenome (GOLD analysis project Ga0136557, IMG submission 104796) | Saline lake microbial communities from Rauer Islands, Antarctica - Metagenome Torckler E6 #832 | ecosystem: Environmental > Aquatic > Non-marine Saline and Alkaline > Saline | place...
ATTCTACCTTTTTATTTTTTCGTTCCTTGCTTAATTTTTTTGGTTGAAAAGGCTATCGTTTCTGATTCTTCCGAACCTTTTTTTATCTGTCTACTTTTTTCATCCAAAACTGCATCGAGATGTTTAAAGGTTTTTCTGAGTACTTTATCTGCTGTCACATCTTTCATTTGTTTCTTCCTCTTTTTGCAGTATTTACTCTTACGGGTATACCCAGCCTACTGGACGTGTATAGTCGTTTATCGCTACACACCTCTTTCTACTTTGATCGCAATTCTCTTGCCAATTTGTTTATTGAAAAGTGCATCACATTTACATTGAACTGTAAAAGACGATTGCAAGCAGCAGTGGCACAGTTTTTCTGCTGAACTGAATGAGGGATAGATGCACTACAGTATAGCTGTTCATTACTATCATGATTATCAACAGTTCTTTATTCCCCGTACAATCAACCTGTCATTTGTCTGCATCGAATATCCGCCATACCTGATCATTTTCCGCTACAAAAAGAGTTTCAACCAGATCATCAACGCCTCTGCCACGACCGAGATTATCCTGGAAATATTTAACAAATTTCTGTTCCTGCGCCGAAAAATACTCATCGGCGATGTCCCAGGCTTTTTGATGGAGCATTTCAGCTACTAACTCTCACCTGCATTACCGGCAATACCACGGACAAGGATATAGGCGGTAAGGTGCCCGATGGGAAGGTGGCAACTATATTCACTCCTATGTAGCAATCATTGTGCCAGGTTTTAAACACTCGAATTATGTTACTTATCATACCGTTATCCCACGATAAAATAATGGAAAAATGATATAGAGTAATCTCGTCAGCGGCCACGGGAATGGTCATATTTAACCATATGGTCATATATGATCTTTACTGTAGGAGGGTGAATTCAATCCTGTTTTCTATTTTTGGGTAATTTTGCCTTGATAACAAGACGATGGCTAGCATGCGCTAGAATCTCAAAACATGGCACAATGATTGCTAGGTAGAGAGTAGTGCAGATTTGCACTATTTCTAGTTGGTCACCATTAAGTGACCTATTTTGTTAGAGTCCGTTAGATATATTTTCGAGGGTTTTGCACGGTCAAAAACAAGCAGGAAATATACTTTTCGATACGGATAAGTGGACTACCGAAACGGGGCTATGGTCTCTGTGTCGGGGGCATTTCTAATTACGAGGAGAATTGTGGAATATCACAGGCTTGATGCCATAGTGGTTTCAATGCGAGTACCTTTTTCTATGTACTCGGTTTATAAACAACAAAAAAAGGAGTGAAACGCATGCCAGAAAGAAGAGAAATCTATAAGTGTGAAGAGTGTGGCAATATCGTTGAAGTACTTGATGGTGGAGGAGCTAATCTTGTCTGTTGCGGGCAGGATATGGTGCTACTTGAAGGAAGTTCAACCGATGAGGGCAAAGAAAAGCATGTACCGGTTATCGAAAGTGGTGATGGCGGGATCAAGGTTAAAGTAGGCAGTAACCCTCACCCCATGGAAGAAAAACACTTCATCGAATGGATTGAAATTATAGATGGTGATACGTCCAGTATCCATTATCTCAAACCGGGACAGGTACCCGAAGCTTTCTTTAAGGGGGCTGGCCCAAACGTCACTGCACGCGAATACTGTAATGTTCATGGAATGTGGAAATCTTAAGAATTACTGAATTCCTGCAGGCAGGAGGAACACCTCCTGCCTTTTTCAAAGAAAAAATTGCAAAGACAACAAGGGACGACTCATGAAAAACAATAAGTTCTTAAGGCATATTGTAATCGCGATAATCCTGTCTTTGGGAGTAATGTGGTCGTTTAGTTCTGCAGCAGAAAAAAAAGTCGGTTACCCCAATGACCAGTTTATAGCCAGTGCGCAATGGCTGAAAACACATAAGGAAGATAAAGACGTGGTGGTTGTTGATGTTCGTGCTGGTGAACATTTTGATGGCAGCTTGATCCCTGGATCTGTGCATATGCCATGGTCTCTTTTTCGTTATAATGATGTCGGCAAAAATCTTGCCGTGACATTTGTTGGTGTTCAGGCGGCTCAGAAGATTCTTGGTGGTCACGGCATTACTCCCAGAGATACGGTGGTTCTCTATGATTCTGTAGCAGAGGACGGTGGAGCAACAGCTTCCTATGTGTTCTGGGCTCTCGATGTTCTCGGGCATGAAAAAAAAATGATCCTCGAAAGAGGTATCGACAGCTGGAAGGATGCCGGATTTGAACGTGTTACCACACCGCGGCAGACGCAACCTCTGTTCTACCAGGTTCCATCCAAAAACATCGCCAAAGAAAAGCTTATAGACGGCGACTTTGTCTACAATCGTCTGGGGGATTATTATTATCAGATTATAGATGTTCGTTCAGTTGAAGAATATTCCGGTAAAAAAGGAACGAAAGGTTTGGATGGTAGCCCGTTAAAACTGGGACACATCCCCACAGCTGTTAATATCAATTATGTGGCAGCCTGGACGGATGGGCAGAGCAAGAATATCAAATCTTATGCTGAACTGCAGAGCCTGTATGCAGGACTTGATTCCTCCAAAGGTATTATCCTCTACTGCAATTCCGGCCGGCGCAGCTCGTTTTCCTATTATATCCTTCGCCTGATGGGGTTTAGCAATGTCTACACATACGAACCCTCGTGGAAAGAGTGGGGCAATCCTGATAACTACTTTCCGGTGGAGACCCTGGAAAATGTCCTGGAAAGTACAGTTCTTCCACAGCCTTCTGGAAGTACTGCATCGGTAAAGACAACAGCTAACGGACAGAAAGGGAAGACACCAACATCTGTCCCCAATACTGCGAATGAGCCCTCCGGCGGATACGTATCCTGTGGAGGCTGATTATGACACCTGAAAAAAACAATACAGTTTATTGGAGATGGCTACCCGCCGCTTTTGCTCTGGCTGGGATCATTCTTTTTGTTTTCGCCACATTTGGTCCACCTGCCTCATCGAGCAGCTATGTCAGCACGCTCAAGGGAGCCATCCAGACGGTTTCCCCTGATTATATTGCGGAAAAAGAGCATTACAGAATGATGCCTGACACCGGCTCCTGGCTCTTTGCCTTTGTCTTGGGGATGGCCATCGGCGGCTTCGTTGCAGGACGTACTTCACCTGGCCCGGTAAAAGACATCCCTGAGCTCTGGCAGCAGCGGTTTGGTGAGAGTAAAGGCAAGAGGTATCTGGCAACATTTATCGGTGGCTTTCTCATCTTGTTCGCTTCAAGGCTCGCAGGCGGATGCACTCTGGGACTTTTTATATCCGGGTCAACGCAACTTGCCATCAGCGGTCTTTACTTTGGCGTGCTTATTTTCGCTTTTGCCATGCTTTCAGCTAGAATTGTCTATGGAAATTCAGGCAGGGAGGAAACATGAATACCCAAATATGGCTTGGCTTGCTTTCCGGAATAGCTTTTGGTTTTGTTATTCAAAGAGTTGGTGCAACCAATGCCAACAAAATGGCGAGAGCCCATCTGATGCTGGAGGGTGATATCCCGCGATTTATGCTTATGGCGGTGATACTATCAGCGGTTGGGCTATTCGGACTTCAGGCGGTGGGGATTGATAATACAAGAATACTACCAACATCTCTTGTCGCCACAGGTCTTGCAGCCGTTATTTTCGGAATCGGCTGGGGTTTTTGCGGTTATTGCCCTGGGACAACATGGGCTGCCGTGGGTGAGGGGCGAATGGATGCGGTATTTGCCCTGCTGGGCGGACTTGCAGGGACTGCGGTATTTGCCCAGTTCCATGAACAACTCATACCGCTGCTCTATGGACCGACCAATGTCGGTCAAATTACTCTTAGCGATTGGGTAGGCGGCAAGCTGCCGGGCCTTGTGACACTGGTTGTTCTCTTCGGGCTTTGTATCTGGCTGATAGGCAAATTGTGGAGGAGGGGGAATTGTGCGTAAATCTCCACGCATAATTTCTCTTCATATACTGTTTTGTATTGTTCTTCTTTGCATTTCCGCATGCTCTGAGGAGGAATCAAATCTCCCTCTGGATGTCCCGCGAGGATATACCCCGGTCCTTGAAATTGAAATGGGTGACCGGATTCTAACCTTTGGACCTTTTGTCGGCTATTATTTCAAGCCAGTAAATGCCAGTGATTTAAGCAGGCTCAACTTCATATGTTTTAATGAGCGCTCCCACTATACCCTTGATCTACCCCGGAATATCAAACTTTTTGAAGGGGAAGCAGTATTGCAGACACTTGAGGACACGGATTTTGTCGTGCCCGCTGATAACAGAATAAACCCGGTCATTTTTGCCGACGCTCCTTCAGTTTGGCTTCAAAATAGGCCAGAACCCCAGGATGAATTTGTCCATTTCCATTCCGCTTATGATGCCCTGGGATCTGTTTTTACCGGTTACTGGATAAAACATGTCGGTGCAGGTAGTTTCACCTACGACATGGGCGGCCGGGTCGGGCCGCAAAGCATGCTTTACCATCAAGTCACACCTGTTGTAGACATTACGTTTGCCCACATTATAGAATTTGATAAAGGGCCCGCGTTACAATGATACCTGTGGCATGGGGTCGTTGTGCTTCGAAGTAACTGGCGCACTCTCTCTCTCTCTGCTTATTTGGGATACCCACCGCTTTTTTGAGATCAGTTAAACGTCTCACTATTGGTCATGATGACCACTTCATCGTCTTCATCGAGCCCTGGCGACTTTGTCCAGTCCTGCCAGTTTTTCTTTGTAGACAAAGAGGATTTTTCAATGAATATACATATTGCTTTACAGCCGTTTCTTGCTCTTGTTGCTGGAATACTCATTCTGGTGATGCCCAAGTTCCTCAATTATATAGTTGCTGCATATCTCATTATTTACGGATTAATGGGTATTATGAAATGAGCAGCTGCGGATATTTTGGCCAGTAGCCGCCTGGCTCAACCAAGGTACAGATTATTCATCAAATTTTAGCCACAAAGGAGAAACTATGGGCGTTGAAGTGAGCGGAATATTTGGTCTTTTGATATTAATAGCGGATATATGGGCCATCATCAATGTGGTGCAGAGCCTGGCGGGTACCGGAGGTAAAGTTTTATGGGTTGTTCTTATACTGGTTCTACCCCTTTTGGGACTGCTTCTCTGGTTCCTGTTTGGACCAAAATCAAGGCATGGCAGGCGTATGTTCCGCTGATTCTCTAAACAATATCTAATTCCATGACCTCGGTCTTGTCATTATGGGTGGTTTTAACCCTGTCAATTCTGGTATCGAGGATTGCTACAGTTACTCTGACATCATCCAGAGACGAGAACTTCTGAGGAGTCTCAGAAGCTCGCTTGCCTCGAAGAATACATTTTAAGAAAAACGAAGAGTCTGGGAGGACATTATGCTACCTTCCCCGGTGTGGTCGGGACAGCAATAACCAAATTCATGGACACCGAATGTGCCAGAACCGGCCTCAATGAGAGACAGATAACGAAATTGGGCCTGCAGTATGCAACCGGTCTCGTAGAAGGATATACCCTCCCCCTCTATTATCCAGATTTCTCCCCCATTATGCGTGAAGGTGCGAGCAGAAAAAGGGTCTGCCCGTTTGCTTGGAGTTCAGATCGTGGGCGGCATAGGATCTGCCAAACGAATTGATGCCGCCGCCACAGCACTCCATGCAGGTTTTTCCCTGGTGGATCTGCTCTATCTTGACTTGAGCTACGCACCACCCTTCGCTGGCGTCTGGGTTCCGATTGTCATCGCCTCCCGCCTGGCACTTAAAGATATGTAATGGACTTTTAACTGGTTAATCTGATTTGCGTACACCTGTGATGCCAATATATAGATGTACTTTCAGGAAACAGGTGAGATTCCTAACCAGCAACGATCTGGAGAGAAGATGAATTTACTCTATATTTTATTAGTTCTACTGTTCGCAACCCGATTATTCGGAGAATTTGCGGAGCGCCTAAAACAGCCTGCACTCGTCGGCGAGTTGATAGCAGGAATAGCCATGGGAGCCATCTTTCATCGTTATTCTGACTACCTGCCAATCCTTGCCAATATCTCCGAGAATGAGGTATTCAAAGGTCTTACCGATCTCTCTATATTTTTTCTTATGCTACTTGCCGGAATCGAACTCCGTCCACGTGACCTGGTGAAGGCTTCCGGACCTGCCCTGGCAATGGCTGTCGGCGGAATGGTCCTCCCACTTATACTTGGCTTCGGCCTTGGTTGGCTTTACCTGCCGGCCTCCCAATATAAAATAGCCCAATCATTGTTTCTCAGCGTTGCGCTCGCCATTACAGCAGTGCCGGTCTCTGTCAAAATTTTAATGGATCTGGGACTGCTTAAGACGAAACTCGGACAATCAATTGTCTCTGCAGCACTTTTTGATGATATCTTCAGTCTTATCCTTCTTGCCGTATTGACAGCGGTAATCAAAACAGGGGATGCACCGGGAACTGGTGAACTGCTCGTTTTGTCTGCCAAGGTTATTGCTTTTTTTATTACAACCTCGATTATAGGGTACTTTATCCTCCCTTATCTCAATAAAATATTAGTGAAGTTTAAGACAGATGATTTTGAGTTCAGCGCACTGCTGATGGTGGCGCTGATTTTCGCCCTGATGGGCGAGTATTTTGGCATGCACTTTATTATGGGCGCTTTTCTGGCAGGCCTCTTTTTTGTCCGCCGAAATATGAAGGACGAGATTTACAATTCCATACGCTCAAGCCTGATGAGTTGGACCATGGGCTTTTTTGGCCCAATCTTTTTTGCCTCAATTGGTTTGCATCTCAACCTTGCGGCACTTACTGAAATCCCGATTTTTGTTCTCCTGCTCTGCACAGCAGCATTTTTGGGAAAGCTTCTCGGAGCCGGTCTACCTGCTTATTTTATTGGATTTTCAACCCGTCAGTCTGTCGGTATCGGTACAGCCATGAGTGCACGCGGCGCCGTAGAATTAATAATCGCCGGTATTGCCATAGAAGCCGGATTGTTTAACCACCCAAACCCAGCTCCCCCAGTCGTAGATTTTATGTTTTCAGCTGTTGTCATCATGACGTTGCTGACAACACTTGTTACGCCACTGGTCATGCGCTCACTACTCGGAACAAAAAAAGAATGATTCTTCCTCGACCTGCCATAATTTCTTGAAATAACTATTCCAAACACCCATGCTTAATGGCTTATTATTCATCGGAGGATTAGTAGGTTGTTTGATATTCCCAATCTTGTGTCTAGAATTTCAAAAGTAGTTGTAGCTTACACATCCAATTCATTTTAATAACGGACGGTTTTTTAGTATCTTAGAAATTCATTTCTTCCTTTAAAGAATGAATTGTAAAAAGCATCAAAGGAGGTAGCATGATGGCTAGCAAAAGCAATGAAACATCCCTTGACCCGATCTGCAGCATGAAGGTGGATCAAGAGACCGCACTCTCAGCAAAACGTGACGGACAAACATTCTATTTCTGCAGCGACCACTGTCGGCAGAAGTTTCTGTCAACATCAGATACGGTCACAAAACCCCAGGAGAAACCACCTGGCAAGGCCATTTACATTTGCCCGATGCACCCCGAAGTAGAACAGGATCATCCCGGTGAATGCCCGAAGTGCGGCATGGCGCTGGAAGCAAAGACAGCGACGGGCGGGGATGAAGGAGAAAACGCTGAACTGCGCGACATGACCTTGCGTTTCTGGATCGGCTCTGCGCTGGCATTGCCGGTGTTTATTCTGGCGATGACGCACTTGCTCCCGGCGATGGACAGTCTCTCCTGGGTGAAAAGCAACGCCTCGCGCTGGGTGCAATTTGCTCTCACCACCCCTGTAGTCCTGTGGGCCGGCTGGCCGTTTTTTCAACGGGGCTACCGCTCGGTCATCAACCGTCACTTAAACATGTTCACCCTCATCAGCATAGGCGTCGGGGCCGCTTTCATCTTCAGCGTCGTGGCGATGCTTATGCCCGGCCTGTTCCCGCCCACGATGCTGCATGAAGGCAAGGTTGCCGTCTATTTTGAGGCCGCCGGGATGGTCACGGTGCTGGTGCTTCTCGGCCAGGTACTCGAACTGCGGGCTCGCAGCCGGACCGGCAGTGCCATTAAAGCCTTGCTCAACCTCGCACCGCCAACTGCGCGACAAGTCGTGTCGGGAGGCGATAAGGAAGTCCCGCTTGACCAGGTGAAGGTCGGCGATAGGTTGCGGGTGGTTCCTGGTGATAAAATCCCCGTCGACGGCGAGGTGGTAGAAGGCCACTCCAGCGTCGAGGAATCCATGGTCACCGGTGAGCCGCTACCGGTGGAAAAGGATGTTGGTGATAAAGTTACCGGCGGAACCGTCAATGGCTCAGGCAGTTTTATCATGACGGCTGAACGGGTCGGCAATGACACCCTGCTCGGCCAGATAGTCAATATGGTTGCCGAGGCCCAGCGCAGCCGCGCACCCATTCAGGGTCTGGCCGACAAGGTCTCCGCCATCTTTGTACCGGTAGTGCTGGTTATCGCGGTGCTCACATTTATTGTCTGGTTCTGGCTGGGGCCTGAGCCTAAGCTCGCCCATGCCATTGTCAACGCCGTTGCTGTCCTGATCATCGCCTGCCCCTGTGCCCTCGGGTTGGCGACGCCTATGTCCATCATGGTGGGGGTTGGACGGGGTGCACAGGAGGGAGTACTGGTGAAAAATGCCGAGGCCCTTGAACGATTGGAAAAAGTCACTACCCTCGTCGTCGACAAGACGGGCACCTTAACGTAGGGCAAACCCCAACTCATCGATGTCTTGCCAAGCGAAGGTTTTACGGCTAAAGAGTTGCTTGAGCTGGCCTCCTCTCTCGAACAGAATAGTGAACATCCACTCGCTGCTGCGATTGTGCGGGGCGCCAAGGAAAAAGACATCGTTCTTGAAGACGTCAAGGACTTTCGCTCGGTGACGGCGGGAGGAGTTGTCGGCACCGTCACTGCTCGTTCGGTGATGGTCGGCAAACCGGATTTCCTACGGGACGAAAAAATCTCCGGCCTGGGAAGGTTGGAGGCCTCCACTGAAAAGCTACAAACAGAGGGTAAGACTGCAATGTTTGTCGCCATTGATGGCAAGCCGGCGGGAATCCTCACCGTAGCCGACCCGATCAAAGCCACCACCGCAGAAGCCATCAAGGATCTCCACGCTCTCGGGTTGGAGCTCGTAATGCTTACGGGCGACAACCGCCGTACTGCCGCTGCCGTGGTCAAACAACTCGGCCTGGATGCGGTGGAAGCTGAAATCGACCCTGCCGGAAAAGTCGCACATGTTAAAAAGCTACGCGCGGAAGGCAAACATGTAGCCATGGCCGGCGACGGCATCAACGACGCCCCCGCCCTCAGCGAAGCGGAAGTCGGCATTGCCATGGGTACCGGTACCGACGTGGCCATGCAAAGTGCAGGTGTCACGCTGGTCAAAGGCGATCTTCGGGGCATCGCCAAGGCGATACGCCTCAGTCATGCCACCATGGGAAACATCCGGCAGAATCTGCTCTTTGCTTTTCTCTATAACTCCTTGGGCATTCCTGTGGCAGCCGGGGTGCTTTACCCGTTCTTTGGATTATTGCTCAGCCCGATTATTGCCGGCGCCGCAATGAGCCTGAGTTCCGTGTCGGTTATCGGCAATGCTCTGCGGCTCCGGAAGGTGAAACTGTAAATTATAGTCAATAATAGAAGAGGTGCTATGTCCAAAGACAAAACCATCAACCCTCAAGGAGAGACTAAACTGAGTACCCCCCTTGTGGGGTGTTAGTCTTTACTACTTGAAAATTTGAAACCTAGTTTTCTGTTTACTGTCTTGAATTAGTAGAATAAAATTATCAATAGTTGGCTTTCCGGAACTTGCGGCAAGTCAACCCCAGGCTGCGGCTGTTAAAGTTGGGTCAAGCCATGAACAATACTTCATAAGGAGAATAGCATGAAAAAGAATATCGGAAATGTTGAGCGCATAGTCAGGATCGTAGCTGGTTTGATTATCATGTCCCTGGCATTTATTGGACCGCAGAGTCCTTGGGCATATCTTGGAGTAATCCCCATTCTGACCGGCCTTATCGGCTGGTGTCCACCCTATGCCCTCCTGGGAATTTCCACCTGCAAAAGGTCTAGCTCTGTGGTCAAATGAAGGTTTGTCGACCATCAGAAAATGTGGATTGAAACTTATATATTAAGTCTGGTTCAATTAATGTGGTTTTAAGAAGTGGCTCATTTTGTATGAACAATTTTTTGTCCATTAATGAAGAATAAGGAGAAGATCACAATGGCCAAAGCGCATGTCCTCGTTATCCATAAATCACTCATTTCATGGATTTTTTCTAAAAACACATGGCTTCAATTTGCTTTGGTGATCACTGCAATTTTTGCTGTCTTTGCAAATGTTTTCCCGCTGGAGCTGCAAAGACGCATGATAAACGACGCGATTAACTTAAGGAAACTTGACCTGCTGTTATTTTATTGTGGACTATATCTGATTGCTGTTATTGCCGCCAGTACGTTGAAATATTTAATTAATATTTTACAAACCATCATCGCGCAGCGAACCCTGGCCGATATGCGCAAGGCGTTATACGCTCATATTTTGACAATACCATTAGTTTTTTATCGAACCACCCAGCCGGGTATGGTTGTGGGTGCTTTAACGACGGAGCTTGCGACAGCCAGTGAATTTGTCGGAATGGCGATTGCCGTTCCGGTGACCAATGTGCTTATGCTAATTGCGTTTGCCGGTTATCTGTTCTGGTTGAATCCGCTATTGGCGGCCGTCACGTTCAGCATTTATCCAGTGGTTATCTTGCTGGTGTCCGTGCTGCAAAAACGTGTTAACATTTATAACCGCAAGCGGGTGGATGCCGGACGCAAGGTATCCAGTAAGGTTGGTGAATCCATCGCCGGTATTCATGAAATCCAGGCCAACGGTGCTTTTTCAGTTGAAAACAAGAAATTCGCAAGCATAGTCGATCATTTGCGGAAAATCAGGATCATATGGAATCTTTACCGGCTCGCTGTCAAAGCCATCAATAGTTTATTTACCAATTTCAGTCGTTTTCTGGTGTTTGCACTCGGCGGATATCTGGCCATTAACGGACGATTGGAATTGGGTGCTCTGGTAGCTTTTTTATCAGCACAGGAAAAGCTTTACGATACCTGGAAGGAGCTGATTAAGTTTTACCAGGCCTATCAGACTGCCAGTGTGACTTACAGCCGAACAATGGAATACTTTAATGTCGAGACGGAACATCAATTGGTTCCAAAGGGCCGCCAGCCCTATGAACTGGAAGGCAGCATCGCAGTCAGCGATTTATCATTTGTGGTCGAAGACGGTACTCAACTGTTGTCCGAGATCAATTTTGATTTAAATCACGGCGAGCATATGGCACTGGTAGGTTTTTCCGGAAGCGGCAAAAGCACCTTGGCTCAATGCATAGCCCAACTGTATAAATATACCGGCGGTAAAATAATAATCGACCAAAAGGAAGTTTCGCAGCTGTCCAAAGAAGACATCACTCACTGCATCGGTTTTGTCTCACAGGCGCCTTTCATATTCGAAGGCAGCATCGATGATAATTTGCTCTATGCGGTTATGGCCAAGGCTGAAGAGGAGCAGGCGGATGGGCAGCCAAAGATGCCCAGTTTGGATGACCGCATCCTGGTGCTCCAACAGACTGGGCTTTTTATCGATGTGCTGCGTTTCGGATTAAATACAGTTTTAGACAAGAACGAACATAAAGATATTGTTGGGGAAATATTAGACCTGCGTAAAACCTTTCAACAGGATTATGGCGAAGATCTGGCAGAATTTATCGAATTTTATGATCCAAACAGCTATCTTTACAACTCCAGTGTGGTTGAAAATATCCTTTTCGGCGATCCTTTAGACGACACTTTTAATACTGGAAATCTGCCTCAAAATGAAGTTTTTAATGAGGTTTTGGCTGAAGCGGCGTTTAAGGAGCTGCTTTTAGATTCAGGGGTTTCCTTAATCGAAGAACTGATTAAATTTTCAGATTGTCGATCTTGCGATGAAGAAATATTGAAACTTGGTCTCATTGATCCTGAGGAAATCGATGATTACAAAATGCTCTGTCACAAGGTTAAAAAGAAAGGAATTCAAAAAGTCTCCAGCAAAGGACGCAACAAAATCTTACGAGTGATGCTGGACTTTATTCCTCAAAAGCACCATTTTTTTCATCTTCCGAAAAAACTTGAGACTCAAATCCTGGAAAGGCGCGTATTGTTTAAGGAAAAAATCACTGCTGCTGCTCCCTATACCATTTCTTTTTGTCATATGTCCAACTACATGCACGCTCAATCCATTCAGACCAACATATTTTTTGGAAAACTCATAGAAGAATCCTCCGATGCACAGGAAAAAGTCAATACCTGTATTACTAAGCTTCTTATCAAAAAAACTTTTTTAGAAGACATCATTGAAATGGGATTGCACTACCCGGTCGGAACAAAAGGAGATAACCTTTCCGGCGGACAGTGCCAGAAATTAGCCATTGCCAGAATTTTTCTTAAAAAACCACCTGTCATGATAATGGATGAGGCCACGTCCGGACTAGACAACGATTCTCAGGCGCGCATCCAGAACCTGCTCGAAACCCAATGGAAAGGTAAAAGCACTCTGATTGCCGTGGTTCATCGCCTGGATATCATCAAAAATTATGACCGGGTTGCGGTGATGAAAGGTGGCAAGATCATCGAAATGGGAACCTACGATGAACTTATGGAAAAGCAGGGTGTTTTGAGTGCACTCGTCGACGACAAAAAGTGAAAAAACGAACATGACAATTTGTCTAACCTTTCTGACTCCTGCGAAATCCATAAGCTCTGCAATTTTCTGCGTCCGTATATGAACGTGCATTATTTGGGTATCAGCGGCTTCCAATTGACGCTGTCCGAGTCTTTATATTTGAAATTTGGCGGACCCGATGTTTCTGGATGTTTCTGCTCGAAACACCGATTCTCCTCAAGCATTAAATTCCACATGGTCATCTTCACGGCAGTTCTCTGCTTCTCTTCCTCATCGCGGGTATTGTGCTGAAGGATAAGACTGATATTGTTGCCGTCTTTAGCCGTAAAACTCCATTTCCAGGCAATCACGACGTTAAACATATCTCCCTGCCATTCATCCGGCTTGCCAAAAGTTACCTTGTAACGTCCTAAGAGTTCATCAAAAAATCTTTTAGAATTATCGGCATACTTGAATTTGAGCCTGACGATCCGCGACGGTTCGATACAGGTGCCGTAGATGACCAATCCGGTCTTAAATCCTTTTATTTCTGTAGCTTCGACCTCCTTCAGGCTCTCAAGATAACGGGTGGAAATAACAGTGTCCATCTCCACCTGATCGTTAAACTCATACATGCGGCCGCCCAGAACAAAGCCGGCGAGTTCATGGGGTGCGTCCGCCTGTACAATATTTGGTCCGTATAAAGTTAGCACTAACATTCCGTATATAAAATATTTTTTCTTCCTCTTAACCCGGGTAAACCGGAAAAAGCAAATAACAATTCCCAAATATTTGGGATAAAAAAGGAGTCAACCGCAACCTTCACTTCGCCAAAGGCTTGAGTGTGTAAAGGATGTTGCTTTCCCTTGAAGAATAGGGGCTCATGTTGTTTTGCCAGTAGAGTTCCTTAACGGTTGTGCCGTCGATGATCGCCTGTTTGAAAGTATTGATCAAGCCAGCCGGATTGTCAAATACCACATGGGCCCTTAAAATGGTGTCGTCTTCAGCTACTCATATTTTGTAGCCCGCCTGCTGTATGCCAACCCGGCGGTATGTGAACCATTTAACCCAACTTTGTGCGAATGATTTTCAAACTCCTCTGTAACTCCTATTTTTCAAAAAAACCAAAAAAAAAAAACGGAATAATAGTCAGATACGATTCTGGCATGTTCTGTAATGCCATAAAATATATAAAAATCTTGGCTTAGGCATATTTTTATGCCAAACTCCTTCGCATGTATATTCGAAGAACATCAATCAAGAGCAGGAAAAGACGGAGGCCAGTAATACACCTATCGTCTGGTCGAATTTAAACGAACCGAAAAGGGCGTGTGGCAACAACGTAAAGTACTGAAATCATGATTATTCATAAATCATTGTCACAAAGTTGGGTTGGTGTTCCGGTGGCCGCAGGGGTACTGTATCCGCTTCTCAGCATTTTGCTATCACCCATCATCGCGGTGACTGCAATGAGCCTCTCTTCTGACTCAGTTATAGGTAATGTCCTCAGGCTGAGGCAAATGAAAATATCCTAAACCCTGTATTAAGAAGCGGGAATGGTTATAAAATATTTATTATGCTCTTCTCTGCTGGTATCTGCCAGCAGAGACAGGAGTACTCCCACCCCGTCAACCACCCATAAAGTCCGTTATGGAAGTCTTCTTGAGATTGTCTCGACAGATGATATCGTCTGTATCCCTATTGTTGCCGATCCGGACGCCATTGCCAGTGCCCTGGCTTTAAAAAGACTGTGCTGGAGAAAGGTTAAGAAAACTATTATCTGCCGGGTCAATGCCATTAAACGTTCCGATAATCTCGCTATGACCAGAGATTTGAAGATTACCGTTCCATACATTACAAAGGTGAACACCAGTGAGGTGACGAAGTGGGCCATGGTTGACTCACAGCCACATCACCATAAATCTTTAAACCATATTGATTTCAGTATTATCATCGATCATCATTCGCCCGATTCTTTGCTGAAAGTCCCTTTCAAAGATATATGCGATGAATACGGTGCCGTTTCGTCCATTATGACTGAATACCTCAAGGCAGCAGACGTTACCCCTTCAAGGAAGCTAGCCACTGCTCTGTTTTACGGCATTAAGACAGACACTGACAACTTTACCAGAACGTCAACCAGCGCTGATGTCAATGCATTTCGGTATCTTTATCCCCACGTCAATATCAATATTATTAAGAAAATTGAATCATCTGAAATAAACAAGAAAAACGTGGCCGCATTCCGCAAGGCTTTCGAAGAACTGCAATTTATTGGTGATACGGCCTATATCCATATGGGCGAGGTAAAGGATGCCGATGCACTGGTAATTCTCGCCGATTTTTTTATGAAGATGGCGGAGGCTACCTGGTGCATCGTCTCCGGAACTTATGGCAAGAAATTAATTATTATTTTGAGGAATGTCGGTTTTCGACTAGATGCGGGCAAGGTTGCAAAGCGACTGTTCGGCGAGCTTGGTTCTGCCGGGGGACATAAGAGCGCAGCGAGGGCAGAGATACCAATCTCAGCCCTTCAGGAAGATACAGAAAATCTATCGAAAATTAGTGAGTATGTTGCCGATATAATAAAAAAACGTTAACCACGTCTCAGTTTAGCAGAACCCGGTCCAACAGGCTCTGCTCTATTCAACAAACGGGCTTAACATGTAGACAATATCGCTTTCCCGTGAAGGATAAGGCGACATAATATTGTTCTCGTACAGCCTGGTAACAGGGACCTTATCAATCATTGCCTGTTTAAAGGTGTTGAGCAGACCTGTTGTGTTATCAGATATGAAATGCGCGCCCAATATGAGATCATCTTTGTCGACCATAATTTTATAGGCCGCATATTTCAAGCCGACTCGACGATACGTCGGCCAGCTTAGATGTGTATCATAACTTTTCCAGTATTTGATGTTTTCCTCTTTAAGCTGCTCTTCAGTTTTCCCTAAAGATCCCAGTTGCGGATAGGTAAAAAGGACAGCAGGAGTTGCACTGTAATCAATACTGGCCGATACCCCACCGTCTTTTGCAGCAATTATCGTCCTTGCTGCAACATGTGCCTCCATATCTGCCACCCGAGCAAGCTGCAGACTTTCTGCACAATCGCCGACCGCAAAAATATTATCCGTTGAAGTTTTCATATGCTGATCAACCGTGATACCCCTTCTGGAAAAATCCACTTCTGCGGCTTGCAGGTTCAATGAGTCAATGTTGGGGGCACGGCCAGCACCATTGACAACCAGATCCACCTCCAAATCAAGACCGGATTCCAAAACAACGGTATAACCGGTGCGGCACTTTTTTATTGATACAATATAGACATTTGTCTGAATGTTGATTCCTTCAGTTTCTGAAGCTCCTACAAGTTGTTGGACCATGTCTTGATCAAAAGGTGACAGCACTTTATCGTTTGCTTCGAGGACGTAGATTTCTCCTTTCAGGCAACCCAAACGAGCCGCAAAGTGCGCAAACTCGAAGGAGATAAATCCGCCGCCAATAAAAGCGACACGTTCCGGTAGAGTTTTCAGCTCAAGAAATTCATCACTCGTTATCATATATTCATTTCCCTCAAAGGGCAGGGCCATTGGTTTTGCGCCAGTAGCGACAATAAAGGAGGATGCCTTAAGGTTGCAATTATTGACGGATACGGTGAATTTATCGATAAATGTTGCTTGTCCTTCAATGAATGTGACGCCATTTCCACGGAGGTTTTTTATGGTATTTTCCGGCACCTCAGATGTGAATTTATTTTTCTCTATGAGAATTTGCTGCCAGTCAACCCGTGGAAGAGTTGTAATTCCAATGTCCTGAAGATGGTTGCAGCGGGCAACAATTTCAGACACTTCATAGAACCATTTTTTTGCCTGGCAACCGCGCAGGGCACAAACCCCTCCCGATGTACTACTGCTCTCTATAATAGCAATATTATAGCCTTCTGCTGCGAGATCAAATGCGGCAGTCTGTCCAGCGGTGCCGGTACCAATAACGATGACATCAAATTTCTTCATGCATTGTCTCCTTGTCTCCCCCTATGTGTGGATAGGTGCGGGATAAATCTATTGGCCATTGAGGAATTTTTTGTATCACAAAGCCGACAGAAGCCGGCACTTAAAAAATCTCCTGTTTGTAATGTATTGATATTTCTTATGAACACACTAACTATTGCGACAACTTGTTTCAAGTCATGTTGCTCTAGCATTCAAGTACTCCCTAAAGGAGGGAGTCGTCCTTTCCACTCCATGCTTTTTATTGAGCTGGCATGAAGGGTTAGAATTTGTTGAGCAGATGGATAAAGAAGAGCGATACGGCAGAAACGACTTCACTGCAGATTGAGGCAGCTTGGTTATACTGGTGAGTTTGATTAAATTCGTATGAACTCTTGGGCAAACGCTGGCTGTCCTCTAAGTCATTACGCGATTCCCAATGATTGTTCGCATAACGATCATTGGCTATTTGACATCAGCGCCGTTAAAATCGGAATCTCTGTTTCAATTTAAAGGAAAACAAAACTGGCATAGAGATTGCTCTGTAACATAATGAATTCACATACTAAAACAAAAGAAAGCCCTGACTAGGATTGTTGATAAAAGATCTTGTTTTTGAATACAAAATTTTCACCACGTTTGGGCAGGTTAACTGCTGAGGTGATATCCTAAAAGAGGTCCTGTAATGAAACTAACGCAAGAAGCACTCGAAATCGCCATTCTCGAAAAAACCGAAAAATCGCCGAAACATCAGCTGTATATTAAAGATTTCTATACCTGCGATCCAGAGACAAAGCCACGAGACTTGAAAAATGTGGTTTATGTTCTGGTTAAAGAAGGAAAACTGATGTTTTGGTCTTCTGGGTCCACAACTATGTATGCGCGGAAGCACCGCATCAAAAACGAAGAGAGTATCGAAGGTATTTGATTTTTTTTGGATTAATCGGGCTTTAGGTCGTAGCGTATTGCATATAAGATAATGGCAGGTGTCGGTCACTTCATTGATCGCCACTTCCAGAACAGTAAGGAAGGCAAACATGGATTCTTTTGACACGTTTTTATATCCGGAGACCAACATCTTCCACGAGGAATGTTATCCACTATTATTATTTTTTCCCCCACTTCATTATTTGCAGTTGGTCGAAGCAGGGCTCGATTCGACTACCGATGACGAAGCTGCGCATTTCCTGAAAAGTGGTTTGTGCCGGGCCCATATCCCCGCTCCACTCGGCGACAACCGTGAACCATTTTTACGATTGATTGGAGATATCAAAGCGAGAAGTGAGGACTATGTTGCCCAATTGAGAACCCTGTCCATAAACTACGCACCTGCTGCCGCTGGTAGCGACGCAGCCAACATCAAATATACGATCATCTCTTCTTTGCTCAAAAAAACATGGTGTAAAGCACTCCAGCACAGAGACCGAACTTGATCTATGGCAAGCTCGCCTGGTACTTGCCATAGCGGAGATACTGGACAAGAATGAAGATGACCTGCATGATGAACTTTCTTTCTTTACTGAGGAGGAAATTGCCATGTTCCACACCTTGCAGGAGGAAAAAACATCTTGGTTAAGGATGATCCTTTAAACGAACTGAACAACTAAAGTGGAACCGATTGGGCTGAACAGTGGCAAGTGATGTTGGAGGATTATTTTCCAGCTGCAAAGGACGGACGAAGCGATGTCACCTTCTACCTGCTGCCCAATCAGACGATGGTCAATTTGACCATGCTACTCATGGCCTGCTGGCTCTCCGCGGTTCTTGATAGCCGATTTAAACATTATGTTACTAAATGAGGATATAATCAGGTGAAAATTTCAGATTGGCTGGATGAACAGCAAGCAAACAAGGTTGATCTAGCGCAAATCGTATTGACAAACAACATGTCCTATGGTGAAGACCCGGACGAAGCCGTTTATTTCAAGGATATAATCCTTGTGGACTATTCTGTACAGAAAAGCACCCCTACTTCAGTGTAGAACGACTTGGACACTGGTATTTCACCAAAGACCAGGACAAGAAAGCAGGTATTCATTCGTTGGAGATGATGTGGAGGCTGTTTACCAAAGATAAAAATATTGCCCTTTAAACTGCTAAAATACCCATAGAATAAAGAAGAACAGGGTATACAAAAGAATTTAAACCAAGAAAAATAGACCAATCAAAATGGTTTCCCTGAATTTCTCTTCATTTCAGTCAATATCACTCAATAAAATAGGGTGATAGAAAAAAATTGGAGTGAGTACAGTGTGTCACAATGATTGCTGTGTAAACCCTGAAAACAGCCATCACGAAAGAGTTTTAATACTGTGTGACCGGTCAGAATGTTGGAATATTTCAGAAAATTCCTGAATAGAAACTTAACAACGGAGATGTCTTATGAGTACAAAAGCAGCGTTTAAACAAAAGATGGAAACTGAAGTCTCTCGCGCACAAATCGAGTTAGCCGAGTTTCGAACCAGAGGGACTGCATTCTCAGCTGAATCTAAAAAGTTGCATGACCAACATGTTGTAGAACTCGAACGGAAGCTGGACGTAACGAGAACCAAACTGAAAGAGTTGGACGATTCGGAAGAGGATGTATGGGAGGAGCTCAAAGATGGTGTGGAGAGCACCTGGGGAACACTGCAATCCGGTCTTCAAAAGGCTATCGTAAATTTCAAGACAGAGATTCATAAATGATATACATGGATCGGATGAATGTGATTCCCCAAAAGACGATGGTTTGAAAGGGCTTTCGTCTGAAATTCTGTTCCTTTACGACAACAAACGACTTCATCCCAGGTTTTAATATGGTCAAAAAAACAAAAAATCATCGAAAAGACAAACCAGCTGTCACTTCAACCGGCACGGTGATTCTGGTACCTTCCACCCAAAAGAAAGAGTCGGCGAAGTTGACAGACAGAAAAACGCAACCTATGAGCGTAACGGGAAAGTGTTAATGTAAAAGAACGCCATCAGCACCGGTCTGATTTACTGTGAGCTGCCGCCGGCCGAGATGCCCACCCAGCTTATGACCTATACGGCCCACGCCTTCAGCGGCGGCGCCCCCATTTTCTCGGTTAAGATATCCGTCACTGAGGGGAACCCCAGGAAAAAGATCTTTTATCATCTGCAGACCCAGATGGATCATGATTTTTATGGACATTACCGAAGAGAAGCAGACCCAGGTTGGCCCTGAAAAAGGGCCAGAAGGATGTCCAGACCCTCAGGGGGATCATCCCAATTTCGGCCAGCTGCAAATATATCAAAGAAGCGGAAGGGGGCTGGAACAAATTGGAATAATATATCCATGATCGTTAATTGGCTCAGTTCAGCCATGGCATGTGCCCAATATGCATGAAAAAACTCTATCCAGAAATTTGCAATGAGGATAACGGTAAAGACGCCGACACGACTAAAATGTATTTAGACAATCAGATTACCCTGTTGCACAATGGAAAGAACTATTTTCCGGCTCTCGAAACAGCTCTTGACCGTGCGAAGCAGCAAATATATCTTGAGAGTTATATTTTTGAAAATGACCGCACCGGGCGCCGCATTGCCCAAGCCCTTAGGCGAGCCGCACTGCGTGGGGTAAAAACCCATCTGCTGATCGATGGCTTCGGCTCGCAGGATCTGCCGAAAACCATGATTCAGGGCCTTGAGGAGGCCGGGGTTCTGGTGCTGAAGTTTCGGCCCAAAATATCGCCTTGGACCCTCAAACGTCGGAGGTTGCGGCGCCTGCATCGGAAAATCGCGGTCATAGACCGAAACCTGGCCTTCGTCGGCGGTATGAACATTATCGATGACAGGACCGGTCTAGATTCACCGCGATTTGATTATGCGGTACGGGTACAAGGACCATTGGTTAATGCAATACATGCTTCCGCCCGTCGGCTGTGGTGGAGGGTGGCCTGGATCAGCCGTCTGAGACTGGTTTCAGACCGAACCAAAAAATATTTATCTGTTCCGCCACTAGCCGCGGGATATATGCGCTGCAGCTTTCTGATCCGCGATAATTTCCGTCATCGTCGCGATATAGAAAACGCCTACCTGAAGGCAATCGATCAGGCGCAAAACGAAATTATTCTGGCCAATGCCTATTTTTTGCCGGGCTTGAATTTTCGCCATGCACTTGTGGCTGCAGCCCGGCGTGGCGTCCGAGTGGTCCTGCTCCTGCAGGGGAAAATGGATCATCGTCTGGCCCATTATGCATCGCGTGCCCTCTTCGGCACCTTCCTTGATGCAGGGATTGAGATCTATACATATCACCAAAGCTTTCTCCACGCTAAGGTTGCAGTAATCGACACCCATTGGGCGACGGTGGGATCCTCCAATCTCGATCCTTTCAGTTTGCTGCTTGCCCTTGAGGCAAATGTCGTTGTAGACGACCCTGTCTTTAGTGCAACGTTGAAGGCCAGCTTGAATGAGGCAATCACCATGGGGGCAAGGCGGATATCGGAGAAGACCTGGAGATCACAGCATCTTCTTCTGCGTCTGGTGAGCTGGCTCAGCTATGGATTGACACGATTTATGATCGGCATAGCGGGATATCTTCCGCAAGGCTGGCCAAAAAAACCTGGCCGTCAGTAATCATTCTGGAGGCAGACGACAAAATGAGTATCGAAAGAACCATGTTCTACAGCATCTAACATTTAATACCGTCGGCTCATACCCAGGGTGACTGGGTGGGTACCAAAACAAGCAGTAGATGGATCTCATCAACGATGATGGCTCTGTTGAAAAACCTCAATTAGTCCATAATTATCTTTAGAATATATGGTGTTTATGGAGCAGAGTAGATACCAAATTGCCTTTCAAGTAGCCGGATTTCACCTGTCATTCCCAAGTCGTCTATCCATATATCGAACTGGCCTTTTCTAAACATTCTCATGACTTCAAATCCTTTAATCGTGGCATAGGCCGTCTTCATAGATTTTGAATCCTAAATTAGGTTTGATCAGGCGTTTCAGTTTGCCATGATCCGGTTCAATGAGGTTGTTGAGATTTTTAACTTTTCGATGAAAAACATGATCATTTACGAGACTCTCCTCTTTCAATTCTCGGATAGCCTGAGTGTAGCTAGATATAATGGTTAACACGTTGGCGAAATAGACCTGCCTACCTTGCCAACGTGGGTTAAGTTGAAAGCAACAACCAACAATTCAGAGCCAAAATCAAGGAGGCAGGTCATGAAGCAAACAATAAAGAATATCGGTTTAGATGTCCACAAAAACTCAATATCAATTGGAATAGCAGATGAGGGGCGTGATGGCGAAGTCAGGTACTACGGTAAAATTGATAACGACATGGATCAATTAGACAAAGTTATCAGGAAACTCATATCGAAAGGTGCTAAACTTCGATTTGTCTATGAAGCCAGACCATGTGGATACGCCCTCTATCGATATTTAACCAAAAATGCAATGGATTGTTATTGCTCCGTCTAAAACTCCACAACAAAGTGGTAATCGGATAAAAAATGACAGGCGAGACTGCCTTTCTTTAGCCAGGTTACATCGGGCAGATGAGCTTACACCTGTAGACGTTCCAACCAAGGAGGATGAAGCACTAAGAGATTTAGTTCGAGCCCGAGAAGATGCAACTCGTGCGGTTCGCACAGCGAAGCAGCAACTGGGTGCATTCTTGCTTCGCCACGATATTATTTATACAGGGAGTGATAAGAGTCAAATAGTGTAACGCTTTATCACACACACGCCTTAACGTCTTACCTGTATATTCGTCGAATAATTAGTCACATAGGGATGTGGACCCGCTAGAGCTAAGTTGCAAAATAGTGTAACGCACACTCGTAATCCCCTAATTACACCGTGAAAATGTGTCCTTTTTGAGATTTCTTCAAATTGGGGAAACATCCACAGAGCAAATAAAAAAGGCTATCTGACAGATAGCCTTTAAGGAAATAAATGAGTGGTGTGTGTGGGAAGCAGCCTACTGAGGTGGGAGATCGGCAATAAAATCCAAGGCAAGATTGATATCAACAAATGGCAACTTTAATTCTTTGGCCCTATCGCGGCAATCCGTGCAGATTTCCTGAAATTTACGCATGTCTCCCTTGGTTGCCATATATATTTGTTCAATGGCCTCCTGGTTGATATCCTGATATTCAAGGACGAAGTCTTCTACCACAATGGGATAAAGCACAAGCGTTTTTAGACGACTGAGTATATCGGGATGCTCACTGGTAAGATATGTTCTGACCTTTGGTAATCCAGCAAACACCACTGGAACACCAGCGTCAATAATACGTTTCATGTAGGGCCAAACCCTGGGGTCGATATCATTGGCCTCGTCTATTACAATAAAACAGCTGGAAAGGCTGCATACCATTTTCAGGTATTCAGGCGTCCTCCTGTAGGTGGCCTTCGTATCATAATTCAGCTCTTTGAGAATTGCAGCCAAGGTCTCATGTATATTAAATAATGACTCAACCCAGACTGCATGGAGCTTTTTTGGGCGCAACAATTTCAGGAAACGACTTTTTCCAACCCCGTAATCCCCTTCAATTAATACACTCTGCCCCCGGTATATCCTGTTATAGGTCGCAGCCAGATAAGAGATGCGACGTTTATCGTTGATAAAATCTTCCTTCCGTCTCATTATTTTTCTCCATGGGAAGCATAGGGTGCAATGTGAACCCGACGCAGATGATTCCCACAGTCAAGAAGGAAGGCATTAAAAACAGCTTCGCCTACTCGTTTCCCTGGTTGCCGTATTTTTTTCATGAAAATGATGTATCTGCTTTGGTTGAGCTGGAAAACATTTTTTGCCAGGGCAAGACTGAGTCCTTTATGGTGATATTCAATCAATGTCGGGCGATCCACCATCATGTTGTGTTGCTCAAGAAAGTTTATTACCTGTTCCAGTTCATTTGGCTCTGGTCCACCCTCAGATGGTTCGGTCGGTTTTTCGTAGGGGGTTTTCGCCAGTGCTTCTCCTAAAAGAATACCATTGGGTGCCTGCTCAAAAATAAAGAGCTTGTCGTGGTATTGTGAAATATGCACAGGTGTACTTTTATGACGGCTGAAGAGGTCGGCACCAACGGTTACGTAATAATCCTGGTTGTCATATCTGATTGTTTTCTTCTTTGATACGGTGGCTGTTGTTTTTTTGAAGCCATATTTTACAAACTCTTTTACCTCCTGCGAAGAGAAGGACAATATGTCAGGTGTTTCCTTGAAGTAATCGCTAAGTTTCTGATCCGGGATCCATGAGTTTGCTTTTCCATTTTCGGAGAAGTAATGTTTTGTGCTGTTATGCTCATGGCGGTATGATTCTATAAGCCCACTGTTTTTCAAATCAGCAAGGGTTATATTGAGGAAAGTGACGGTAATCTTATCCTTTTTCCCATGGGCGAATGAATAGCCGGGTTCAGTTTTTATGATACGGTCTTCAAATGCCTTGATGATCCTGATTTCGAAGTTATGCAAACTACGATGAGATGATTCCAGGTGTGCCTTTTCTTTGGCTGCATGAATCCTGGCAAAGTCAGGTTCCATGTGAAATCCCCCTGGCACGGAATGTCCGATGTTCAAAGCGTTAAAGGCTCGTTTGAGATTAAGAAATCCTTTGGCATTATCAGGTCTGATACGAATTTTTTTATGAGGAAAAACTGTGCTGAGCAAAAATTGACGGAACAGATCCACAGAATTTAAGCTACTTTCTGAGAAGTACGCATCGAGCACAAACATGTACCGCGAACCGGTGTCATAGAACTCAATCACGTTTGGTTTCTGCCAATTTCCCTTGTCATTTTTGATTTTAAAATAGCGAAAGACACACCCATCCATCTGGATCAGATCAAATACAGGTTCTGGTGTGAAGCAGTATTGCTCAGAAAGATCCTCTTCAAAGTCTGGTTTAGTCAAATATGGCCCGAGATTTTCCCGTTTGACACAACGTCTAAGTGCAATAAGAGAAATTGGTCGCTCGAACTCTTTCTCCAGCCAGTGATGATAATTTTTTATCGTTCTCGCCTTGCGGGTAATAAAAATAAACCCCTGGCTTCCATGATCACAGGAGTCTTTAACCATTTCTATAAACCGTTTCCGAACTGATTCAGTGAGAGACCTAGGGCGTCCACTACATTTCCTGCCTTCCATAATGCCTTTTTCTGCAAGCAGTAACGGGCCGGGGATGATACCTGTTTTTTGATATTGATCTTTGTAATATTTTTTTGCCCGTCGTTTTGCAGAACCTTTTTTTTCCATAATCTTTTTGTGTAGCAACAGGTAAAAGCGTTCGTCAAGTGTGAGTTCCATGGCCAGTCTCCCTGCATATTATTTTTTCCTGTATAACCCGATGCCACAGTAACGCAGCTTGACGTGAAGTCTGTTGCCACGTATCATTTAAGGCATATTTAACTTGAGCTAACATCTCCTTGACAGCAGCCATATATTCATCGCTTATTCGATCAACAAGATCAGGAGTTGGTGTGTTCTCTTTTGTCTTTCGTTCATTGATGAAATGCTGAATATTGCGTGCCGTTACTTCTACGTTTGTATCTAGAAACGCCTTCCATATTTGCCGTTGTTCTGGTGGAGATAATGGCACAAGTGGCCGTGTCTGAGCTTCATTTCCAGGCAATCTGTCCCCAATTGGGGACAGATTGTTAATAACGCTATAAGCGTCGATGAGCCTGTAAACCTGCGACCGGCTAATATCCCAACGCGACCTTGCATATGCTTCAAAGCTGGTAAAAAGGGCCTGTTTATAAAGACGGGAATCTCGTATTTCCAACAGTGCCTGGCCAATCTCGTAAAAACGATATTGGTTTTTGGCGATGATTGTTTCCAAATGCTTCAACCGATCCTCCAGCATCATTGCACCTTTCGACAAGAGTGATCCTTATTTTGTTTCCCAAGCAATTGCTTTAAGAACACAACACTCTCCCTAAACCCACACCCCTGATTCTCCATGACAAGATCAATGGCATTGAAATTTCTTTCGCATCTGAAACATCTCACCAAATTGGCATTTGGATTTATTCCCGTCTGGAATTCGTTGCATACAGGGCACAGAACACGAAAAACTCCTTCACTGGTTTTGTTGGGAACTCGCAATATGTTTTGAATCAGGATCTCAACCGGAATAGCATTTCGCAGTTCAAACAATTCACCCGATGAAAATTTTTTCATAGCCTACCTCGTGATGTTAATGGTCAGTATTTTCTCCTCACCATTGAAGAGAAATGAAACTCAATTTTATACTGAAGTCTGCAAAAATAAACTATTGCGTCTTAAAATGGTACAAGGAGTACTTGTTTCAGATCCCCTATGATTACAAAACGTTAACCATAGTGATGTGTCTTAAACTGACATTGCGAGTAGTCGTGTTGGATCTTCATTAATTACAATGCGTTAATATGCATGATGCGTCTTAAACTGCTAATGTGAGTAGTTTACCCGCTTAACACCTTTATTCAGTTAGGTATTTACGGGATCCCTCGATCTTGGGATTGCAATTGAGTAATAATTTTCCTCACCAGGTAATGGATAATGACCATATTTCTTACTCCATATTCTTTGATAATAATCTCAACAGGTAAAACAAAAGGAGAAGCTGGCAGCAGGGGGATTTGGGAAACTTTCGGGTGAATTGCATCGGGGGGCGGCTTTTTATTGTTCTCTTTTACTATTTTCGGTTCAACCTGCTCTAACTTTTTCCCCAAATAATTGTTGGCAGATTCCTCTTTATTGCGTTTGTTATAGTCATGACAATTTCTGCGGTGCAGTTCTGTTTGGCATTTCGAACGACCACACGTTTTCTGCCTGTCTTTTTGCCGTACGTCAGGTTGGAACCATTTGTGACAGATAGAACATGGTCGTTTCCCGCATGATTTCTTCGCCATTGTTAATTCTCCCCAATTTAACTCCTCATAAATTCATTTGAGAATGAAAAGATAAAAAAATGGCTGCGTTGACAAGCGGCTTGATAGGCTGGATAGTAAATAAATATTTATGGGCAGGATAGAGCGGCAGAATATGCCGGATATTTGTGTTGGAATTAATGGAAGGCGGAGGAGTGGGAGTTACAGTATTTTGTAACTAATTGCGGGGTAAGGCGTTACACTATTTGCATCTTAGCACCCCCTACTCCCCCTCTCTGCATCACCTGACTCTTTTGAGGTGGATTCTATTTCATTAATTGCAGCCGCTCCAGTTGCTTTCAATTGTTCTATTGTTGGCGTAGCTTTTTCGACGACCGGAATATCAACAATTACTCTGCGGTGTGTGTACTGAATTCCTCTGGTATTGAGCGCTTCGGTAATTCGTTTAAAGGCCTCACGTCTAATAACGAAATGAGCTCCTGGCTTGGCAGTAAATTTCACCCTGATTGTCATAACGGAATTTGCAATTTCCTTGCCCCCTTGGGATTTAACCGGCGTTATGAAATCCTTTCCAAATTCTTCGTCCGCAAGCATCGATTGTCCAATCTTTTTAATCACTTTGAGAATTGCGTCTATATCGGTATCATAGGTAAAATCAAGGTTAAATTTTACTACAATCACACCTCGCATAAAATTGGTTATGGCTCCTAATTCGTTGTGAGTGACTATTTGAAGCATTCCCCGGTGGTGTCGCAACATCACGTTGCGTAATGTGATATTCTCAAGAATGCCGAAAACAGTGCTAACCTCAAGATATTCTCCCACCCTGAAGGCGTCGTCGAACAGGTAGAAAAAACCTGAAAAGATGTCGGCAACCAGTTTTTGTGCCCGGTAACGTTATCCCTCAAATAGTTTTGTTACCAAAGAAACCTCTCTTGTGTAATTCCAAAAACATAGACGATTTGGTGCTAAAAAAACCAATCATTTATAGTCTCAAAAGAACATACTTATACTTCATGCTTTTCATCGCAAGCTCAAACCCTTAGAGGAGTTTACTATTTACTTTGATTTTGTAACGCAATGTAGTTTCGAAATCGAGGGTAATGCAAATGATCGTTTTTAAGAACATTTTCTCAGCTATATATAATAAAGGGCTCAGGGCTATCAAACGAATTCACTTATTATCCGACACAGAGGTCAAAGACCTTTATGCTCTGCCAGAATTTAGCGTTAATGAGCAAGAACTCTATTTTACGCTGAACAAATCAGACCAGACGGCTTTAGATCGTTATACCAAAATCAAAACACGTGTATATTTCATATTACAACTGGGATATTTTAAAGCGAAACAGCAATTCTTTAATTTTGATTTTGAAAATGTCCAGCATGATACCCAATTTATTCTAAGAAATCATTACCGCAACAGACCTGACACAACCCTTGCTGGACGCTTATCTCGTAATTACACAATTGGCCAGAAGCAAGCTATTCTCGCTCTTTTTAATTACCGTGATTGGTCTTCAGAGTATGAGCCTCAAGTTGAATCGCACATTTGCGAACTTCTCCGGTATTATCCTAAAAGCCACAATGCTCTACGGCAATTGTTGGGTTATTTTGATAACCATAGAATAGTCACCCCAACTTACCGAAAGCTACAGGATATGTTCACTAACGCTTTTTCTGCTGAGGAAAAGCGGCTTAACTCGATTATCCAATCAATTCCAGCGTGCCAGCAAAAAAAGTTATCGGCTTTGATTTCTCAAAATGATGGTATCAGTCAGCTTAACATAATTCGAGCTGACCAAAAGAACTTCAAATATACTGCCGTCAAAAATGAAATTGAGAAAGCTCAGGGGATCAATGAGTTATATAAATTTACCAAAAACTTTATACCAACACTTCAGCTATCTCAAAATTCTATCCACCATTATGCCGAGATCACTGAGCAATATGCGGCTTGGAGGTTAAGACGGCTGAGTAAGTCTCAGCAGTGGCTACACGCTATTTGTTTTGTTTATCATCGATATCAACAAATCATGGATAATCTCATTGTGAGTTTCATGTATCAAACAAGAGCCATAATGGGAGCTGCCAAGAGTTATGCTGAAAAGGCACTGATGGAGCATAGTTCACGTGCCACTGCTGATTTCCCCAAACTTGCTCAGTTTCTAGAATGGTTCCCAACCCGGGACATACAATTGACCCATGATGGATTGAATCAGATAGCCTATAACCTTTTGCCTGAAGAACAATTTTCGACACTGGCTGATTTTTTTAATGGCAGCACTTTTGATAAAAAAGCTGCAAAATGGGAATTTTACTCGAAGTCATCACGTAAATTCTCGCTCTACCTTAGGCCGATAGTTCTTGCTGTTCCCTTTGTTTTTTATAAAGAAGATAGCAATATCATGGAACTGATCAACCTGCTCAAAACGCACTATACTAGAGGGAAAAGTCCTTCTCAATTTGAATTTCCTGACGACACTATGGATCTTATGCCCAAGAGCATGACGCAGTATCTGAAGCGTAAGCCAAGTGATGAACAGATTGATCCGCATTTATTTGAGTTTTTTGTATATCAGAAAATGTACCATCACATTGATAAAGGCAGTCTTTGTTGTAATGACAGCGTTTCCTATTGTGACATTGATCATGATTTGGTGGCTGATTTTCTCGTTGATGATGTTGAAAAAATTGCTATTGAGTTCGGCTATCCCAAGATCCCAATTTATTGTGATCAACGCCTAGATGATGCGGTAAAGATGCTAGATAATGCCTGGGAGACAACGACAGAAAATATCCGCTTGGAGCAAAATCCTGGTTTTAGTATCAAGGACACCAAGGAGGGGGAAACGAAGTGGAATTTACTATACGATAGCAAAGAAAAACTTGATGACGCTTTTTTCAAAACCTTACCCAAAGTAGAAATAGCTGATGTCGTCATGTTTGTCGGCGATCTTGTTGGTATGTGGGATGGATTTACTCATATAAAGGATCGTTACACCAAAAGGAAGAAGCCAGCCTTGTTGGCTATTAATGCTAGTTTGCTCTCTGAGGCATTTGGTTTTGGTACCATAAAAATGGCAGACATGTCAGATATTAAATTTAGCCGATTACGCTCGACTCATGAAGATTTTATCCGAATAGATACGTTATGCGCAGCAAATGACATAGTCAGCAATTATGTCCACTCACTACCAATTTTCAAGCTATGGAATCTGGTAGAGGATAAGGTGTTAGCCGACGCTGACGGGCAGAAGTTTTCAACCAATGACAGCACTATTCAGTCGAGATATTCGAAAAAATACTTGGGAAAAGGCAAGGGGATCTCTTTGTATACCTTGATTGCTAATTATGTAGCTGTTAACGCGAAGAACATTGGGCTTAATGAGTATGAAGGGCATTCTCTATATGACATGATCTATGGTAATAAAACAGACATTGATATTGATATGGTGACAGGAGACAATCACTCCTTAAACAAACTTAACTTTGTAGCATTGGATTCGATTGATGTTACTTATGTCCCCAGTATCAAAAATGTCAGGGGCGCAGCAGGTGACTTGTATTCGGTGAAGTCGCCTGATAGTTACACCGGCCTGCTGCAGCCCAAAGATCAAATAAAGATTGATAGAATTAAGTCACAGAAAAGAAGTGTGCTGAGGGTTTTGCTATCTTTGATAATGCAAGAAAATACACAGAGTAATATCATTCGAAAATTAAATTCTCATACTCGTTACGCTGCGCTGAAGACAGCACTATTTGAGTACAATAAAATATTCAAAAGCACTCATGTGCTAAATTTAATTGATGATACGCAACTCAGAAAAGCAATACGTACAGCCAGAAACAGGACAGAAGCCTACCATCAGTTACAGGGAATTATAAGAAAAATATCCTCAGGTGTTTTTAAGGGGAAAAAAGTAGTAAATAATCGTGTTAGCGCACATGCCGCAAGGCTGATTGCCAACTGTATTATTGCCTACAACACCATTATTTTAAATAATGTTTATGAAAAAATGGTGAAAGATGGCGTAGCGCAAGAGATTATCGAAAAATTTGCAAGAATTTCACCCATCGCTTGGACTCATATGCTTTTTACAGGGAGATATAGCTTTAAGAAAAACAGTGGAGATATTGATGTTGCGATAATGGCAGAAATGCTTGAACAACACTTAAAACGGAGTTTTTGGAAAACCAGTTAACTCTAACTGAGCACTTTTGGGGGTTCTTCGGCAGGACCCCCAGAAGTTGCTCCATTTTGAAGAGATAAGCTGATTGATAGTACGCTGCAATCAACCATCAGAAATGGATTAAAAAGGTCCCAGGCAAGTGAATCAGGTTGGGCCATTATGATTCAAGAACCTTATTCTCATTTAATGTGGGTCGGGCACCATTTCTATTGTCAAATAATGTGGGCCCAGACCTTACTTGATTGTGGGTCCTGGCGTTTATCATTGCGGGCCGGTACAGCTATATGTTCAAATGCTCCGTTAGTATTAAAAATGCCTAATTTGCCAATAAAAAACTCTTAGCGCAACTTTTCGTTCCATTGGGCTTCAAACCCCAAAATAACGAGACCATTAAAAACCGGTGGCTGGAGTTATAACGGTCAGGAATAATAATTGGCTTGGATGCTATAATTAGCAAACAAATCAGCTTGTATGAAATGATGAATCCCTTTTGTTGACTGGTCAGC
>Ga0136557_1000456_pt1 | contig 30970 bp, 35 predicted proteins | sample AntRauTorckE6832_FD_104796 | JGI IMG/M metagenome (GOLD analysis project Ga0136557, IMG submission 104796) | Saline lake microbial communities from Rauer Islands, Antarctica - Metagenome Torckler E6 #832 | ecosystem: Environmental > Aquatic > Non-marine Saline and Alkaline > Saline | place...
GGCTGGTTGGGGTCAGCGTCCCCGCCTTGATGAGGATCACATCGTCCACGCTGGCGGCACTGACGGCGCTGGCTAGGTTATCGAACGGGTCACCCTCTGTACCGGCACCGTTCGTACCGGAGGTCGGATCAACGAACCAATCGCCACTCGTGACGGCCCCAGTCTTGGGATAAGCCGTGAGCGTATCGACGGCACTACCGACGCCAATCAGGCTGCTAGAAGTAGGAGGTGGGTCGCCACCACCAGACGCGTCATACCCCGCCACTGTCAGGGGGGTAGCGTGCTGAAGGGCGCCCGAAAACCCCCACACTCCATCAGGCGAGTGCCATACCGTCGCGCTAGCGATCGTAGACACGTTCGCTGCGCCGTCCGTTGCTCGGGCTTCGATGTCGAACGATCCGGTTGGGAAGGTGCCAGCGTCCAGGTCGATACTCCACGTGGAGGTGCCGGTGGCGGACTGCCACGCGCCCCCATTTACGCGCACCTCGACGAGAGACAAGCCGCTCCCGCCAGTATCCGCAGCTGTCCCCGTGACTGTCAGGGTGTCCGTATCCGCATCGTAGCCGGATGCGTCGTGGACACTATCAACCTCGCCCGTCCCGTGGATCGTGTCCATGGTGACAGTCGGAATGGTGGTGTCCGCTACAGTCCACTCGACGTACAAGTTCGGTTCGATTCCAGAGGCTTGCCCGCTGTAGTACGACTCGACTGCGCGGCCACCCGCGCCAATTGCGTTGCGAGCCATGAACATTGCGACGGCCTGCCCCGACGCCCACCCAGGCCGATCAATGATCGCCTGCAAGCGGGACGCCAAGCCAGTCACGTTATAGGCAACCCCAGTGTAACCAGGTGAATCGGTTGCAAGCCCTTGCGTTAGGATAGACCCCTGGTTCGCGAACCGGGTGGACAGGTCACTCTCGCTGAGGCCCGTCCCGGCATCATCAACCTGCTCAAACCCGTAGTCCATCGTGTCCCCAGCCGAGTTAATCGCGGTGTTCACCGCATACATGTGCATGGTGCACACGTCAATAGTGGCCCCGGCTGGAATGTTCAGCCCAAGGAACCGCATGAACTCGTACTCGGTAGCGGAGTCCTGAATGTACATGATGTCTGTTTGACGGAACTTGGAGCCGACAGCGTTGAACCCTAGAGCGTCCGTGTTCGATGCCGGGCGGAAGGTACCAGTAGCCATGTCCTTAGTCCTCCACTTCTGCAAACCCAACGGCGGGGAGTGCCGAACGAGGGTTCCCGAAGTAATCCAAGGTCGGCGCGTACATGTCGTTGCCATCCGGCACGCCAGCATCAATCGCTTCAGCCGCCATGTTGTACGTGTACAGGCTCACGGGGTTCGTCCAATCGTTACGCCAGCAGCGCCCGCAGAATCTCGGAACGCCAACACTTCAGCATCAATGAACGCCTGGTCAATCTCGCTCGTCGGGTAGGTATTCCCCGTGTCCGTAAAGTTCGTTCCGGGGAATGCAACCCACGTGTTGTTCGTGGCTGCCGGGTCGCTACCCTCTTGCCACCGAACCGTATTGTCCGCCATGACGTGATCCCCGAACGCCGTGGTGGAACCGTAGTCGTACACGTAAATGCCGGGGCCATCTCCATGCTCTGCGTTGGTTGCCCCGTCCACACGCTTCCCGGTTCTGAACACGCGATTGTTGCGAACCTCGAAAGCGCTTCCAGCTGTGATTGCCATGCCGTAGTTAGCGCTCGCCAGCACGACATTGTACTCCGCCAGGCCGTACGCAGGATCACCCGGCCCGTCGGACAGCATGATGCCACCACCCGCGTAACTGAAGTAGGCCGGGTCGCCTGGGTACGCACCGTTAATGAGGTTGTGGTGAACACGAATCAGGTTTGAGGCTGTACCACCCGCAGCGTAAATGTTGATGGCGTCCTCCATTGCACTGTCACCAAACTCGTTCCAAACTTCGTTCCATGCAATCTCGAAGGCACCCGCCATGTTCTTGTACCCGTTCATCTGGAAGAACTGTTGAATGTCGTCTGTCGTGGTTGGGTTACCACTCGCATCCGACTGTCGGCCATCAATGTTGAGAGCCACATTGTACCGGACGCGCAGCACCGCCGCAGGATCGGCACTGTGGTGGTACGCCTGGATTCGGCCGCGCTGGAACTGGCTGTTCTCAACAATCAGGCGCGATCCGGATGAGTAGCGGATGGCTCTCTCGATGGTAGCGCCCACCACGACGGGATGCCGCCCGAGGAACAGGCAGTTATACACCTCGATTTGGGGTGTACTACCGTACCCCCCTACCGTACCGCCAGGCGCGTAGATTGCGTCCCCGTCGCTATGCTCGAAAATGCAATCCTGGAAAATAACTACGTCGTCCGTAGTTACTTCAACACAGTTTTGGCCGTCAGCTGCACTAATCTTGAGGCCCGTGTACGTGCCGCCCACGCTGATCGTTTGGGGAGAGTCGGTGAACGTGATGGTGGCCGGGTCGATCATGCTGGGCATGTCCGCCGTTACCGCCCCAGCCAAGGCCAGTCCACGACCTGCCGAGACGGGCGTCCCGCCAGGACCATACAGGTACGGAATCAGGTCAACACTCATAGGCTGGTCGCCCTAACGAATGCCGTATCGCCAACCTGGAACTGGGCGTCACCAGTACCCTGCGCGGGAATCTGGGCTGACGTACCCTCCCACGTGATGCTTGCCGCTCTACCCGTCAGGGAGGGAACAGTCCCGTCAGGGTATTCCCAGCGGGTGTTGGCACTCCGGTAGACAAGCGCAACAGTCGCACCCGACACTGCGAGCAGAGTACCGATCGAAACTCCGGCGCTAGCTGCGGCCACCTCATCAATAGCGGCTTTCACATGCGTGGCGGTCAAGCCACTGTCCGTATTGTCGTACATGGTTTCGGATGCTTTCGCCGCGAACGCTGGCAAATCCAAAATGTAGCTTCCGTTGCTCGGGGCGATCACGCCTACAGTACCAACACGAATGATTTCATCCGCGCCGGTAGGGAGGGTATCCGTCACTGCGCCACTCGTACCCAGCCAGATGGGGTTACCAGCCGTCAAGCCGCTGGTGTTGATATACCCCTCTAGGATTGTGCCCCCCACCTGAATAGTGCCGACCGTACCGTTCGCAATGTTCTCTGTAGCGATGCCAGCCACGTTAGTGTGCGTCGTGTTGTCCGCTGGTTCAGCTGTGCTGTACGCACCAGTACTGCCAACAAGGGACACAAGGTCACCTTGAGCAATCGTCGCGACCGCATACACGGTCTTCGTGAGGCCTGTGGCGCTGTCATCGCCGCTCGGGGTGAGGTTCCCTTCGTGGTAGACAGTGTTCCCGTTGACCGACAGCTCTCCGTTGAAGGCAAAGACGCCGTCTGTCTGTAGGGTCAGGATGTTCGCTGAGGATCCATCGGCACGGCGAATGAGGCGCGTCGCGCCGCTGGCGAGCGTGTCAAGGCCAATGTCGTGGACGGAGGTGTCCGCGAGCGTTCGTGTGACGCGAACGTACCGGAAGTCATCCCCCTGCGGGTCGATCTCGAGGTTGTACCGCATGGCGACCGGTGCATCGAACTCTACGGCTCCAGTGAGCGTTCCGCCCGACTTAGCGAGGTAGCTGCTGGGCGTGAAACTCCCTTCGTGCCATACTTGGTTGTCACCGATGCGCCACTTGGAGTTCAGGTAGTCGAAGCGGAGGGCGTCCTCTAGCGTTCCGTCGTTTCGGGGGCGGAGGCCGAGGTAGTCGCCGACGCTGACAAACTCCAGGTCGTAAACGCCGCGGGTGAGGTCGAAGAAGACGCCGTCCGCAGTCAGGTCCTGGTTCAGGTCTGCGCTTACAGGGACCCCGCCGGGTGTGGAGCCGTCGCCGAGGAAGAGCTTGAGCTCGTCGGTCGTGACGATCGGCTCCCCGAGTACGGGTGTGATGCTGGTCCTGTCGGCCTCGAGGCCGCGCCTGAACTGAAGCGCCATCAGAAGACTCCGAAGTCGTTGTTGCCGGTGGGGGCGGCGAAGGTGCCGTAGTCATCGACTCCGCCGCTTGTAGCGTCGACGTTGTCCAGGATCCCCGTCGCCATCGCCGTCATCATCAGGAGACGAACGTCGGCGAGCGTCTCGGCGCCCGTGAGGGCGTTCTCGGCGGCGGTGACTTCCGTCGCCATGTCTTGTCCCATCGCAGATGCAGACATTCGGTCTCCTTACTGGCCTGTGCCGTTGACGACGCCAGGGCCGGCCGGGGTGCTTACGGGGTCGCCGTCGAGCGCGACCTTGCGGCCGTTGACGGTGACGGGGGATGCGTTGGTGATCGCTACGTTCGCTGCGGACGCCACGGTCACGCCGGCGATGCTGTTCACGGTGATGCCGGACGCGTTCAGGGTTACGGACTCACCGGTGTGATGCGATACAACGATCTCGTCTGCGGTTCCGTCGAACAGGATCTGGTTTCCCAGGCGGTCGACGATCGTGATCGCTTTGAGGTCGTGGTCGAGGCGGATACTCTCCCCCGGAGAGTTCTTCATCTCGATGTAACGGAGGGGGATCCGCTCGTCCGTATTATAGTAGATCGATTGACCGTTGTGGTCTGCCCACTCCATCAATCGGTTGTCCCACTCGATGGTGTGAAAGTCGCCCAAGCCGTTCTGGGTCTTGACCCAGCGATTCGGGGTATCGGGGTCGCTGTTGATCATCCACTGCTGGCCGTGGTTGTCGTACAGCTTCTGCCAGTGGCTCGGCACCAGGGCGAGAGGATCGATCTTGCTCTCGTACGCCTGGAAGTGTCCAGGAACGAACCGCTCGAGCTTCAGGTTCATGTCGAGCAGGCTGTTGCTGAAGGCGAGCCTGGATCCCTCGGCCTCGCCGATGTTCAAGGACTGGAGGGTCATCTCCTCTTCCTTGTCGGCCGCGGCGACCGTGAACTCGAGCTTCTGGCCGTGACGGGCGCGGAGCGTCGTCCTGGCCTTCAGGCCCTCGTCGCTGAAGAGCGTGTTGCCGTCATCCAGGTCCGGGGCGTCGAACGGCCCGCCGATCCGCGTCTCGTCGTGCGGATCCAGCGGCGCGACAGGATCCCCTACGAACTCCAGGAACTGACCGATCCGATCGGTGAGCAGGAGCGACTGTTCGCCCGGCTCTTCGTTCACGCCGAGACCGGCCCCCATCGGGAACTTGAGGCCGTGCCAGTACGGGTTCCAATACTCGCCAGCGCCGTGGTCGTGCCCCTTCTTGTGGTCGCTGACGTCGTAGGGACTGGTGTGGTCCACCGCGTCTCGCAGGTCCGCCTTGTACGGCCCTTCGGAGAGGTCGCTGAACTCGCTGGGTGAGGCGTCCAGGTTGAACGTCGTGTACGCGCCCTCCCAGACGGGGTAGCGGACGTCGCCGTTGCGGAGGGTGATCCACACCTTCGACCCCTCCAGCGGGACGCTCCACAGGTGCCCCGCATGCTTCGGGAGGCACCAGGGGCTGACGTCCGCGCCGTAGAGCGGCTTGTACGACACCTTGATGCGACCCGAGCGCATCGGGTCGTGCACGTCGACGACCGTGGCTGGGTAGGTGCCGAGGTAGTTCTTCATCGCCCGCCCGAGCCGATCTCGGAGTCGATGTCCTCCGCGTCGACGTCGACGGTGTGCGTGTAGCCGTCCGGACCGGTGGCTGAACCGTCTTCCGATCCGCCTTCCGACCCTCCGGCTTCCGTGCCTTCACCGTCCGCGTCACCGGGGAGCTGCCCGAGCCCGCCGGTGATCTCGGTCAGGAAGCCATCGCTGCCAAGCCTGTGGACCACTTCGGCGCACAGGTAGTTTCCGGAGAGCTTCTGTCCCACCCCGCGGATCTCGATGATGTCGTTCGCGCGGAGGGTCGGATCCCCGATCAAGGTGATGATCGCTTCGATCGCCTTGAGCTCTTCCTCGGCGACGTTCGCACCCGCCTGGTCTTCGGCGACCTCGGGTTCGGTTGCCGGGTCGGAGGCGTCGAGCACTTCCTTCACGGCACCGGGAGGTTCGTTCACCCACTCGTAGTAGGCACCAGGAGCGTCAAGGCTGAGGTACCGGCCGCCCCGTGCCCGCTCGGCGTCCTCCCCCGTCTGCGTCTCGTCGACATCCTCACCGCTGCCGTCCATCCCACTGGCGTTCGTGGAGTCCCCACCGGACGCGTCGGGTCGGCTGGTGTTGATCTGCGGCGAGAACGTGATCAGTACAGGATCCTCCCGCCCCGTCACGAAACTGTAGCTGTGCTTCGGCTTGTTGTAGAACGGTGCCGATTTGAAGTGCAGCGTCTGGCTCTCGCTGTCGAACCAGACGCGGTACGCCCCGGCATGCGCCGTGTCCGCAGCGACGGCGTTGCTTGCGAGGCGCTTCAGGAAGTCCCAGTCGTTCTCGTTCTGCGCGATCTCCGTCAGGGTGTGCTTGGTCGGCTCGACCTCTACGTTCACACCGATCTCCGCGGCGAGCAGTTCGACCGCCTCGGAGCGTGTGATCTCCGCCGTGTCGGCGTTCCGCCACACCTTCTGTCGCTGTCCGAACAGGGCGCCTGCCACGCCGTCGTAGGCGTACAGGCGGAGGGTGAGGCCACCAAACGCATCGAACGTCGGCTCGGTGACGGTGATGACGCTCTTGTAGGTGGGCGTCAGGTTGCCGGGGTAGCCGAAGCGCCACTCCAGGTCCTTGCCTTCTTGCAGGTGCGGGGCGTCCACCAGGTCAAGGCGCGAGTTGGCGAGCGTGACGGTCGTTTCCTTGCCGCCGTCGCCGAGCTCGCGGTGTTCGAAGCTGACGACCGACACGTCGTCACGCTGCGTCAGGCTCACCCCGCCGGCGCGCACCATCAGTACCGGTCCGTAACGGTCGCTCACCGCAACAGGTCGAGCTGAAGGTGCTCGAAGCTAGGGATGCGAAGGGTGGCTCCGACCTCCAGGTCGAAGATCCAGAAGATGTCGTTGTACTCGGCGATGACCCACCACAGCGTGGCTTCACCGAGGTAACGGTGAGCGAGCAGGTCCAGGCGGTCGTGCTGCTGGATCACGTGGTAGACGTCGTCGTATCGCGGGTCGGTGTCGACGAACGGCGTTTCGGGGCTGATCCAGCGCGTGCCGCTGTCGACGACCAGCGTGGAGTCGCGGTAGCGGGACTGGCTCATTTGCGGTTCCTCCGGTCCGTCATGCTCTTGGCGCGAACCGCGTCCTCTTCGAACCGGACGCTCAGCACCGCGTACCTGGTGCTCCCATCAGCACGGGACAGGCGGTAGGAGACCGTGATGTCGGACAGGACGCAGTTCATGGCGATGCCGTTCTCGCCGAGCGCGAGGGTCATGCGGGCCGGTTCACGGTTCGCGAGCGTCTCCGCGCCCGCATCGGGGTAGGTGAGGGACTCCCACGTGTCGATCATCTTGTCGATGTCCGTCACCTTGCCGGCGAGCGGGTCGTCGGCGAGGAGGTGAAGGTCGAACGACACCTGGCGGCCGTTCCCGCCGGCGTACTGGAGCCTCGGGTGGTGGATGAACGGAATCTGGTGCTTCACCCAGTTCGCCCCGCCCGTCACCTCGACGGTGGACGGGTTGTACGTGAATGAGACCTGACTGAACGACGCCCCGCCGCGGTGCGTCAGGGTGCCCTTGGTGACGTTCGGGGGTGCCTTCACTGTGCTCCACTCCAGACGGGACGGCCGACCTGCCCGCTTCGCTGCTCAGCGCGGCGGAGAACGCGCAGCATCGTCTGGCCGTCGACTTGTACGTTGATTGTCTCGTCGCGGTTCGCGATCTCCTCGAGGAGGTCCGCCAGGCGGTCACGGTCGGCCTGGTCGACCTCACCGTCGCTGGAGAGGTTCTCGTACAGGCGCTGGAACAGCCCGTGGTTCAAGAGCCTGCTATCCAGGCTTGAGGCGTTGGACAGGTCCGCGCCGCTGGGTTCCCACGCCGTCGCGTTGGATCCGACCGGGGCGCGGAACTCCTCGACCGCCGCACCGGCATCCGAGTTGTTCGCGGTGACCGACCCGAGCAGGGGGATCAGCGGGATGTCCTGCTGGCGGTACTTCATCCAGTCCATCGGCAGGTTGTTGTGCAGCGAGAGGGCGCGGTTGACGACCATCAGGACGTCGTTGATCTTCTCTTCCAGCCACGACCCGCTGAGGGCGCCGGCGATCGACTCCCGGACCGACTCCCGCATGTCGGTGAACGCGCTCTTGATGCGATCCAGGATCGGGCCGAGCCGGTCGGCGATGGTGTCCCAGTTCTGCCACAGCCACGCGCCCGCTGTGACGATAGTCGCCAGGGCGGCGACCCACGGGTTGGTGAGGCGAACGAGCAGCATCCACCGGAAGCGGGAGATCCAGGCTCCCGCCGTACGGACGAAGCGGACGATGCCTGCGCCGAAGCGTCCCCACAGCGGCTCGAGGCGGTAGAAGATCGACACGATCTCGTTCCCGATGCGCGGGATCAGGTCGAAGAACCAACCGACCGCCTTGATGACGGCCACCACGTACTTCTGGATCGCTCCGCCGAAGCGGCGCCATACGGCGGGACCGAGCTTCGCCCAGAGCGGCTCCATCCGGGTGATGAACCCAGCGATCGTTCGTCCGAGGAGGTCGAGCGCCTGCTTGGGCCACCGGAAGATCGCGAACAGGCGACCGAAGTTCCTGGCGTTGAACACCCACCGGAAGCCGGAGAGCAGGAGTTCGCCCCACGCCCTTGCATTGGCGAGCATGAGGACGCCGAGGCGCCTCAAGCCGGGGAGCATCAGGCCGCGCCACAGCAGGGTGGCGAGGGACCGCACGATGGCTGGACCGAACGAGAACAGGCTGAGCAGCATCAAGGGAAGCGCCGCGGGGTTCTGCACCCACTGGCTGAAGATGTTGCCGGTGGTCTCCCCGATCGTCTGCTCGCCGCGGAAGAGCTTCATGATCTCGTCGATCGTGACGAGCAGGTTATCCGCCAGGTTGAGGGTCTGCTCCAGGAACATGATCAGGCCGCCGCCGTCCCCGGAGAACGCCTTCTCCACCCAGTACGCGACGGTCTGGAAGATCGAGTAGAGCGTCGTTCCGAGTTGGTCGATGACCTCCAGGGCCTTCGACCACACCCCGGCCCACTCCTCGTTGTTGAACGTCCGGCCGAACCAGGCCCCGATCGTCGCGAACAGCGACTGGAACTCCGCCAGCCGGTCGGGGCTGGTGATGTACGCCCAGAAGGCGACGCCGCGCCCCTTCAGGTCCGCGTACATGTCTGCGATGCGGCCCTTGACGAGGGGCACGACTTCCTGTAGCTTCCTGACGAGCTCAGCGCGTTGCTCGGGGTTGAGGCCGATCGCCCAACCGAGCAGACTCCCCACGCCCGACCAGCCGCGGCTCTTGTAGATCGAACCGAGGTTGGGGATGGCGAGCTGGAAGCGCTCCATCGTCATCAGGAACTTGGAGAGCAGGTTGCCGGAGCCGAGGGTTTCGTCAAGCGACCCGGCGAGGTCCCCGAACCCAACTCGGCGCAGTCCAGCGATGGCGGCGGCCAGCCCCCCGACGAGCAGGAGGAACGGTCGGAGGTTCATCAGTGTGAACGCGAGGCGGCCCAGGAACGACAGGATCCTCGCGGTTCCGCTGACGGTCAGGAGCAGGCCGACGGCGTAGCCGATCGCCGTGCCGATCTGGCGCCACATTTCGACGTTCTCCTTGCCGGGCACCATCAGGCGGTCCATGAAGTCCTCGGCGAGGCCGAAGTAGTGCAGGATCGGCTTCAGGGTGGAGTCGTAGAGGGTCTGGAAGATCCGGAAGATGTCGTTGTAGAACCCCCTGAACCCCGCCAGCAGGCCTTCCCAGGCGGCCTTGGCCCGCCACAGGAAGGCGAAGAGCTTCACCGCGAACCCTTGGAGGCCGTACTCACCGAGCGCCGTCCACTCGTCCATGAACAGGAACGATCGACCCTCGGAGTTGACGCGTTCGAACAGCGTGACCATCGTGTCGTACAGCAACTTCACGCGCGTCCAGACGCCCGTCACGAACTCTTGGATCCCGCCGAAGTTTGCTTCCCACGCCTTGCGGAGGGCGAGCATCGCGCCGACCATGAGGGTCATCGCGAGGGTGATGTCGCGGAAGGTGAGGAGCATGCCGAACCGGGCGAGGCGCGGGAAGACCATGAACTGCGACATCATCTGTTGCATGCCGAGGTTGAACAGGTTGAGGCCCGCCCGGCCGGCCAGGATGGCGCTGAGGACGCCGGTGAAGATGAAGGTGCTCGCCGCGATGCGCATGAACACGCCGACGATCTCCTGGCTGCCCTGAAGGAAGTCCTGAATGGCGATCAGGACCTGGTTGAACACCATCAGGAAGTTCGTGAGCTCCTTCAGGACGCTCTTCCCAAGGTTGATCGAGATGTTCTCAAACAGCGAGATCATCCGGTCGAACTGGTACTTACCGGTCCGGTAGAACTCTTCGAACGCGCGCTTGATCTCGTCGGAGTCCGCGGCGTTGCGGAGCCTCTCGATCAGTTCGTTGAGGCGCTCGTTCTGGACGCCGACCAGGGGGATGGCGGCGGTGACGCCCCAGATGGAGCGGAAGACTTCGTTGAGGCGGGACAGGTCGAGGCCCATGTTCGCGCCCTCTTCGACGAGTTTCGCGAAACCCTCGTCGCTCTGCATCGCCTCTTGGAACGACATGTCCTCGGGCAGGGACTGCACCAGTTCGCCCCAGCGGCTCTGATAGTTGCTGGTCTCCATCATCTTGCCGAGTTGCTCGGGGTCGCTGATCGTGGCGTAGTCCCGGATGATGTTCAGGAAGTTGGTGAGGCCCTGCTCCTGGACGAGGCGGGACAGGTTCGTCCCGTCGGGAATGTCAATCCCCTGCTCCTTCGTCCAGCCGATGAAGTTCTCCATCGAGGCGGGTTCGCGCGTGCGGTTCTGGACGTCCATCAGCATCTGGCGGATGCCGGTGGCGGAGCGTCGGGCGTTCTGGCCGCCGAGCGTGGCGACCGCCCAGGTGGACAGGAACTCCTCGACCGAGACGTTCATCCCGGCCATCGTGGGTGCGATCTGTCCGAACTGCCTCATCATCGCTTCGATGTCCTCGATGCCGGAGACGTCGGAGAACTTGCCGAACTTCATCGCTTCGAACAGCATCGAGGCGACGCCTTCGAAGCGCTTGGCGGCGTCCTCCGTGCTGTAGACCGCGTCGTCGAGACCGACCTGGTAGGCGTTGACGATTGAGGTCATGCCCTCGACCACGCGGTTCAGGTCGCCACCGGTGGCGATCGCGAGCTGGTTTGAGACGCGGGTCAACTCGTACGCCTTGTCGACGTTGTCGATGCCCGCCTTGACGATCGTGCCGAGGCCCTCCGCCATCTCTGTCGGGTCCTGCGGGAACATGGCCGCCAGGTTGAGCGACATCTCCTCGAGCCGCGACTTGGAGACGGTGTTTTTCACCACGACCGCGACCCTGGTGATGGCGTCCTCGAACTTCATGGCGCTCCGGATGGGGAACGACATGGTCGCGAGTCCGATGGCGGACGCCGCGAGGCCCCCGATCGCCACGTTGAGCATGCCCAGGTTCCTGGACATGCGGCCCGCGACGACGGAGGTGGTGCGGTCGAGACCGATCAGCCTGCGCTCAACCCGCGTCGCCTGCTTGCTGAACATGTCGTGCAGCGACATGACGATCCCGAGGCCGAGGGTCGTGCCCCCGACACCTCCAGGGATACCGGCTACGCCGAAGGGATTGAGCGCCACTGTGGGTCTCTCCTAACTTGTGGGGGTGGGTGGGTGAATCAGGAGTGGATCAGCGTCCCTTGGAGGACTTGTCCATCTCGTCTTGCTCGTATTCCTTCTGCTTGAGCAGTCGGTCTACGAACCACTTGCGGGTGCTGCTCGGCCACTCCAGCATTTCGGTTGCCGAGAACCCCAGGCCCCCGTAGGAGAGAAGGAAGACCTCCTCTCTTACTGGCCGGCGTTCTCCGGGAAGAAAAAAGCTGGGAGCGACTGCACATCCACGCTCTGCTCGGTGCCGCAGACCGGGCAGGTGATGGGGACCGAAGTCTCGATCCCGAACTCGAGGTCGCCGATCTCGCGCTGAAGCGCGCGGCGGATCCGGAGACTTCCGGTGGCGAGGAACTGCCTGAGCTCCTGGCGGCTCTCGATCCCGTCGATCTCCACCACGCGGGTGAAGAGCAGCTCGGTGATCATCTCGCCCTTCTTGCTTGCCTGGGCGAGCTTGTCCTCGTCGACGCCCTTGCCGGGCCGGATCTTGGCGGTCAGGCCGCCGGGGAGGGTGACGATCTTCTCAAACTCCTCCGGGGCTTGCTTGACCTCCAGGTCGCTGGAGAGGTCGTCGATGTGGATCGAGATGCCTGCGTCACAGTCGCGAGCGTTGCACTCCACCTCGCCGGTGAGCTCCTCGCCGAAGGTCAGGACGCGGGTGTGGATCATGGCCGCGGTGCGGTCCGCACTCCACATGTTCTGAATGTCGGCGCTGGACGGCTTCTTGCCGTCGAGCTCCAAGATGACCGCGCCGAGGATGCGCTGGCCGATCTTCCCGCTCTTGACGATGTTCTCGTTGGCGAACAGATCCTCCTCCCGTCCCGACATCTCGCGAATCTTCGCGGTGACGCCGGACGGGAGGGTGTAGTCGTCACTCAGCAGCATTGTGTTATCCATGTCTATCTCCTAGAAAGGTCTGCGTGGCTTACGCGCGGGTGAAGAACTGGTAGGTGATGGTGATCGACTCGGTCATCACTTCGCTGGCGCCGCCGTCAAGGTCGTTGCCGTCGAAGTTGCTGATGAACGCGCCGTACAGCCGCCAGCGGTTGATCTCTTCGTCCGCCTGGTTGTACTCGACGATGTCGATCGTCTTGAACAGGTTGTCCCAGCGGTTCGACTCCGAGGTGCCCTCAGCGAAGCTGAGGAGCTCCTGCATCCACTCGATGAAGTCCGCGTCCGAGCCGAGCAGGACGCCCTTCTCGAACGTGAGGTCGTCGAACGTGGCGCGGCCGGGGGCCTTCACCGGGCGGTGCGTACCGCCCGGGTTGAACTCGACCACCTCGAACGACGCCTTGGGGCGATCGCCGGTGGTGAAGTGTGCACGGTCGTAACCGTCGATCTCGACGCGCCAGTTCCACTTCTGCGCGTAGTTCGGGGTCAGCATGTAGGTGTTGACTGCCATTGTGCGTTACCTCCTGATCCTTGGGTTAGAGAAGCTCTTCGAAGTTCGCGCCGGAGCCAGTCACGATGTACTGGATCTCGAGGAACTCGACAGCCTTGGTCGGCTTGACGAAGATCTTCGCGACCATCTGGTTGTTGTCGATGTAGTACGGCGTGTTCGTCGTCTCGTCGCACACGACCGCAAAGTCGTAGAGGCCGCGGCCGTCCTTGATCGTCTGGAGGAACGGCACGGAGAAGCGCTTGAACGCTTCCCAGGTCCGCTTGTCGTTCGGCTCAAAGAGCAGGAAGCGGCTGGTGTCGCGCAGGCTCTCCTTCATGTAGTTCAGGAGGCGGCGGACGTTCACGCGGTCGAGGGCGCTCGGCTTGGAGGCCAGGACCTTCTGGCCCCAGACGACCACGCCGTCGCCGCGGAAGCTGGCGATCGCATTGACGTCGTTGTCGTACACCTCGTCGCGCTCACCCAGGGTGGTCTTGTACTCCACGCCCAGGACGTTCGCGAGGTGGCCGCGGTTCAGGCCCGCCGGGGCGAACCAGACGTCCGTGTCGGCGTCGCTCTGCGCGATCATGCCGAGCACGTGACCTTCGACCGGGACGTTGACGATGCTGGCGGTGAGCGGGTCGTACATCTTCACCCAGGGCCAGTACATCGACGCGTACGGAGCTGCGAAGCTGGAGTGCGTGTAGGTGCCCTCACCGTTGCGGTAGTCGATGACGTCCGTCGGACCGAGGCCTTCCGGCGTGCCCAGGACGGCGAACACCGTGCCGCGGTTCTCGGCGTAGGTGCCGACCGCAGTGTGAACGGCGGGCGTCTCGATGCCGGGGATGGCGACCATCTTGAGCGTCTCGACGTCGTCGAGCGCGTACATGCCGGTCTTCGCGGCGCTGTCGCCGATGTAGTCGGCGTCCTCGATGGAGGCCAGTCCGTCATCGCCGCCGGTCAGGGTGAAGCTGGCCGCCTGGTCCATGCTGCCCGCGTCGACTTCGACGGTGATGTAGCGGCTGGCGCCGTTGATCACCTTCTCGACGTAGTCAGTATCGGCAAGGACGGTGTCCTGAACGTTCCGGAAGGACTCCAGGACCGTTCCGGCGCTGTCCTGCACCTCGACGGTGTAGGGCTGCGCGGTGTCGAAGTCTACGTTGACTTGAAGGCCGTCCGCCCAGGTACCCGGGCTGGTGGCGGTCGCGGTGAACGCGACGGTCGTGCCGTCCTGCAAGGTGACGTCGATGGTGCTGGACGCCGCCGCAAGCGTGCTGGCGTCGGTGGCGTCGGTGTAGTGCGCGGTGCGGACAACGTACAGGACGCTGCCGCCGTTGTCGAAGAAGCCCTTCGCAGCGTAGGCGAGGTAGCCGTCGGTGATGAAGCCACCGAACGTCTCGACGAACTGAGGCCAGTTCGTCACGAGGGTGGGATCGCCGACGGGACCCTTCTCGGCCACACCGACCATGCCGGTGACGGCGGTCGCGGCACCCGCGACGTACAGGCTCTCGTCGATCTCCTTGTTGTAGACTCCAGGGGAGCGGTACATTCAGCCCTCCTTAGCTGAGAGTGATGTCGTTGCGGGCGGCGCGGCGACGCATCTCGTCGCTGACTTCGCTCGGCTTGACGGTTACGGAGCCGCGGGGACCGATGTGGACCCCGTTGCCATCGGTATCGAAGAGCGTGATCGCGCGGGGCGTGCGGTTTCGGACAGTGACGTCCGCGGGCCTGCTCCGCCGGCTCTTCGGTTTGCTGGGCGTGGAGTCGGCCTCCGTGGCCTTCTCCTTGAGTTCGGTCGTATCGTTCTCGCTCATGCGGCCTCCTTAGTGCCTAGGTCTCGGGAACGTCGATCGTGAAGTAGAGCTCGTCCTCGTCGTCCATGTCGCGGACTTCCGTCGTGACGCCGTGAACAGCACCGATCGTGCCCTTGGGATCCCTACTCGGCCAGACCCAAGCGTCGAAGCTGTACGTGAAAGCTCTCCGGTAGAACCTCTCGTCGTCGATGTTCCTGCTCTGGTCGGCGACGTCCGTGAGGCGGTAGTAGATCAGCGTGCCGTCATTGTCTGTTAGAGCCCCGAACTCCCTTCTCAGCCGGGAGAACAGTTCCTGCTGCAAATATAGCATGTCCTGGTAGTTCCGTGTATGGAGATCCACCTGATAGGAAAGTCTGCGATAGATCGGGTGGTCGTACACTTCGTACCCTTGGCTGAGGTCGTTCGGGTCGACGGGCGAGATCTGGTCACCCTGGTGACGGAGCGGCCGTCCCTCGATCGAGACGTCGTCGAAGTGGAAGAAGGTGATCGCCGGGTAGTTCGCCGTGCCGCCATCTTCCGCGTTGGGCACCACCGACTCGTCGGGCTGCACAGCGTAGATGGGGACGGCCGCCAGCGCTTCGGGATCGCCGGTGCGGGCGGTGTCGATCTGGATGTCGTTCAGGGTGCCCCACAGCAGCTCGTTCATGTCGTGCTCGCCGCGGATCATCGGCCCACCCACGGTTGGGGGCGCTTGCCGATCGCCCGCCTCAAAACGTTCTTGAAGCGCACGATGCCGTCCTCTGCGGCACGCTCGTAGGTGGGCCGCCAGTGCGGCCGGGCGGGAACCCGGGCACTGCCGTACTCGTGCACCATGCCGATCGTCGCCAGGTCGCTGCCCTTCTGGTTCTTCGCGCCGCGCTTGATGCCGACCTGCCACTTGCGGGGACCCATCGGCAAGACCCGGATCGCATCGAGGTAGTCACGCTTGTCGATCAGGATCCGCGGGTCGCCGCCGGTCGCGGACTTGCGTGCCCGCGTGACGGGCGACAGTGGAGTGTGGTTGAACTCCTGGCGCTCGATCTTCTCGACGAGCCACTCGCGCGTGTCGGTCGCCCAGTCGAACATCACGGCGTGCATCTCGAGGGGGACCATGATCTGCATGCGTTTGACGAGCCTCATGGCGCGGCCCCACTCCCCGATCTTGTAGACGTTCCGCCCGGTGATGCTGCCCGTCGTGCGTGACTTGATGATGTTGCCGGCGGTGATGCCGCGGATTTGGTTATAGGCGGCCATCAGCGGTGCTTCCTTCCCTCGACGCGGATCGCCATGCGGCCCGTCGTGCCGGAGGGGTTGACGTCCTGGACCTTGGTGACCTCGTACGTCATGCCGCGGAACTCGATCAGGTCCTGGTACTGAGGCTCATAGACTTGGCCGGACTCTGTGCCGCCGGTCGCCTCGGCGTTGTAGAGGTCGACGCACAGGTCCGCGACGATCTCGCCGCCGCCGCGGCCGTAGCGGTTCTCGCGCGGTTCTTCTTCGACGACGCCGGCGACGGTCCACGTCTTGTAGGTCTTGTCGACCTCGCGGCGCTCGTGGTACATCGGGTGCGCGGTCTCCGAGGCAACGCTGTCGACGCGTTTGAACGTCACCTGGGCGGTGACGCCGTAGGTGGTCAGGAGGCATCCGAGCTTGTCGGTCATGCAGGCGGGGTCGAAGAACATTCAGATCACCCGCTGAAGATGCCGCTGGTGCGGACGCCGAGGTGGTCTTCGAAGCCGTCGATGAGCTTGTCGCGCAGCGAGAGCAGGACCCGGCCGCCGTCGAACTCGTACGAGCCGTTGGGAGACGGGATGCGGACCAGGCCGCCAGACTCGCTGACGAGGTTCTGGTCGATGAACTCCGCCATCGCCCGGTCGAGCAGGTACTTCTCTTCGAACACCGGGAGGTCGGCCCAATCCTGGACCACGCCGAACACGACGATGCCGACGACGCGCTCCATCGTGGTGGGGCGGACGATAACCATCTCGTGGAAGTTCCGGTAGAACTGCACCTCCCGCTGGTACTTCTCGCGGTAGCGGGAGCGCATGTGGTAGACGCTCGGCAGTTCACGGACGGCTCCGACCGTGCCGCCGTCGATCGAGGAGCCGTACCCCTGACCGAGCGGGGTGCTGGGCACGTCGTCGTGCACGTAGACGCCTTCGATGTAGATCACCTGCTCCGGCTCGCCCAGGTCGTCTCTCAGGGAGACGCGGATCTCGTCGAGCGGCAGGGTGAACTCCTGCGTCTTCATTTTGGGGATGTAGCGGCTGTACTCGAAGCGGGCGTGGTCGAGGGGACCCTCTAGCGAATCAAGGGTAGGGCCAGCCCCGCACCGGTTTTCGATGCGGGACTGGAGCTTCGCTTGTAGGTCAGCGAGTTGCAAGGCTTACTCCTCGTGAAGCGCAGCCTCCAGCTCTTCAGCGCGCTCGCGGCTCGTGCCGCCCTTGGTGACGGTGCCGTCGGAGAGGGTCCACTTCCCGCCCGGCTGGTACTGGGGGTAGGTGCCCTCGGAAGCCTCGGCCGGCTCTTCGGCGGGGGCCTCGGGGGCCGCGCCCGCCTTCTGAGCGGCGAGCAGCGCCTCGAGTTCCTCGATGCGGGTCTGGAGGTCCTGCTCGTTCGCGGTCCGCGGCTTCACCGTGCCAGTGACGGGCCGGAAGACCCGCTGCGAGCGGATCGAGTGGTCCTCGGGGACCAGGAGGGTCCCGCCGGGAACGACGGTGACAGTTTCACTGCCGACGTACACGAGTTCCGTGCGCCGGCCGGTGTTTCGAAGCCTGATCATGTTAGCCATGGAATACTCCTATGCGTTCAGAAAGTGTAGGGGGCGCGGTGAAGCGCCCCCACTCGATTACGCCGTCAGCGTGACGGTGACGTAGAAGTCACCAGAGACGACCTTGCGGGCATCCCGGCGCATCATGCCGCGGCGGGGCGTGAAGTCGTTGGGATCCATGAAGCGATCCGTGACCATCAGGCCCTGGTACGGCGCGAGCACGTAGCCGGTCCGGAAGAACTGGCCGCCCTTGTAGCCGACGAGGAGCTTGTCGGCTTCGAACATCGGGTCGACGATGATCCGCCAACGCTCGGAGAGCGTCCCGAAGACGTGGGGGCCTTCCTGGATGGCGCCGCCGTTGGCGAAGTCACCGCTGAAGCGGAAGGAGTTGATCTTCTGGAGGCGAGCCGCGACGTCGGGACCGGTGATGATCCAGTTGGAGCGCACCAGGCGCTTCTTGTAGATCTCCTTGTCGGCGTCGAGGATGGCGTGGATCAGGGTCTCTTCGTAGTCCTTGACCGACGTGTAGTCGGAAGCACCGAAGCCGCCCTTCGACCAGTTGACGTTGCCGTTCGCCGCGGCAACCAGGTCGGCGATGATCTCACGGTCGATCTCGCGGGCGATCTCGTCGCCAGCGTGCTGAACAAGTTCGCTCTCGGCGTTGAGGCCGTGGTAGGCGAGCATGTCCTGCTGCGCTTCGATCGTCCAGCGCACCTTGAGCTTGCGCGTCTCAGCCGCAACGGCGTCCGAGCTCATGTCGAGCGACATCTCCGGGATGCGGCTGTCGTCGCCTTCGAACTTCAGATCGTAGTTGGCGGTGATCGCCGCGGCGTTCGCCGGGGCGGTGTTGAAGGTGAGGGCACCGGTCTGCGGGTCGACGAGGACCTCGCCGCTACCGGGGGTGCCGGAGGTCACGACGGTGACCGGGCTGGCGTCGACGAACACCTGGAGGCTGTTGTTGTCGCGAACCGGGGTGAAGGTCGACTCGAGGTACGGGCTGTCCGCCGGGGCGGGAAGCTGGAACTCGACGGCCGAGGCGTCGCCAGTACCGACGACCGCGCCGCGAACGAAGCCGCGGGTGTAGCCGGTCGCCTGGTTGATCGTCGTGCCCTGGTCCACCTGGTAGTCGTTCCGGTCGCCCTTGCTGATCGGGGCGAGGTTCGAGTTGTAGGTGAAGTCAAGGTAGAAGATCTTGGCCGTCGGCATGCGCATCGGCTGGATGCTGATCAGGTCGTTGGCGACCAGGCCGGGGTAGATCCTGCGAATGAGGGGGAACGAGAGGCGCGTGAACGCCTGGACCTGGTCCGAGGTCGTCGCGTTCTCGTTCACAACCTTCTGGTTGTCGAGCAGAGTGGCAACCATCGCGCGATCGTAGTCGTCGCCAAGGCCTTCCAGCATCGGCCCCCACCGCTTCATCGCGGCGGTGGCGTACTGCTCACTCATGAACTCGGGGGACTGGATTCCGTCCATGGGGAGTCCTCCTTCTCTTACGCCGAGGCCGGCTTGATGCCAGCGAGGCGGAGCATCTCTTCGGTGACGTACGTGCCGCCGTCATCCGTGTCGTTGTCTTCGGTGTGCACGTGACCCTTGCCTCGCGACTCGCCGGCACCTTCGCCGAGAGCGCGCTTGGCGATCTTCTCGGTGCGGGCGAACGCGGCTTCCAGCGCTTCGACCGACTCGTACTCGGTCGCGTCGATGTCCTCTCGGACGACACTGGCGTACTCGCTGGCCTTGCACAGCTCGTCGAAGCGGGCCTCCAGGGCGCGCTCGAGTTCGACCGTGGCCTTGGCGGCCTCGGCTTCGTCGAGCTTGCCGCGGAGCGATTCCACTTCACCGCGCAGCGCATTGACGGCCACGGTCAGCCCTTCGTCGAGCTCACCGCCCTCGTCGCCTTCTTCTTCTTCGCCGAGCAGGGTGGTGCGAACGCGAGCAAGTTGCTCTTTCGCTTCATCCCGCTCTCCCTCGAGCGTGGTGGCGCGTGTGGTCGCCTCGTCGAGCTCCGTCTGGAGCTCTTCGACACGGCCTTCGGCGGTGGACACGTCGCTCGCGGCCTGCTCGCGAACGGCGTCTTCCGCCTCCTGCACCAGCTCGGGGAAGTGTTCACGGAGTTGATCGAGAGTTTCGATGTCCATGGTGTCTTCCTCCTCCTGGGTAGATTGGTTCCGAATGTGAGCCGCGATGGACTCTTCGACGTGTTCCCGTAGACGCACAACTCCCGCCCTGTTGGACGGAACCTTGACTGCGTCGATACCGAGCATTGAGTAGTCGTCCTGGATGGCGGCGATCTTCTTCTTGTCGCCATCACCGTCTTGCATCTCGACCCACTTGACACTGCCGACGCCTCGCGTCGACATGCCGACTCGCACCCCGCCGTCAAGCAGGCTCTTCAGGGTTTGACCTGCGGGGGTATCGAGAAGGCGGGCTTCGAAGCGAACTTCGCGGTCTTCCAGGTAGAGCCGGTTGAACACGAAAGCCGTACGCTCGAGGGTGCCGAGGGCACTGGTCGAAGGGTGGTCGAGTTCTCCTGTAAACTCTCCCGCCTCGATCAGATCCTCGGCCTGGGCGACGGCGTTTTCGAACACTTCGCGGCTGTAGTACCGACGGTTACGGTTGATGGTGTCCACCTCAGCAACGACGCCTTCGAGACGGATCTCTCCCGTCTCGCCATCGGCTTCACTGAGTTGAAGTCCGGCCGTTTCGAACTCTACGAGCGGCTGGATTCCACCTTTACGGTGCTTCACGCATCCTCCTGTTGGTCGTGGGGGCCTTGACAGGCCGCGAACGTTGCTATACGATAGGCGTACCTATCGACGAGGTGACTATAGCATAGGTGTATATTCGTGTGTTGTGGGGGATGGATCACTGATTCTCCTTCGACTCGAGTTCCCAGTCGACCAGCATCCGCAGGTCCTCGATCACCTGGTCGGCACTGCGTTCGGGGGTGGCGATCGCCTCGCGCACCTTCTTGGAGAACTTCTTGTCCTCGCCGCTCTTGAACGACTTCGCTTCGTTCTTGTTCTGCTCCATCTTCGCGAACTCGCTCTGCGACCCCTGGAACATCTCCTTGGCCTTCTTGTTGGTGAACCCGAGGAGCTCGGTGTAGACCGTGTAGGGGTCGAGGTAGAGCTCGGACGTCCAGATCCTCGCCACTTCCGACTGGATCCGGGTGACTTCCCACTCCCGCATCTCGTCGACCGTCTGCATGGCGGGCAGGGCGATGGAGAAGCGTGCGTCCATGCTCTCCTGCGTGAGTCTGGCCTTGTTGCCCTCCAGGAGGAGGAGGAGATCGGCGAGCTCGTGGAACCCCGTCCGCATGGCGAGCTGCAACCGGCGGACGGAACGGGCGAACTGGATGTCCTGCTGCGACAGCGTCGCCTTGGCGTTGATGTCGCGCTCGATCCCGATGTACGACTTCGGGATCTTGATTCCGCCCAACATCTTGTCCTGGAAGTAGAAGACGTCGGTCAGGTTGCCGATGTTCAGGTCTCCGTAGAGCTGTTCGACGCCGGCCTGGCTGCCCTTGCTGATCCCGAGGAAGATGTCCTCCTCGGTGTTGATCGGGTTGGCGTCCATCCGCATCCCGTTCTCCTGCATCAGGCGGCGCTTCTTGTGCTGGTCGCGGAACTTCTTGACGTGCTCGCTGGCGAGGTTGGGCGGCATGTTGCCGGTGTCGATCTTGAACACGTAGCGGGTGTTGGCCCGCGTCATGCGGGCGAGCACCATACTGTCCTCGATCATCTGGAGTTGCTTGAACACGCGGCGGACCGAGTAGAGCTGGCTGGTGCCGTAGCGGTCCTCGTTGCGGCGCTGAAGCCGGAAGTGCGTGACCTCCCACGGTTCGAACATCGCGACGGCGTTCGTGAAGGCGTCGTCCACCTGGATGAACGCCCGCTTGCGGTCCAGCACGCCGTACTCGTCCTCGTTGCGGATCATGCGGTTGGCCGGGAGTTGCTTCAGGCGGTCGACCGTCAGGTCCTGGCGGACGACGTTCTCCTGGAACACCTCCCCCACCTTGACGAGGTCGCGGGCGAGTCCCCAGGCGCGCTGATCGACCTTGAGGGCGTCGAAGCGCTCGGACAGGAACTCGGTCAGGCCCTCGTCGGCGCTGACGACGCGGACGATGTCGTCGTCCCCGCGGCTGGCGTCGGCACGGGTGACCCCGACCTGGGTGGCGTTGTCGGCGTAGATGTCGAGCGCCGCGGCGATCTCGGGCGTCTCGCCATCCATGCGGTCGTAGAGCTCCATGTCGGCCGCGCGGTACTTCTTCATCTCCAGGACCTTGGAGATCCACTCGTAGTAGGCCCTGGTGCTCGACGCTCCCGGGAACAGGCTGTAGAGGTCCTCCGGCTCGGCCGGACGTGCCTCCCCTGCACTGGTTTGGTTCGTCGGCGCCGGATTCTTGTCGGCGTCGGGGACGGCGTTGTAGCGGTCCCGAACCTGCTTGATGATCTTGGGCATGGCCCTCCTAACGGTTAGTCTGGTCTATGGGGCGCGAGCAGGTTGCCCACGATGCCGCTCTCGCGGCGAATGATGAAGCTGCTGAGTGACTTGCGGGCACCCGTCCAGCCCTTGTCGTCGTGCCACTGGTCGTCCCCGCTGAGGCTGGGAAGCTGGTACCAGTACACGCCGTCGTCTTGCTTGTAGGCCTCGTGGTGCTTGTGGCCGGTGAACCAGACGCGATCGACGGTGCGGGCCAGGAGCGAACGCGAAGGTTCGGTCAGGATCTTCCGCGGGGTGCGGCTCGCCGTCCAGTTGTCGCCGTGGGTGAACCCCATCAGGGTCGTGCCGTAGTCGATGTAGGTTCGCTCGCGCAGGTCCATCACGAACTCGACGCTGTCGTCGTTCGCGAACGCGGCCTGAAGGAACTTCAGGAGCCACAGCGTCGCGAACTTGTCGTGGTTGCCGGCCACCATCACCACGCGGACGCGGCCGACGACTTGTTTCAGCATACAGAAGAACTGGTACGCCAGGTTCGATGCACCCTCGATCACCTGCCAAACGTGCCCATCGACGTCCAGGGCGTGCTTATTGGAGGTTGTCCCGCCCCAGATGTTGTCGATGTGGAGCCAATCGCTGCCCATGCCGACGATGATCTCCTCCGGCTCGCCGAACAACGTGACGTCCTCGAGCAGCGACTCGGTCGCCGTCACCAGGCGCTTCTCCGCCTCCGCCCGGTCGTAGGGGTCGTCGACGAAGCCAGCCCGCCCGAGCTTGCCGTAGTGCAGGTCCATCGGGCTGATGACGGCCGCGAACGGCTCCTTCGCCCGGTGCAGCTTCACCTGCGGGACGTCGACCTCCGGCAGGGAGCCGGTCAGACTCTTCGCGAGCGGCTCAAGCACCATGGTGTCGAGCTTCCGGAACTTCTCGGCGTCCCTGCGGTCCTGCTCGTGCTGCGCCTGGTGGTACTTCCGCTCGACGGAGAGGCGCCTGTGCTGCACCGCGCGGCGCGCGAGCTCGTCTTCGTCGGTCTCCAGGATCTCGTTGTCGGTGAAGGGGTCTTGGTCGTGCGTCCAACCCATCGACACCTTGTACGCGTAGAACCACTTGCGGCTGACGCCGAACTCCTTGGCGATCTGGTTCAGGGTCTGACGGTTGCCGTCCCAATCGCTGTACGCCTGCCGCATGGCGCGGTGCGTCTCCCCCGGCACCTGGACGACCTTCTCGCTGTCGCGCCCGAGGTTGAGGGTGACCACGTAGCGATCGAGCGCGTCGTTGTAGATGTAGTTGCCGTCGGGATCGAAGCGGTCCTCGCCGTGCATCGACGGCTGGGCGACGAAGTCCTCGCGCGGGTCGTACGGCTCGTCCTCGTCGTCCACCTCCCCCAGGTCGAGCGCGTCGACCACGGCGGTGAGGGCGTCCTCGTCGTCGAGGTACTGGTAAAGGTCGTAGTCACGCCAGATCTCCAGCACCTTCTCGCACTTGAACATGCTCAGGCCCGTCTGTTTCGACAGGGTCGGTCGTCCGGTCTCGGGGTTGTCCTGAAGCACGGCGATGACACGCTCGATGGTGTCGAGGTCGAACCAGGTGAAACGGGTGTAGTCGATCTTCACGGGGCTCCTTAGCCGAACACCCACGAGAGGTCTTCCTCGTCGGGGTCCTTGCTGTACTCGATCGGGGTGGGGCCGACATACTCCTCGTCGTCCTCCTCGAACGCGCCCTTGAGCATGATGCCCGGGTTGTCGCGCACGAAGTCGACGCAGTTGAAGACCGCGCCGGCCAGCGAATCCGTAACGTCTTTCGATTTTCCTGGAGGGTGATCGACCTTCTGCTTGTCGACCAGCATCTCCAGCGATTGCGCTTCCCGCGTGATCCACGGGTACTCGTAGATGTCGAGGCGGTCTTCGAAGAGCGCCTCCTTGAGGGCGTTGTACGGCTCAAGGGTGCGATCGACGGAGAGGTTGTCGGACTCCACGCCGAGCTGCACGAGCGCCTGGATGGACTCGGCGGACTGGAACTGGTCGTAGGTGACCTTGGTGACGTAGAACCCCCACGTGACCAGGTCGAGGACGATCTTTCGGACGCGGGAGATCGGGATCTCCGAGGATTGCGACGGCACGATCCGGAGGGTCAGGACCGTCGTCATCTTCGGTTCGTAGACGTAGATGGTGCTGAACTGGACCTCGCCGCTGATCTCGTTGATCGTCGGCGTGTCGATCGCGCGCTCTTCGATCCCGTCGAGGCGGACGATGCTGATCGCCGCGGAGTCGCCGGTGAGCGCCAGGTCGACATGCGCGAAGTGGTGCCGACCGCGCTTGTCGAAGTCCAGCCGGTTCTCGAACCAGGTGGAGTCGTCGAGCAGCGTGGTGGTCTCCTGCGACCAGGGGTGAAGCAGGCCGCGGGCCTTGGCGCGCTGGTACGAGCGCGTGAAGATGGTCATGTCCCGGAAGAACGGGTAGGCGGAGAGCGTGGCGAAGCCCGCCACGTCGCGGATCGCCATGTCGACGTCGCGTTCGAAGTCCACCCGGAAGTCGTTGGGGACCTTGACGACCTTGACGCCCGCTTCCTTCAGGGCGTCCACGTCGTCGAGCTTCTCGTCATACTCCGTCTCGTCCGGCGCGCGGATGATGCGCGGCCGGTGCCCGGCGTCGCCGATCGAGACCCGAAAATACTGGCTGGGATCCTGGTCGAAGCCGTCGTAGCGGGGCTTCGTCTCCCACTGGCTGTAGCGGCGGTAGAACACGTTCTCGTCGTTCTTCTGCGCGGTCTCCCAACGCCACTTGGTGAAGTCGTCGGGGTACATCGACGACGAGACGTTCAGCATGATGCCGGGGTGCTGCGTCCCGAAGCGCGACTTGATGCGCCGGATGATCGCGTTCCACAGCACCTTGGCGAGGTCGAAGTCCTCGTTGACGGAGCCAGCCCGTTCGGACTGGCCCTTGAAGAGGAAGTTCGCCTCGTCGAGCACCGCGCCGTAGAGGTTCTGGCCGATCACGGAGCCTTGCGTGCTGGCGGCGGGCATGACGCGCACCCGGTGGGGAAAGACGATCTCCCGCTCCAAGTGCTTCTCGGGCGGGAAGTGCTTCTGGAAATACTTGCTGCGCCGCACGAAGCCGGCGACGTATTCGAAGACGACCTCCTTGGCGACCTTCTCCTTCGTGGCGATGTTGGCGAGCACGATCTGCGAGTTCGACGCCAGCCCGAACGCCATCTGCGGGTTCTGGTAGCAACTGATCTCGTAGAGCATGCGGGTGATCGCGAGGCCACTGAAGAAGCTCTTGCCCCAACCGATGCTGCCTTCGATCACCGCTTCGCGGTAGTTGCCTTCGAACAGCTCGATCAGGTCCTCAGCGAGGCGGGGGTAGATCTCGCCGCGGAGGTTCATGTACTCCGCGCCGTAGAGCCACTCCTCCATCCCGACCGGCTTCCAGCGCCACAGCTCGCCGTACCACTTCGGCAGGTACTCCTGGACGAGGTCGTCGAGCGACAGTTCCTCCAGCGCGGCGCGGACGACCTGCGCCTCGTCGGCGGAGAAGAGGCTTTCCTTCTCCGCCTGTTGGAGGATCTGCGCGATGATCTTCTCTTTGTCCAGGGTTCGGCTCACGCGGCTCGGGCATCCTCCCGGCGGGCGTACGAGAAGCAGTTCACGATCGCGGGGCGGTAGGGAGGAGCGGATCGGACCTCTGCGTCGAACTCCTGGAGCGTGCCGAAGGTCAGTGGCTCCGGATCCGGCAGGTTGTCGAAGTAGATCTGGAAGTCGGGCTGGCTGACGACGCTGACTGAGATGCCGTCATCTACCGGCTCAAGATGCCGTGATGCGATAAGGAGGTCTGCGCGCACGTAGCGGAGGTCGAACAGGCCGTCCGCGGCGTCCAGTATCACGGCGTGGTCGAACGGCTCGACGGTGTAGTCGATCGGCGTCAACAGGTAGACGTCGGTCTCCCCCACCCGCTCGACCCCGATATCGAGGCTGGCGGGAAGGAAGGTTTGCAGCAAGCCACCACTGAAGCGCCACACCGGGGTGCGCACGAGCGTCTCGTACAGGCCGTCGTAGGTCTCCAGCGTGGTGACCTCCGGCGGGATCGTCAGGACGAACTCGTCAGTTGCTCTCGGGATCTTCATGCGTTACAACCTCCACGTCGATAGGATCTTCCTGCTCGTCACTCTCGTCGATCAGGCCTTTCAGGGCCTTCCCCAACTTCATGCGCATGGCGGGTGTCATCCCGCCCTGCGGCGCGTCGCTGCTCTCCCCGGGGCGCACCCCGAGCTCCTGCTCCATCTCGTGCATGTCGCGAAGCATCCGCCTCGCGGTCTCCATCTCGTGCGTCAGGCTGCCCGACATGCCGGACTTGTCGGTGTCGTTGCCGATCCGGTCGCGCCTCGTCATCTCGTACTCGTGGTAGAGCTCGATGCGGCCCATCTGGAGCTGAAGCAACTCGCGCATGATGTGGTACGTGCTCTTGTTGTTCTTCTGCTTCGCCAGCGTCTTGCGCATCGCCGAGCGGTCTTCGGTCGAGAGCGCCAGCCGCTCCTCGATCGGCACCTCGGTCACGAACAGTTCCCGGATCGAGCGCGCCAGGTCGTCGACGCTCGACTCGGGGAACTCCATCAGGTCGTGCTGAAGCCACTCCGCAATCGCCTGGGGAGTCTCGCCTTCGCGATACTTGTCCAGGATGCGGTCCTTGGCGGGGTGTGTTTGGAGCCGCCTCGCGGCGGAGCTCAACACGAGCTCGGACATAGGATGGCCGGTCTACACCGGCGGGTGGTGCTAGGAGCGAAGTTGCGCGTTGATCCAGGCGAGGTTGACGTCGATCTCGGTCAGTCGCTCTTGACGCCTGGTGAAGTCGACGGCGTCGCCGTAGGTGAGGCCGAGCGTCACCTGAAGGGCACGAAGTCCTTCCCTCTCGGCTCGGAGTCTGTTTCGGGACTGTTTCAGATACCGCCGATCGGTGTTCATGTAGGCAAGTATAGCAGTTAGATATGCCTGCGTGTTGTCCTGGACGGGAAAGGCCCCGACTCGGAAGCCGGGGCCGCGGTGCTCAGCCCGGGTCGGCCGGGCCTTCGAGGTATTCCCACTCCACGTCGGTACAGGCGTCCCGGATGGCGTCCCGAACGCCGCCCAGCATGTACGCGGTCCAGTGCTCGAGTGCTTGGGCCTGCGTGTAGGCGTCGCGGGAGTTCAGCGAGAGGCTGCGCGCAAGGTCGTAGACGGGTCCGGCCGGGGGCATGCCGCCATCCCTCAAGTCGAGGAGCATCTGGACGGCATCGCTATGCACGCGGTGGCAGAGCTTGGTGTGACTCCGGGCCAACGACAGTGCCGCCTGCCATGCCTGGAGGTTCCGGTGCGCGTCGTCGAGGAACATCATCCGCTCGGTCTCGCGGTCTAGGTCCAAAAGGTCGGTCATTCGTTCACCTGCGCTACCAGCACGTCGGCCCACTCCAGGGCCTCCCGCGCGAGGGCGTCCTTCTGTGACCGCGTCACGTCCCCGCTGGCGACCATGCCGCCCAGGATCAGCGCCGCGGCGCGGAGCCGCTCTTCCCTGCTTACAAGGCCCGGACGCTCGTAACCCTTCGTCGCGGATGGACCGATTCTACGCGGCGGCATCAGGGGTACTCCCGAAGTTCCATGTAGGGCCCCAGGAAGTGGCCCACGTCTTGCGAAGTTCGGCGCGGCTGAACGGCCCATTCTCCCGGCGCCCGGAGGGCGCGCTGATCGTGTACGTGCTTTCACCCCTCATGAAACATCTCCTCCTCTCGCTCAAGGAGTTCCATCTCGGCGTCGATCTCGTCCTGCCACCGTTCGTCGGCCATCGCCTCGCGCTCGATCTGCATATGGATCTGGGTGAGATCCTCGATCTGCTGCGCCGACATGCCAGTCAAGGTGTAGGAGGCCCGGACGATGTGATCGGCACGGCGCCGGACCTCGGCCACCTCGGCCTCGCGCTCCTGCTCTTCCATCACGTACCAGGGCTCTCGTGGGTCGATCATTCGAACATCGCCTCCAGTTCCTCTTGTGTCTCTTCGGAAAGCCGGCGCCACTTGGCGTCCCGCTCCTCCTCGAGCGACTGGAGCCGACTCTGGCCGACCCCGTTGCGCTCGACGGACTTCTTCGCCTGGTAGATCTCCTCGTTGATCTCCACGATCTGGTCGATCAACATGTACTCCTGCCTCGTCATCGCGGCCCCAGGGCTGCGCTGGCGCTATACATCCTTCACCTCGGCAGCGAGAATGAACTGCACATCGAAAGATTGACACTCAAATACATGTGGTCTATCATTAGATGCGCAAGTGAAGACTCTATGCACATGAGGTGATAGGCAATGAATGTAAAAGACACGGCCAGGCAGCAATACGTGAGGATCGCAGATCGTGCTGCGCAGCAGCTCGAGTCCATGCAGAAGCCGTCCGACGGTTGGCTTGTCACGCTGCGAAAAGCGCTTGGCATGTCCGGAGCCGAGGTCGCCGCCCGCATGGACGTCAGCCGCAACGCGGTCCGCCAGGGTCAGGTGCCAGATCTTGCGCTGGGTCTCGTCCTTCGCCCGGGCGATCAGGCTGGCCCGGTGCCTGTAGAGCGACTCCGCCGTCAAGAGGCCGCCCCCTCGTTCACCAACATGCCTTCGACGTCGTCGTCCTGGCGCTCGCTCAGTCGCCGGCCGACGTCGTCGTCCTGGCGTGCGCGGTCGAGCCAGTCGAGGTGTTCCGTCGGATCCCAGTGCTTCATTCCCATCTCCTTCCCATCTGTGTGTCAGAGGTTTCGGGGCTGTCGCAGCCGATTCTATCGCAACAGTTCATCTGTCGTCAAGGGTCTCCGGGCGTCACCAGGTGCCCGACTTGATTAGAGTGTAGCCATAAGGTACCGGGGGGTCCCGCACATAAAATGGGTCTGTCACAGATCTACACCCCCGGGGTCGGGACAAAAGTCCCAAGCCGGGTAACCCCTAACATACCCTCGACCGAACGTCAAGGGATATGGTCAAGGTGTGAGCTAGCTCACAGGTGCTTCAATGCTATTGACTCGTCGGCGCCGCGCTGGTATTCTTCCCCTAGGTCGACGGGGGTACGCCCCGCGCCGGAATGGAGTACATCATGAATAACCGGATCAGAACTCATCGCCCCGCGTTCACTGCCGCCCGTCTCCTGACGGAAAGCGCGTCCGTTACCATCCGGGCGCACCAGCGCCGCGCGCTCGGCGTCATTCTTCGCGCCGATACACACTTTCGCGCCGCGCGGATTCTCTACACGACAGCGGACGGGCGGACGGAACGCTACACGATGATGTACCCAGATACGTTCTTCTCCCGCGCCGGGGCACTGCTGGTACGCGGGCCGGTCGCCGAACGCGACGGCGAAGTGCGCGCGCTCCGAGTCGACCGTATCGTTATGGCGCACGCTGACCGTACGCTCTGATATCGCCTCTTTGGCGCACCGTTCCAACGGTGCGCCCCGTTCTACCCTCGGAGGACCTAACATGATCGGATTCATCGTAGACATCATTCGCTCGAACGCGCGCCCCGCGCGCCGCGCCCGTGCTACCGCGCGCTCCATGCGCACCGTTAGGACGGCGTGCGCCCGTGCGCAAACCGTCGCCGAGTTGGCCGCTGTATCATGGTCGACGCGGACACGCTACGGCGCGAAGCATCCGGCCGCGCGGTATGCGGAACGCTACACGGCCGCGGCGCGGTACTACGGATGGTTTGGCGCGAGTGGGATCCGTCGCCCCGGTCGCCCCGGTGGTCGACGCTCGGACGGCGCGGTACCTGGCATGCGCTAGCGCGCCCCCGCGCCCCCGGTGATCCATCGCCCCCGCCCCGCGCGGGGGTGTTTCCGTGGTACCTAGATCCGCGCCGCGCGCCCGGCCCAGGCCGGTGCATCGAGGTCGCGCCGGTCGGTCGGGACCGTGGCACCGTGCGCCGGTCCGGACGCCGTGACGTCGCCCCTAGCAGCCGGTCGGTCGGGACCGCGCCGCGCGCCCGGCCCAGGCCGGTGCATCGAGGTCGCCGGCGCGACGCCGTGATCCCCGCCGGATAGCGCCGCCGGTACGGTCGCGCCCGTATGCGCGAATACGGTCCTAGGATGCTAGGGGCGCGGATGCGGTCCTAGGATGCTAGGGGCGCAAAGGAACGCCCCCGGGCGTGATCCCCGGGGGCGTATCGGCGCTGCTCGAACGTTCTACTCTGGCCCGAAATACCCCGGGTCGCACGCGGTGTACGCGTCATCGGCGACGCGGTCTAGGTGCTCGATTGCCTCGGTGTACATATCGTCGCGGTCGCGGTGCGCGCAGTCGACGGTGCCGTCGGTCGCGCCGCACTCGCATATGCCGCGGTATCCGAAAGCTTCGGCGACCCTGACAAGGTCCAACGTCCACCCGAGACGGAACGTGTGCGCGCCGTCGACGGTGCGCAGGATGTACGCGCATGCGCCGTCGGTACAGTGGTCGATAGCGATACGCGTCTCGTCGCCGATGACGTCACCGCAATGCGCGCAGTAGAGCGGGTCCTCCTCGGGCGCGAATACGGCGACCACGTCATCGCCCCAGGTGCTGACGCAACGACCACACACGGCGTCGCCGTCGCGCATGATGTATGCGAGAACGTAGCCGAAATTAGTGTAATCGTACCGCGTCGTTCCATCGTCGCGGATGCCGGTACAGTGCGGTCGCGCCGCTTCGCTCGGCACCGGGTCGCCATTCGGCAGGGTTTCGGCACCGCTTCGGATGTACGCGTCGACTTGCAGGTGATCCATCATCATGGTTTCGTTCCCTTCGAGTAGGGTCCGGAGCGTATCCCCTGACCTATCCCTAGCCTATAGGAACGTCTACACAAAGTCAACAGGTTTCGGCCGTGTGAGCTACCTCACACGCCGTCGACGGGAACGGCGACACCTGTGTCGGTGATCGGTAC
>Ga0136557_1000459_pt1 | contig 30859 bp, 25 predicted proteins | sample AntRauTorckE6832_FD_104796 | JGI IMG/M metagenome (GOLD analysis project Ga0136557, IMG submission 104796) | Saline lake microbial communities from Rauer Islands, Antarctica - Metagenome Torckler E6 #832 | ecosystem: Environmental > Aquatic > Non-marine Saline and Alkaline > Saline | place...
ACAGTTTTCTTTACAAGCCTGAAAATAACGTAGAGCTTGGATCAGCATACCTTTATATTCTTTTTTACAGATACCTTGATGAGATAAAGGATCAAAAATCAAGATTGTGGTGTGCCGTAGCATCATATAATACAGGAGTCGGCAATCTTTTAAATACTTTTGCAGGAAAATATTCAAGATCTTCTTTTAAAAACAGGAGTGAATGGAAAAAAAAGGGGTTTGCAAAAATTAATTCAATGAATTCTGAAGAGGTATTTCATTTTCTAAAAAAGAATCTTCCCTATGAAGAGACACGTCATTACGTCCAAAAGGTAAGAAACAGAATGCCTAAATACACTTCTGATTAATTAAGGAGATTTTTAAGTGATGTTGAAAAAGAGAATTTATTCAAATATACGCCTTCTTTTTTTATCAGCTTTTTTAGCTATTGTTGTTTCCGGCTGCGCCACATATGGGCAGGGAGTAAAAAAGTCTGTAGATAATATTAAAAAGGGCCAGTACCAGCTTGCAGAGCAGGAAATGAAAAAAGCTCTTAAACCTGACGGAGATGACAGGCTTTTGTATTATCTTGAACTTGGATCTCTTAAACGGCTTTCAGGTGAATACAGTGACAGCAATTTTAAATTTGAAACTGCAGAAAAAATTGCTGAAGATCTTTATACAAAAAAAGCAGGCGATGTTTTAAGCTCCATGCTTTTAAACCCCAGGCAAAGTGCTTACCCGGGAAACGATTTTGAAAAAATATATATAAATTATTTCAAGGCGCTGAACTACATTGATATGGCCGAAACCAGTCAAGATCAATCTTCTTTTGAAGATGCTGTAGTAGAGCTTCGAAGGCTTGATTACAAACTTAAATCGTATGAAGTCGAAAAAGGTAATTATAAAGAGGTTGAAGACAAGAAAAAGCAGACTTTTGTAAAGCTTTTGAATATTTTTAAAAAATTTCAGGGAAACTGGGTTGATCAGGACTGGCTCAAATTCAGGGAAGATGCTCATGCAAGATATCTTGCAGGTGTTATATATGAAATGAATAATGATTATGATAATGCCAGAATAAGCTATCAGAATGCGGCAGAACTTTATGAGCAGGGTTATGTAAAACAGTATTCCCTTGATGAAGATGTTGCGCAAAGAGCCTGGTACGATGCTATCAGAATGATGATAAAATCAGGCGGCTGGAGCAATGAATGGCCTCAAATGGCAAGGGATAAGCTTTCTGAAGAAAAAAGAAATGATTTGAAAAAGCTTTCTGCTTCTTCAGGCGAGGTTGTAATAATTGATCACATCGGACTTGCTCCTGCAAGAAAAGAGATGAATCTTGTTCTTAAGGCAGATGCAAATACCAGATCCCTTTATCTTTATCCGATTCTTACCGGCAGTCCACAGGAAAAAGACGACCAGAGAGCCTGGTTTTTTCTTCTTTATTCAGATAAAGGTGTGATGAGCATAATAAATAATTATTCTTCAGGAGGTTTGTCAGGTGTTGCAAAAGGACTCTCAAGAAAAACAATAAGTATAGGTCCCTTATGGGATGTTGCTGATAATTTGGGGCTTATAGGGGCAATAGGCTCTACAGGTATAAGAGTTACTGTTCCGTATTATTCTCCGGTAAGAAACACAATCGGAAAAACTGAAATAATTGCAGACGGTAAAAGGAAATATCTTTTAAAAAGCGAAGATATAGGACGTCTTGCAATTCAGGAACAGCTTCTCAATGCAGGAAATGATCTTAATACTGCCCTTGCAAGAACTTCAATGAAAAATATTATTGCATATCAGGCAGGGTCTCAGCTTGGCGGTCTTGCCGCACTGGGGGGTAAAATAGCAGCAGCAGCCACAAGTGCCTGTGAAACAAGAAACTGGCTTACTCTTCCTGAGCAGATAAGAATAAACAGGATAAGTTTAGGTCCTGGAAATCATAATGTTAAAATTGTTACAAAAAATAAATCCGGCGTAGTAATTTCCCAGGAAGAAAAAGATTTTAACCTGAAACCGGGTGAAGTAAAAATATGGTCAAAAAGAACCATTGTCGAATAAAAGGAGGCTTTATAATGAGAACAGGATTTAGAAATGTATTGATTTTTGTTTTTGCAGGTTTAATTTTTACAGGCTGTATGGGAGGCCCCAAAGTTTCCAGGGTTGACAGCAGCACACAGACAGATCTTTCTGCCAAGTGGAATGATACAGATTCAAGACTTGTTGCCGAAGAGATGATAACAGATATGCTTACTTTTCCATGGATTAAGCAGTTTCAGAAAAAAAATACCGGTGAAAATCCAACAGTTATTATCAAAGGTATAAGAAACAAATCCCACGAACATATAGCTATTGATACTTTTATCAATGATATAAAAAGAGCAGGAATAAGATCCGGCAAAGTAGAATTTGTTGTAGGCGGCGCAGAAAGAATGGATATCCGTGAAGAAAGAAAAGAGCAGGATATTTATTCAAGCGATGAAAGCAGAGCAGAAATGGGGCAGGAAGAAGGTGCCGATTTTGCACTTTCAGGTTCTATAAATTCAATAGTTGATCAGGTTGGCGGAACAAAGGTTGTTTTTTATCAGGTAGACTTGAAACTTGTTGATATGACAAAAAATATGGAAGTATGGAATGGACAGAAAAAAATAAAGAAAGTTATGGAAAGAAGTAAGTTTTCAGTCTTTTAAAAAGGAGTTGAAATGAATAAAATAAAAATAGTTTCTCTTTGCATATTTGTTCTTATGATTGCCGGATGTGTTTCTTCGGTCTCTGATACTGGCTCTAAAGGACCTGAAAATCCTGAAGAGGTTCCTTCATGGGTATACTCTCCGCCTGCATCACAGGGATATGTTTACGGAGTAGGTATGGCTTCAATTTATGCTTCACCCGGTGAAGCTCTTACAAGAGCAAAGGAAGGTGCAAGGCTTGAACTTGTAAAACAGCTCAGAGTAAAGGTATCCGGAGAGACGGAAGCAAGCGTAAAAAGAGAGATCAGCGGCGGAGCAAGCGAAATAACAAGATCAGTTTTTAATTATGCAAAAAGCTCTGTTGAAGAGACTGAACTGCCCGGGATCAAGATTATTGAAACAGCTGTATCCAAAAAAGATAAGCAGGTTTACGCTCTGGCTGAACTTAATATGTCGATGGCTGAACTAGACATTACAGATCAGCTTGAATCGTATGACAGACAGATACAAAGAATAATCGAATCGCCAAAGCCGGATTCGAAAATAAGAAATATCCAGAGACTTTTACCGGTTTTGAGTCTTATTGAAAAAAGAAGAACGCTTGTTTCGAATATAAAGCTTGTAAGCAGTATGTCAGACGCTGAATACGAAACAAAGCAGCATTCGGAAACAAGAAGAAAAATTGCTGATCTTCTCGACAGCCTCGTAATTGTTTTAAAGCCTGATTCTTCGGGTGAAAAGATTGCTTCAGGTATAAGAAAAGCTCTGTCAGACCAGGGAATAAGAGTAAGGATGAACGGAAAAGGCGATCTTTATATGAATTTTTCCGCATCATTAAATACTGTATATAAAGACGGTGTCTTTTTTACATTTGCAACAGGACGTGCAAGTGTCATGGAAGAAAATAAAGATATAATAAGCGAGTTTTCTTCAAGGGTAAAAGCAGGTTCAAGCGATTCAGCACTTTCTTCCAAAAGAGCTGTTGAAAAACTTGCTTCAGAGCTTGGTAATTCTATCGCAAAAGGTCTTTTTGAGTCTGCTTAGAGCTTAAATTGAATTTAGATATCCGATTATTAAAACCTGTTCAGGCTCTTAATGAAATATGCCTGAGCAGGATTAATCCTGCAAATTTATTCAAGCCCATAAATCCGGAGGTTTTGATGGTTTTAAATTTCTCCGGTTCATCAAATAAATCCGGATCCAGTACGGATTTTCAGGAGGAAAAATGAAATACTCCATTTTATTAATGTCGGTTTTGTTAGTCTTATGTATTGTTGCACCAGGTTTTACCAGTGACGACTTTCAATCATGGGTTAAACAGCAGCAGAAAGATTATAAAAATTTTCTTGAAGAAAGGGACAAAGAGTTCCATTCTTTTTTAAAACAGAAATGGAAAGATTTTGAAGTTGAGGAAGGGCAAAAAGAAGACAAAGCTCCAAAGCCATCAAAACCTCCGGTGGCTGAAAAAAAAGAACCTGAAAGGGAAAATCCTGTAAAACCTGATGTTGTAAAAAAAGTAGAGAAAGAAAAGCCTGAACAAGATCAGATTCCGGATGTAAAAAAAACAGAGCCCAAAAAAAAGTTTAAGCTTACTTTTTACGGAAGTGTATATGAACTGCCATATATTAAAGAGCTTAATACTTTAGGCAGGGTAAATGCTGATAAAGATTCAATAGCAAATTTTTTTGCTGATTTTGCTTCAGTAGATACTAAACCTTTACTAAATTCATTTAAATACTATAAATCTGAAAAAAACTTAAACGACTGGGCATATTTTCTTCTCATAAAGGAGTTTGCAGACAAAACCTTAAAAGATGAAAATGCAGCATCGCTTCTGACCTGGGGACTTATGCTGAAATCAGGTTATGATGTAAGAGCAGGTTACAGCAGCAATAAAATAAGACTTCTTTTTGCTTCTGAATCAAGCCTTTTTTCTATACCTTTTTTTACTCTTGATTCTAAAAGGTATTATCTTTTTAATGATGATTCAAACTCAGTCAGATCCTATGATGCAAAATATGAGGGCGCAGACAAAAAGCTTAAAGCTTTTTTCACTTCAAGACCTTCATTTTTTACAGGAAAGGCAGGAACAAAAAAGCTTGAATTTGAGTTTGAAAACAAAAAGTACAGTATTACAGCCTATTATGACCCGTATTTAATATCTTTCATGCAGACACTTCCACAGTTTTCCCTGGAAAAATATTTTATGGGAGATCCTGATGATCTGATTTCGTATTATCTTGCAAATGAACTGAAAGAAAAAATGAAAGATTTTTCAAACACTGAAAAAGTAAATTTTCTTTTAAGTTTTGTTCAGAAAGCTTTTCCATACAAAACAGATGATGAACAGTTCAGCTATGAAAAATATTTTTATCCCGAAGAGATGATTTATTACCCGTACTCAGATTGTGAAGACAGGTCTGCTTTTCTTGCGGCACTTGTAAAAAAAACAACCGGTTTTGATGTTGCGGTTCTCGATTATCCGGGGCATGTAGCAGTTGCTGTTAATATTCCAGGAAGCACTGCCAAAGGAGATTATATAAAAATAGAAGGCAAAAGATATCATATAGCTGATCCTACTTATATAAATGCTGAAGCCGGAATGCTTATGCCTGAGTATAAAAACAAGAAGCCGGAGATTTTTTTGTTTTGATATGAGTCTTTTAATCTTTCACAGGGGCACAAAGGCACGGAAAAGAAGAAAAACAGCCTGAAAATAAAATTTCGGATGAATGTAATCCGAAAAAGTTTTGTACCAAAGGTATACGGACGTAGAGACGCGATTTATCGCGTCTTTGCCGCTGGTTCCAGCTCCTGTTTAGCCTATAAGGGCAGAGCTCTGGTCTGGGAGACCTGTAACGAGGCCGAAAGAATATATTTTGTTGGAACATGATTCCTGGAGACGCGATAAATCGCGTCTCTACTGATCTCCCGTCGGTGTAATTTGTTTCCTGCTTTTTTCATGAAGTAACCCTTCGCAAAAAACAAATTTTATAAAAAAGATCCTTTTTCAGGGTCTATTTCAGCATTATCTTTTTTTCTTTTTTTATTAAATTTCGGTTTTTTTATACTCTGTTTTCTCCAGAACCCTCCGGCTTTCAAAGCTTCTGCAAAAGAAGGAGCTTTGTTAATTAGAAAAGATGCAGTCCATAAAGACCACAGAAAGATGATAGTTTTCCATAAAATCAGAGGAGCTGTAATAATAAATGGCTGAGGAAGTTTTCCCTCTGTCCTGTCAGTGAACCAGTTGAGCTGAGTGTGCCATGAACCGTTTCCTGATATCTGCATGTCAGGAATTCCAAGAAGTCCTTTTGAAACAGCATTGTAAACAATAACAGCTGAAATAATAATCATAAAAATTATTCCGGTCTGAATAAGATTGAAATAGGATGAAGAATTATCAGGAGTTATTTTTTTTCTGTATTCGATTACAAAAAAGAGCGCAAATACAACAATTATTTCCAATGGAGAAACAAGGGTTAATCCGGCTGCTAAAAGAAACCACTGGTGCATTTTAAGCGGTGAAGAAGGTATTTTTGAAAGAATCAATGCTGCAATAATAACAGTAATAAAATATCCCCAGAATAATACAGCAGGTCCGGATAAAGGTCCGAAAGCGGCGATAACCCATGTTTTTCGAGGATATTTTATTTTCTGATTAATATTTACAGCTTCAGTTCCCGGATCTGTAAAAGGAAAAGATATAATTTCAGGTAAAAATGCAGATCTTTTTTTATCTATTTCATTAAAGACTATTTCAACTTTATTTTTCCCTGGTGAAAGAGGAATCTGTAAAGCCTTGTTTTTAAATGATACAGGCTGATTTGTCCTGTTTACAATAATTTTTTCGGGATTTAGCCGGGTGTTGTCAAAATTAATTTCATGAGTTCTGCCTTTGCTTGATCTTATTGATGAGTCTATTTTAAGGCTGTTTATTGTTTTTGTTGTGTCATAAACTAAATCAAAAGAATCTATGCTTAAAAATCTGCCCTGATAAGGTTTAAGTTTTGATATTTGAATTTCGGCACTTTCTCCTGGTTTAAGAATGTAGATGTTTTCTGATGGATTTGATCCTGAAGATTTTATACCAGATACTTCATATTCCCACAGAGGATCTGTATTTATAATCCATTTCACCGACAAAAAACTGTTTTTGTTAAATTCTGTTTTTATATTAGTGTTAACAGGAATTTCAGACTCAAAAACAAAAGATCTTTGACCCGGCATGAGTGAGAAATTATATAGATTATCTTTTATGTTAAAAGTTTGCTTCAGAACTTTTTCATTTTTTAAAAGGTTCAGGGAAACATCAACTCTTTGATCTATATTTTCATTATAAAATCTTTGTACTTTTGTTTTTATTTTCCATTCTTTTTCTAAAAAAAGCTCCCTGGTTATAACAGGAAGAGGTGTTGTATCAGTATATGATTTAAACTCTTCCTTTGTTTTACTTTCAGGGATAGTAAGCCTGATATTGTCACTGAATGAATTTTTGTTTACTCCCTGTGTTTCAATACCTTGTGTATTAAGGCTTAATTTTGAGGGCAAAGGAGAAAATTTTAAATCTATATTTTTACTTACAGACTTGCCTGTAAGCTTAAGTTTATGCGTTCCTTCAGGTATAAATGTAAGGGTCTTGTTTTTATCTTTTAATATATAATCGTGTTTTTTATCGTTTAATTCTATATTTTTTAAGACAAAGGTGCCGTCTGTACCTGGTAGAGGCAAAACAGAATCTTTTACTGCATCTATAAGCAATGTAAGCTCCATTTTTATTTTGTCAGAGCCTGATGCTGAGGCATTTATGGAGCATTTTTTTATAAACAGAAGATCATGGTCAAATTCCTTTTTTTCCAGAATTCTTTGTTTGTAAGTCTTTAAAAGGTTTTCTGAAGGATACGATTCTGCTGATAAATCGGGCGTAAATACAGAAAAAAATCCGAAAAAAGAGAAAATAAATAAAAGAATCAGGCTGTTAAATGAAAACGAGCCTTTGTTTTTATATATTTTTTTAACAGGAATAAATTTAAATATTATTATTAAAAGGAAAAAAACATTTGCTACATAAAATATTCTTGTAAAAACCGGAGAAAGTACATGTATTTTCATATTTTCCGATCCATTGGTAAAATGAATTTTCTTGTTTTTCCATGAAGGTATTCCCGGTCCTGTCTGGGTATATCCGTAATCCTTGGAAGGTGTTTTATAAACAGGTTCCTGTGTCTGATAAGATTTGCGCAGAACAGACGATTTTGAACCGGAAGACTTTGAAAGCCTGTTTCTTAAAATTTCCGGAGAAGCTGAATCATAAGCAGTCTGCTTTTTAGGCTGATAATAGCTTGCTGTAGATGATCGGGTTTTGTCCAGTTGAGGGTATACAGCGTTTCTGAGGTTTTTATAGGTAAAAGTAATACCAGCGCTTAAAACAACAATCATTGCTGCTGCATATACTGAAAAAAATATAAACTTTATAAATTTTTTTGTATTGAGAAAATCTCTTATATTCTGGTTATTAAGAAGTCCTGCAGATATTATAAGAAAAATCCATAAATAGGGAGGTATATAAAATTTATGATAAATTGCACCAAGACATATAAAAAATATGATTCCCCATTTTAAATTCCATATTTTATAAGCTGATAAAAAAAGTATGCATAATACAAAAAAATCAAGAAGAGTCCATTTTGAAATAAAAGTAGGCCTTCCTGACAAATCTGCTCCTGATACATATACAGGAGTCCATGCACGGGGGATATTAATGCTCCCTGAAATATCAGCAAAATCAATATTCCATCCTTTTGTAAATTTTTTTTCATTTGTATTTTTTCTTAATACAGATCCTATATTTGTAGAACCGCTTTGGAGAAATACTCCTTTGAGATTTTCTTTTTCCGTAATTATAATGGTTTGGTCGTTAACATCTATTTTCCCGGGTTTGAGGTCTTTATTTTTATCAATGCCTGCAAAAAAACTGGTGTATAAAGTCCCTGTAATGTTGTCTTTAATTGTTGCTCCGCCGCCTTTGAAATCGAGCCATATTTCTCTGTTAAGCTTAAGGTCAGGCTTTTTAATATCTTTTCCTCTGGCTGTTTCTGTTATTTCAATTGTTTCATCAGGATTTAGAATATATGCAGGATATTTTTTCCATGACTGAGGCATGGATGTAGTTAAAGGATCAACAGGCACAGGGCCTTTCCATGAGGTTACCCTTATTCCCGGAGAGTTTTCATGTACTGTAATTTCTTCTTTGTATCCGGTTTCAAACGGCCCTGCCTCAGTAAGAGGCCCCGGGATTAAATTTTTAAGGATTATTTCATATGTTCCCGGTTCAGCCTGAATGGTAAATGTATTATCATTGTTTATTCTTAAAGGAACAGGGCTTTTGACATAAGATATCTTTCCTGGAATTTTTCCTGTTGAAATCTTTTCCTGTCGTTTTGATCCTGAAATATTAATCCTGTATAAAGAGACTATTTCAGAAGGGATGGAATCTTTTATTTTCCTGAAAACTGTTACTTTTGTATAGTTTTCAGGGCTTTTTTCTTTTTTTTCAAAAGGTTTGTTAAGCCAGAGTCTTCCTGACTGGTCTGTGTAAGGATTTTTTACCAGGCCGGTTTTAAGATTTATGTTAAAACCTCCTGCAGAATCGGGGATTTTTATAAAATCAGGAATTTTTTTAAAATTTATACTTCCTGTTACTGTAAAACTCTTTTTATCCGGAAAAACTGCGGGAGAGCCTTCGGATAAAGAAGCCGGTGCAGGTTTGTTGTCTATTTTTACATTATCTGGAAAATGTTTTCTGCTTCCTGGAAGTTTTACTCCTGTTTCTTTGAAAAGAGTAAAGCTTTGTTCAAAGTCAATTCTGTTTTTATAAATATCTATATTTAAAATACCCGGGAAAGAACAGTAGAACTTGGCGTCATTATTAAAAAGAGGTGGGCAGTAATATTTTTCTTCTCCGTGAACAACAAAACTTTTCCATTTTTCAAGATCATCCGGAGTTGATGCGTATAAATCGGGAATTGTAAAAATAAAAAAAAATAAAAAAAGTAATTCCAGAATTTTTTTAACACTCATTTTTGTTCTCCTTTTCACAATGGAATCTTTCTCCCAAAAGTACAATATCTCTTAAAGATTCGCAGTTTTTTGCATTTAACCAGTCTGAAATAAAGTCTGTGTTTTTTATAATCTGGGCTATTGCTGCAAGAGTTTTTAAATGGAGGTTTCTCTGGTCTTTAGTGCCGAAAAGAACAAAAACAGCTTTTACTTTGCATTCTTCATTTTCAAAGTTTATTCCATCGCAGCATCTTGCTATTAAAAGTTTAAATTTGTTCTCACCTTCAATTACTATGTGAGGTATTGCAACATCGGGCGTTATTATTGTTGAGCTTTCGTCCTCTCTTTGTATGAGAAGCTCATAAAGTTTTCCAGGCTCCATATTAAGGTGAGACGATACTTTTGAAGCTATGTTCCTGAAAAACGCATCATATGAAATCTCTTTGTTAATATCGACAATTTCTGCATTTTCAGCAAGGTTGTAAAAACTGTCTTTAACTATAAGATCTCTTTGGTGAATTATCTCTTTTAATTCTGTTTCAAGACATCTTGAAGAGATTTCCTTTGCAGTAATTCTTGCAATAAGATGAAGTAGTGCGTGATCTTTATCCTTGTCTATATTTTTTTTTCCGTAGAAAAAATAGATCATGAATCCAATAAGCATTAAAAGCATGGTTGTGGCAAAAGCAAGTACACCAAGGCTGAAAAGAAGAACTGAAAGCCCGCTTATGCCGGCAATCTGCAGCCATGGATATAAAGGAGCCTTAAAAGCAGGCCTGTAATTCTGGAGTTTGCTTTCTCTTAATATAATTACTGCAATGCAGGTGAAAATATATGTAAGTATAAGTATGCATGAGGCTGCTTTGACAAGTACGGTAATTTCAAGAAGTAAAGCAGAAGTCATAAGTAAGGCAGTAATAGCAAGGCCTGATGCAGGTGTTTTGAATTTAGGGCTTATAAATCCCATTATTGGCGGGAGCAGTCCGTCTCTGCTAAGAGCCAGAGGATATCTTGAAGCTCCCATAATACCTGTGTTTGCTGCGGCAGAAAATCCAAGAATTGCTATGGCTGCCATGATTTCGGGTAGATATTTTATTCCTGTTGCTCCTGCAGCATCGGAAAGAGGTGTAAGTGTATCTGTAAGCTGAGTTTTATCAACAAGACCTATTATGATTATAATTGTAAGGATATAGAAAAAAACAACACATATAAGAGAGATTATCATGCCAAGAGGCAGGTTTTTTGAAGGGTTTTTTACCTCTTCGCCAAGACTTGCAACTTTGAGAAGCCCTCCGTATGAAATAAATATAAAAGCAGTTGCAGATATAAAAGAGCTGATATCTGTATTAAAAAAAGGGTCAAATTTGGCAAATGTAATTTTAGGAAATCCGACCAATGCAAATAAAGAAAGACCTGTTATAACGGTAATAACAAGAAATCCTTGAATTTTGCCGGCATTTTTGGTTCCAAAAAAATTTATAATTGTAAAAAGAGCAATAAGACATAAAGCTATAATTTTTATATCATAATCGATAAATATTTTTGTAAATGCAGCCATACCTATAAGTTCAAAAGCGCTTTTCAATGCAAGTGCAAGAAAGGTTATAAGACCGTAAACTGTTCCTGCGGCAGCGCCCATGCTTCTTGTTATATAAAAATATGTTCCACCTGCTTTAGGCATTGCTGTTGCAAGTTCAGCCTGGGAAAGAAGTCCTGTCATTGCAAGAGATGCAGCAAGCAGATATGCAAGGATAGAAGCTGCTCCGCATTGAGCAAAAGCAAAGCCGGGGAGAATAAAAATACCTGAACTTAATATTGCTCCTGTAGATATTACCCATACATCTTTGAGTCCTAGTTCTTTTTTAAGATCTGTCATTATAGTTTATCCCCGGTAAATTATTTTCGATTTTTCAGGTATTTTACCTTTAAGAAAGTCTTTTTTCTGAGAGTTGTCTTCTGTATCAAGCTCAAATGTTTTCCATCTTCCTGTGAAGGTTCTTAAAGCAGCTGTTCTTGAACCTGTAGCATCATAGGGAAAGTCCCAAAGTATTATATCCCCTGATTCGTTTGTAAAACCTTCGTTTTTTATCTGAAAAATTCCCCTTAAATATGCCCAGGCTTCAATATATATAAGGCTGAAAATTTCCCAGTCTTCTTCTGTTTCAAGATCTGCAAGCGGAATAAACTCGTATAAAACCGAGGTTTTTTTTAAATAATTTTTTACCCATTTTGCAGATTTTAAAGGTTTTTTTTCACAAGCATATTCAATTATATTATCAAGCTTGAATTTGTCTTCATCCTTTTTTGAAGGAATATTTTCAATTATTAAAGCAGCTTCTGAGCCGTTTTTTTTTATAATAAACTGATCATGAGTATTAGTAACTTCTTTTTCAAACTCAATATCTTCAAATAAAGGTTCTGTTTCTGCAAGAGAGGAGAAAGTTTCTATTGAAAGCAGTTTGTTGTAAATTGAAAAAAGTCTTATGAAAAAAGGCATAACCCGAAGTCACCTTAAATGTTTTATAAGAAAAGCCTGATTTTAAAGTTTAGCCTTGAAAAATGCGTAATTTTTTACTGAAGTATATCAAATGTATTACCTAATTTGAGCGATTTTTAAGTCTAAATGGCTTTATATCTTTAAAAAAAGACTTTAAAAACATGAAACGCTCAATTTAGGTATTAATACAATAATTTTCATAATAATAACAGAGGTGATCTATGGATAAATTTAAAAATGCGGTTATTGCTTATATTTCTCCGGCAGGCTCAACAAGGGAATCTGCTTCAATCTTAAAAAAAGAGCTTGAATCACAAGGCATTGAAACTTCATTGTTTGAAGTGGGAAGAAAAAACAGTTTTAAGTCTGTGAAAAAAGCTCTTGAAAAGGAGAATACTCTTTTTTTTGCAGGCTCTCCTGTCTATGTCAACCGTATGCTTCCTCAGATAACTGAGCTGATTGAGTTTATAGAAAATAAAAAAGAAATCCCTGCTATACCTTTTGTAACCTGGGGTTGTGTTACAAGCGGAATAGCTCTTTATGATGCAGGAAAAAAATTAACTGAAAACAATTTTATTTTTTCAGGAGCTTTAAAAATACCAGCACCTCATTCAATGACATGGCAAAGCGAGGAAGTAATCGGTGAGGGACATCCTGGGCAAAAAGATAAAAAAATAATAAAAGAATTTGTAGAAAAGCTTTTATCAGGTCTTGAAAGAGAAGATATTACAAAAAAACAGTTAAAGCCGGAAGATGTTCAGCATCAGCCTGAAGAAACCAAACTTGAAATGGAAAAGAGTTCACTTGCAGCTGCAAAAAACCATATGCCCGAAAAAATGATAAGTGAAAAACTGTGCACCCAGTGCGGGGTTTGTGCTGAACTCTGTCCGGTTGAAGCCATAGAGCTTGATCCTTATCCTGTGTTTAAAGAAAACTGCATCACATGTTTTAAATGTGTTAAAGAATGCCCTGAAGATGCTATCTTATGCGATGCCTCTATGATGGGAGCCAGGATAAAGCAGAAAAAGGAGAGTTTTAATGAGCCTGAGAAAGCAGAATTTTATCTGCCTTAAAATATTTATTTAAGAGCTTATTCCTTAATCTGATTGAATTTATAACTTTTTGAAATTATAATAGTAAGCGTTTATATCCAGCTCCGGAATCAAAAGTTAAAGCTTTACTTATTTCTGAATTGAGCAATTTTCAACTCGGGTTATTTATACAGGGATCGGATTTATGAAAAAAACTGCCGGGTTTACACTGGTTGAAATAACAGCAGTGCTTGTTGTTATAGGAATTATTTCTTTAATTGTAATTGCAAACAGTTTCGATTTTCAGGAAAAAGCCGGGTCTGAAGCTTTTTACAATCAATTTAAAAGTCATCTTCAGTATGCAAGAACAAAATCTTTAAATTCTGAAAATAACTGGGGTATTGGCATTACTGAATCCGGTTATTTCCTTTTTTCAGGGAGTACTTCAAATAAAAAACATCTTCCAGGAGAAGAAAATCTGATTGTTAAATCTAAAAGCGGAAAAGATATTAGTATTTCAGGGGATGACATAATTTTTGATAATTTCGGGCATCCTTTTGATCCGGCCGGAAATATTAAAGAGTTTGATTTCTCTGTTGGGGAAGACAATTCTTTGAAAGTTTATAAAACAGGTTATATAAAATGAAAAAGCCTCTGAAAAAAGACGGTTTTACACTGGTTGAAGTGATAATTGTTCTTATTGTTGTATCTTTATTTGCAAGTATTTTAATAACATTTATGCAGTCTGTATTTTCAAGAACAGGAGAATCTGCTTATGAGACAGCGGCTGTAAATCATATTAACCAGGTAATGGATAATATTACAGGTCTTTATATGAGTAGTCTCTATATTGATGCCTCAGGAGGTTCCGGTGCAGACGATGCTCTTGAAACTCTTGATGAGAAAATTTCAGGTTCAGGCACAATTAATAATAATCTTGGGAAATTTAAAGCAGAAAAATTATGGTATGATTCTCCTCCTTTCAATGAAAACGGAAGTTCAGTCAGATCAGGTTCATCAAAGTTTCTTAAAATAACTGTAACAGCTCCTGAAAATTCTGCAGTTTCTGTTACAAGCATTTTCTGGTCAGGAAAATAAAATGAAAAAAAGGTTTGATAAAAAAGGTTTTACTCTGGTTGAGGTTATAGCTGTTCTTATTATATCTTCTTTTCTTGTTGCTCTGGCCGGACTTGGAATAGTTCAGCTTACCAAAAGCTATGTGTCTGCTTCTGAAACTTCTGTTGTGTCGGCTGATGCTGATTTTGTACTTACAAGAATAAGAAAAAGCGTAAGATCACTTACAGATGTGTTGTCAGCTTCTGAAAGTGAGCTTGAAATAGAAAGAGTTAACCTGAACAATGAAACTGTTACAGAAAAATTTTTAAGTGATAGTAACAGCCTTAAGCTTTTCGTAAATGATCAGGATTACGGACCTCTGGCAGAAGATTATAAAAGTTTTAAGTTCTCTTATCAGAATGCGGATGAAGCTTCAGGAGACTGGACTATGTCTGATGATATAGGAGATCTTGCTTCTGTAACAGCAGAAATAACTTATTCAGGGCCTGATAGCTCTGAATTGATATTTTCTGAAAAAATTCTTCCCAGAAATACTTTTCGTCCTGATGGATACTCATCTTCAGGTACAGGAGCAAACCTGGACTCAGCCCCCTGTTTTATAGCCGCTGCAGGTTCTGATTATAATTTTGTATTAAAGGATTTTGTTTTTAAAAACAAAGTCATTTTTTATGCTTCAGGATTTTGCTTTCTTTTTATCTTTTTCTTTTTTAAAGGTTCAAAAAAGACTTTTTTTAAAAAAAGTGAAAAAGGGAGTCTTTTAATAACAATAGTTATAAGTATAACAGTGGTCGGCATTCTCGGAGCTGGTGCAGTTTCTTTGCTTACTTCGGGGAAAAGCCGCAATGTTTCCAAAATGTTCGGGCAGAGGGCGTATTACAATGCTGAATCAGGTTTAAGATATGCTTTGTCTGAATTTATGGATCACAGAGAAAGTGATGAAGTTTTTGCACAAAATATAATAAATAATAATGAAATCTATAAAATAACTGATTCTCAAGGGTTTTATCTCGATTTTCAGCCATTTTACTTCAGATATGATTCGGAGGATAAACTCAAATCTACTGGTAATTTTCCTGATGAGATAAAAAAAACAGGTAATATTGCACAAGGTATTTTTGATTTAAAACGAGAATCTGAACCTTTAAGGACAAGACACGAAGTCCAGAGCATTTCATACGATCCTTCAAATAAAGTTATAGAAGCAGAGGGACTCCCTGATGATATTGACATGGATGAAAATATATTTCCTGTTGTCAAGGCAAACGGAGATCAAACCGGAATAAAAGCCTCAGATATAGGCAAAAGCCAGCAGCTCGGAGAAATAAATGTAACAGGAGGATTTATTAGATTTATGCCCCCTGTTAACGGAATAATAAATTTTTATGGTGATACTGATAAAGACGGATCATATGATGATTCAGTATCTCTTATGTATGACAGGTTTGATTATTCATCCGGTAAAATAAAAGGGCTTAGAAATATTCCGGGAAAATCAGTTCCTTCTTCAGGTTTTAATATTGAATCAGGTACAGATATAATTCCGGGAAGATATGCAAAAATAATTTCAACAGGCGCAGCAGGTATTGGAACATCCCAGGAAGCAAGAACAGTTCTTGCCCTTAACCAGCCCCTTGATACTGCAGAACTTGTGAAAATGATTACAAACGATATTGATGGTATAGAAAGTGTTGAATCTCTTCTTGGAACCCACGGAATTGTTGAAGTTGATTCAACAGATGCTCTTAAAGTTAATTCAACCGACCAGTCTTACTCTTATACAAACAGCCCCCGGAATAACCCTGTATATCAGCAGGAAAGCCTTGCAGCATACGACTGGAGCTCTCAGGACCCTGATTTTTTGAAAAATTTGTGGTTAAAATCTGATAAAAAACTTTCCTATGAGGTTCAGGTAAAGGTTAAATTTACTGAAACAGAAGATGATTTAAGCAGTGACCCTCTTAATCATCCCGGAAATTATATGCCCGGACTCTCCTTCAGGGTCAGAAAACCTCAGCAGGGAGATATTGGGCAGGCCACATATTACGGCATGTCTTTTATGAGAGGTATTGCAGGCACAACCGAGCATAGAGGCTCAGGCCGATGTGGAGATGACTTTGAAACAGAAAATGACGATATCACCGACAACTTTTTTTATCCTGAAGCAGATCATGGAGAAAATATTGTAAATGAACCTGAATACTCATGTTCTGATACAGATTTTACTCCTTCAACCTGGAATGATGATCCCCCCCTTGACGGAATTCCATATGTTGTTTTCTGGCAGAAAAGCCAGTCAACTGATTCAGATGGAGACCCTGTCAGTACCGGCTGCGGAGGAGGTGGTACATATTCTCCTTTTGAATGGCTTTCATATATGCCTCTTGTTGAAGCTGAAAAGTCTCAGATATATCATTATGATTCAAAAGTAGTTTTGTATGACAGGAATAATTTTAATGGAGAGCTTGTATCTCTCAGCAAAGGTGAATATACACTTAGCCAACTTGAAAGTATTGCAGATTCAGATTTTAATGATGAGGTAAATTCTGTCGAAGTTCCTGCAGGATTCAGTGTGACACTCTTTGAACATGATAATTTCAATGGAGCGTCTCTTGAGTTAAATAGTGATGAAAGAAATCTTGGCGGGTGGTGGAGGAACAGGGTATCTTCAGTAAAAATTGAATACACAGGAGATCCTGTACCCTCAGGATATTATGACGGCGCTGTTCATGGATTTTCTGCAGATGAAACATATACAGCATGGAGACTGACAGATAAATACAATATTTTGAAAAGACATGAAGTAGATGGTCAGCAAAATATTTTAGGACTTCCCGGACAGATAAAAGTAAAAGATCCAGACAATCCTGAAAAACTCATGGAAAACAAAGCCTATATTCTAGCTCCGGATGATAATGATCAGGAAGTAAAAGCAAGGGCAAACTACAGGCTTTATATAAAACCATGGGCGACACTGGGCTTAAGAATTATGGAATTTGAAGGGAATCTTGATTGTGACCCTGATGGTGAACTTGAAAGAATAAATGCAGTTACAGCTTTTTTTGGTTCAGAAGATCAAACAGGAAACAGTTTTGAAGATTTAAAAGACGGTTCAAGAAAAGCTTATGTGAAAAACAATACAAGCTCAGGTGGGGATTCTGTGAAATGGCCCTCAGACGGAGACTATTTTACAAAAGCTGTCTGGAACGGGCTCGGTTTTGATAATTTAAGTGAACCCCAGTTTCCAACAGATGGAGGATATTCAAGTAAGACAGTTCCAAATCCTGATTACGGAGGATGTTTAAGCAGTTTCAGCAATATCAAGCTTGTTGAAAAAGGCCTTGATTCAGAAGGTGATCCTGTAACAGTTTACTCAGCTACTTTTCTTACAAAGGGCGGCAGCCTGGGAACAGAAGATTATTTCCAAAACCATGATGTTCCTGAAATCGGCCTTCATACCCTCGGGATAAATGCAAATGAGGAAGCACCTGAAGATCAAAGAGAAACAGTTTATTTCAAAGATTTTTACTGGAGATTTTTTGAGGGAGGAAATTCCGGTGTTCTGCCTGGGGTTATAACTGAATAAACCAGACAGTTATGATACTTTTTTAAGAACATAAGGCTTAATCATTAAAGTTGTACAAAAAAGGATTGCCGCTGCAATAATATCAGCAAAATAATGCTGCTTGCAGGTAAGGGTTGAAATAATTATAAGAACTCCCCACAAAGGCATGATAAGATTCTTTTTTCTTTTAAGAGAAAGATAAATAACAAGCATGCTGTTTGCCGCATGAAGGCTTGGAATGCAGTTGTTTGGTTCATCAAACCATTGCCAGAACATATAAAATAATGATGTATATGTATTTTCAGAGTAAAATTGCTCCACAGGAAATTTCACAGGGAAAAAAACAAAGAAAAAAGCTGAAACAATTACCTGGAAATAAGAAAGATAAAATATAATTTTAAGCTCCCGGCTGTTTTTACATGTATAAATAAAGAAAAAAACATAAACCAGGTAGCTTATATAAATAAAAATCATCTCCGGAACAAAAGGTATTGCCTTGTCAATTTTGGTAAATTCAAGGTATTTCGGTTCAAAAAGATTGAACCTGTTTGTGAGCTGATAAATCAGTATATAAGGCGTCCACAAAAGAAAATAATAAAAAATATTGTTTTTCTTTTTTATAAAGTCGTGCTTTTTTTTATTCATTTTTTTTTACGTAGAAAAATATAGCTGTAAATATAAAAATAAATACAGAAATCCATTGTGAAGTTGAAAAAAATAACCAGTATGCCCTGTCAAAATCATCTCTTATAAACTCTATTAAAAATCTGAACAAAGCATAAATAAAAACAAATTTAACAAATGTATGTTTTTTCCCTTTTGTAAAGTGGATATAAGCAAAAACAGCCATAAAAAAAAGAAAAACAGCAGAAATAAGCTGTGTAGGAATAACCGGGAGTGAAGGAGGAGGAATAAACCCCTGGGTCAGCCCTCTTTTCCAGTGTTCAAATGAAGCTGCCGAACTTCTTGGAAAAGATATACCAAGTGTCTTTGATACAATTCCAAAGCAGCATCCGTTGAAAAAGCAGCCTGCTCTTGAAAAGCAAAGAACTATAAATAAAATAAATGTTTTTTTATTTAGAAAATATGCAAAATTTTTTCTTAAAATCAGAGATGAAATATAAATTCCAAGCGGATAAAAGAACACAGCTCCGTATAATACCTTGGTTGTTTTAAATGGATGGGTAAATAATATTTTTTGAAGAGTAAGACTGTTTTTAATATTGTGAGGAATATTATCAAAAAAATAGTGAAAATAGTTTGCACCCTGAATACAGAGAATAGTTATTATTAAATACGAAGCAGTAAGTTTTGCAAATGTTTTAAGTTTTTTAAAAAAACCTTTTTCATAAAAAAAATCTTCTTCATTTAAAATAAAAGCAATATAACCCGCAATAATTCCTGAAAGCATCATAAGGTAATAAACAGGTATATAATCGATTTTAATAATAGGATACATTTGCTTAAACCGTTTTTTATTTTAACCTTAATTTGTTATTTAATATTTTCATATCTTAATTTAAGTCTGTTTTATGGTATATATACTTTTTAGCATAATTTTTAAAACGGAAACTTTTATGGAAGAGAAATTTAAAAAATTTATTTTAAGCGGAATCAAAGAAGGTTTTTCAGATATCCATATAACCGGGGGGCACAGAGTCGTTTTTAGAAAAAACGGCGAGATTTTTTTTAGCGATGACCAGGGCTTTACTCACCAGGAGGTAGATGAGATTGTCAGAAAAATTCTGACTCCGGGTGAACTTAAAATTTTAAAAAAACGTTATTCAGTAGATCTTGCAAAAAGTTTTTTTCATATAAGAGTCCGTATAAATATTTTTAATACAACAAGGGGTCTTAGCATTGCAATGCGTCTACTTCCCGGTACAATACCCGATTTTGCAGGTCTTAACCTCCATCCCGGGCTCAGGGAAACCTGTATGAGGACTTCAGGTCTTATTCTTGTATGCGGAGCAACAGGAAGTGGTAAGACTACTACCATGGCTGCGATGCTCAACTATGTAAACCAGAACAGAAGAAGTCATGTTGTTACACTTGAAGATCCTGTTGAATACAGATTTTCTTCGGGTAAATCTTTTTTTGAGCAAAGGGAGCTTGGAGCTCATTTAACCTCTTTTGAACAGGGGCTTCTCGATGTATTAAGGGAAGATCCGGATGTTATAATGGTAGGCGAGTTAAGAGAGCCTGAAACAATACGTCTTACACTCAATGCTGCAGAATCAGGGCATCTTGTTATAGCTTCACTTCATGCAACCAATTCAGAAGATGCTTTGTACAGAATATGCAATTCTTTTGCCCCCGAATCCCAGGAGATTGTCAGGACTCAGCTTTCTTCGGTTTTAAGCCTTCTTCTTGTTCAAAAACTTGAATTTAATAAAAGAGCAGGGTTCAGAGTGCCTGTTTTATCAGTTTTAAAAGGGTCAAGAGCAGTAAAGGGTGTAATAAGAGATAACAGATTTTCCCAGATTGAAGGTATTCTCCAGACTTCAGGGAGTGAGGGAATGTATACACAGGAAAGATATATAAGCGATTTTTTAAATAAAAAGCCTGATTTTATCCCACCTGGCAATATATTTAAGCCTTCAAGGGAAGAAACAGGAGAAAAAGAGTACAGGTCTTCTCTTTTTGATTCAGAAGGTGAATCTGAAATGGTTTTTGAAAATAATGATTCTGATATTACTTACAAGGAATCTCTTCACCGTGTTTCTTCCAAAAATAGAAATCTTTTCCGAAAATCAGAAACTGATGATTCTTCCGCATATCATATAGAGGAAGATGCATCGTTTGAAGATATTGTTGCTTCTTTTAAGAATAAGGATGGGTCTTAATGGTACTTCCCTTTTATTTTATGCTCTTTACCAGGTTTCAGCTCTGTCCACTACCGATATTTTTTGCTACGGGGCTCGTTCCCAAGCTCCAGCTTGGGAATGTAATTGTTTGATATTTTTATTTATTTTGATGTAATGCAGGATTCACAAGCAGGAGCTTGAGAGCCAGTCAAAGTTTTAAATTATTCTGATATGTTGTATAGTTAAATAAGAAATAGAAAAATTATTAAGCAAAGTAGTCTTGTTTTGAAAAGGAAGTTTTGAATATGAAAATAGAAAAAACTGTATCCATAAAAAATATAAAAGACAAAAACCAGAGTCAGGATGATTTACAATACTGGCTTGGCAAAAGTTCTGAAGAAAGACTCAGTGCAGTCGAATTTTTAAGGAGACAATACCATGGAAGTTCAAAACGACTTCAAAGAGTTGTTAGAATTATTCAACGAACATGAAGTTCAGTATCTTATTGTGGGAGGGTATGCACTTGCTTATTACGGTGCGCCTAGATACACGGGAGATATTGATGTTTTTATTAAACCTGAATCATCAAATGCTTTATCAGTCTTAAAAGCACTTGATGATTTTGGATTCGGCTCTGCAGGACTAAAATCTGATGATTTTATTAAGACGGATAATATTATTCAATTAGGATACCCGCCTGTAAGAATAGATATAATAACATCAATTTCAGGAGTTTTATTTGATGATGCTTATAAAAATCGTGAAAAGGGTTATTATGGTGACGTCCCAGTTTTTTACATCAGCCGTGACGATTATATAAAAAATAAAAAGGCATCGGGCAGGAAAAAAGATCTGGCTGATTTGGAAATGCTTGGAGAAGATGATTAAGGATTGGTTTTTGATCTGCCCACTACCTGTATTTTGGGGGTCGTTCTCAAGCTCCGGCTTAGGATGTAAATATCTGATATTTTTGTATATTAGTTTGTGATACAGGGTTCCCAAGCAGTATTTCGGGAACCAGTCAAAGGCAATTATATTTTGAATTTTTTGCTGTAAACCAAGTATTTTGAAATTGTAACTGATATAAAGACAATTAATATTCCGGCATATCCGTCCACAGCATAGTGCCACCCGCTGTAAAGAGAACCTAAGAAAATTAATATGAGAAATATTAAAGATGAATATTTTAATATTTCATTCTCATCTTTGAGAAAATAAAAAAATAAGATACAAGCCGTAACATGAAGGCTTGGAAAAGCCATTAAACCGTAACCGAAAAACATATTTCCATTCCCGTTAGCAGTTATGGGCTTTTTAGCCTCGTAAATATATGAAAGTATTTTTTGTGTTGCAAATGAAAAATCCATTCCAGGGGCAGGCAAAGCTACTTGTTCTAAAGCAAATGGCCCGATAGAGGGTAGAGCTAATCCCAGAAATACTCCAATAACCCAAATCATAAAATAACTAGATAAAAAAAGTTGTTTTTTTATTTTTGAAGTATGGATTATAAAAAAGCTTAGCACCAAAATTTTTGTTGGAAACCATAGAAAATATAGTTTATCCAGCAATTTGTTGAATATTTTAAGATTAGCTGTTTCAGCAATGAAGGTTGACGGAAAAATTCCAAAGTGTATAAACCTGTCAATTATCAGCAATTGTTGATCGTATATGTTTGGATTAATAAAAGGTATTGCTTGTTTTATTGTAGTGTATGATGTGAATATCAGTTCAAGGCAGATTAAAAATCTAAGAGTCAAAAAAAAGTTTTCCCAGATAATCTTTTTTGTCAGTAAATTTTCTTGGTCATTTTTTTTGATTAATTTTAAATAAATTCCTTTTAAAGTTAAAATAATGATTATGAATAAAAAAATTTTGCTTAGATAAAATGTAAAGTGATTTATACTCCATGGTCTGAATGGAATTATCGGTATCGCCGATGAAAAACCTGTAATAACACATATTATTATTGTTGCAGCAGTTACAACTTCAAAAGGGTATATTTTTTTCATTATCTGATAAAGGTTTAATAATATAAAATATAAAAATCTGGTTCCCGGAAAGCTTTTTTCGGGAACCAGATTAAGGTGTCATGCTTTTTTTATGATGCAGGACCTATTGGAAAGTCTTTAGTTGCGTTTCCAGTATAGCTCGTAAACCATGTTGGACCACTATCTATTTCAACAGTTACAACCCCTGTAGTTGAGTTGTATGAATACGTAGCTGTAAAGTCTCCCAAGTCTGTAGGGATGCTAATAGTGTTTGTGGTATCAGTCCATTCTTCACTTGCAATGTTTGTTGGACTTGATCCATTTTCAAGCAAAAATTTTGAATAAGTCATAGTTGCGTTAGAAACACCTGCGGCAAGCGCTCCATTAACAGCACTTTCTCTTGCTTCATCCTGCATATCAACAAACTTAGGTACAGCAACAGCGGCAAGAATACCAAGGATAACTAAAACGGCAATAATTTCAACAAGTGTGAAACCGCTCTGGTTATTGATAAATTTCTTTTCGTAGTTCTTCATGAATCCTCCTGGAAATTAATTAAATAAATTTTTAACATATATTTGTATGCAAAAAATAAACCAACAAATCATATATTGTTGCAGCTCAAATATAAAGCCGCAATAATCATGGTTGTTAAAGTTTTGTCATAAAAACCTGAAGTCTTTTAAAGTAGGAGTCTTTAAGGTAAATCTACAAAAAATGTAGTACAGTCTGCAGAATCTGTTGAAAACTTAACCTTTGAATTTTTCAACGTCAATGGAATATTTTTTAACTCTGTTCCATAAACTTCTCTGGGTTATACCAAGTTCCCTTGCAGCTTTTGCCTGAATTCCAAGGTTGTTTTCAAGAGCTTTTTCAATGATTGATATTTCGATTTCAGATAATGTGTCATCAAGATTTCTGTTTTCAGTCAAATCTTTGTCAGTTTCAGTGCTTTTTTTAAAGCTTAAGCTGTTAAGGCCGGATATTTCAGAAGGGAGATCCTTTGATTTTATTTCCCTGTTTCCTGCATATATGCCTGCTCTTTCTATGATGTTTTTAAGTTCTCTTATATTACCCGGCCATAAATGGTTTTCAAGCATTTCAAAAGCAGATTTGGATATAGAAGATGAATCTGTAAGTTTTTTCATAAAATAAAGACTTAAATCTTTTATATCTTCTTTTCTCTGTCTTAAAGGAGGCAAATTTATCATGATTACAGAGAGTCTGTAAAAAAGGTCATTTCTAAGCTTTTTTTCATTTATTAAAACCTCAGGATCTTTATTTGCAGCAGCTATAATTCTTACATCCGTTTTAAAGGTTTTTTCGCTCCCAAGCGGAGTTACTTCCTTGTTTTCAAGCACACGCAAAAGTTTGGCCTGTGTATCTAAAGGCATATCTCCGATTTCATCAAGAAAAATTGTTCCTTTGTCTGCTAGTACAAACTTACCCTTTTTATCTGAATCAGCACCGGTAAATGCTCCTTTTGAATAACCGAAAAGTTCGGCTTCAACCAGATTTTCAGGGATTGCAGAGCAGTTAAGCTTGATAAAAGGAAGGCTGCTTCTTTTGCTGTTTGAAAATACAGCATCAGCAACAAGTTCCTTGCCTGTGCCGCTTTCTCCTGTAATAAAAACTGGAACATCTGCAGGAGCAGCTTTAAGAGCTTTTTTAAGCTCTGATTTCATAATATCGGAATTGGTTATTATATCAGGAAAGTATTTTGCTTTTTCATCAGATTCAAGCATACTTTCTATGCGGGTAAAAGCAGTTTTAATATCTTTTAACTGATCTTTTTCAAACCTGTTTTCTTTTTCTTCATTAAAATGCTGATCTTTTTTTTTGATTGTCTCTGCTAGTTTTTCAGCAGGAGCAAATATAAGTTTTAGAATATATAATGAGAATAAACCTGTTAAAAAACCGGAAATAATACCTGTAGAATATAAAAAAAGAGATCCTTTTTCAAAAAAAGAACCTGTTACAGTACATAAAAAAACTATAAGACCAAAAACAAAGGGGATTAAAAAATATATATTAAGATGAATTTTGATACTTGTATCAGGTTTCATTTATTTGACCATTTTTGTAAGGTCCCACATTGGAAGAAAAATCGCCAGAGCAAAAAATCCGACAACTCCTGCAAGTGCAAGGGTAAGAAAAGGGCCAAGGGCATCAGAAAGCTGTTTTGTTGTATATTCTACTTCAGAGTCGTAGTGATTTGAAACTTCTGCAAGCATTTTATCAAGATCACCGGATTCTTCACCTATCGATATCATATTAATAACCATGGGAGGAAAATACTTTGCATTCTTAAGGGGCTCAGAGATTCCTCTTCCCTCTTTTAGCTGTTCTCTGATTTTATCAAACTGTCTTGTTATTGCTGCATTTCCAATTGTATCGCTTAAAATTTCTATAGCTTCAAGTACTGGTACCCCGCTCATCTGGAGTATGGAAAATATACTTGCAAATCTTGACATCGATGCTTTTTTAGCAAGAACACCTATAACAGGAATTTTAAGAAGCAAACTGTCTTTTATAAACTTTCCCTGTTCTGTTTTTAAATATTTTGAAAGAATAAATCCACCTGCTGCAATAAATACAAGTATAAAAATCCAGTATGAAGAAATGAAATTATACAGAAAAAGACATATTTTTGTTGGAAGGGGGATTTCTATGCCTGCATTTTGAAAGATTGTTACAAATTTTGGAATAACAAACATAAGAAGAACAAAAAAAGCAACACCGAGAAAACAAAGAACAATTACCGGATAAGTCATGGCAGATTTTACATCAGATTTAACCTTTTCTTCATGCTCTATTATATAAATCAGTCTTTCAAGCACTCCTGTAAGTGATCCTGATGACTCGCCTGCTTTCAGCATACTGCAGTAAAGCTCTGAAAATATTTTGTCATGTTTTTTAAAAGCTTTGTACAGACTTATTCCTTCCCTTAAATCTCTTCCTATGGTGATAACAGCTTTTTTAAGCTTTGGATTTTCAGTCTGATTTTCAAGGGTTTCAAAGATCTGGACTATTGGAACACCTGCAGAAAGCATTGTTTTAAACTGTTTTGTGAAAAGAATAAGATCCCTTGATTTAACAGTAGTAAAAAAAAGATTTATTGTTTCTCCAAGACTTTCATCATCTTTTGTCCCGCCTTTTTTTACTTCTTGGGGAATATAACCTTTTTGTGCAATGAGGTTTTTTGCTTCTTCAGCAGAATCTGCTTCTACTTCACCTGAAACACTGTTTCCGTTTTCAGTTATCCCTGTGTATGAGAATTTAGCCATATCAGTTCATTACTCCAGAGGCTGCTTCCTCTATTGTTGTAAGACCTTTGGCTGCTTTTTCAGCTGCATCCTCTTTTAAAGTTCTTAATTTATTATTTTTAATTGTCTCTTTTGCAATCTGTCTTGAAGAAAATCTTTTTAAAATCATATCCTGAATATCATCATCTATTTCAAGGACTTCATATATCCCGATACGTCCTTTGTATCCGGTATTAAAACAGTAGTTACATCCTTTGCCCTTTTTAAAATCCGGATTATTATAATTTTCAAGACCCATGAACTTAATTGCCTGTGCAGGAGGTGTGTATGACTGGGCGCAATAAGGACATACCTTTCTTACAAGCCTTTGAGCTATGGAAACTACCATGACAGAAGCAACAAGAAAGGGTTCAATACCCATATCAATAAACCTTGTGATAGCTCCTGCAGAATCATTTGTATGAACTGTTGAAAATACAAGATGTCCTGTAAGAGCAGCCTGGGTTGCAACCTGAGCTGTTTCACTGTCTCTTATCTCACCTACCATTATTACATCAGGGTCCTGGCGCAAAATAGATTTAAGACCGCTTGCAAAAGTCATTCCCGCTTTTCTGTTAAGCTGTGCCTGTCTTATTTTTTCTATTCTGTATTCAACAGGATCTTCAAGAGTAATAATATTTATGTCAGGCTTGTTTATTTTGTGGAGCAGGGAAAAAAGAGATGTGCTTTTTCCGCTGCCTGTAGGTCCTGTGGCAAGTATCATTCCGTACGGTTTTTTTACTGCTCTTCCAAGTTTTTCCTGGTCTTCGGGGTGAAGGCCGATCTGTTCAAGGGTAAATATGCCTGCTGAAGTATCAAGAAGTCTTAATACAAGGTTTTCGCCGTAAATCGTCGGGATAGTTGAAACTCTTATGTTAATTTCTTTATTATCTATTTTTACAGAAAATCTGCCGTCCTGGGGGATTCTTGAAACAGAAATATCGAGATTTGCAAGAATTTTAAGCCTTGAAACTATGGAAAGAAACATTGCTTTTGGGGGACCCGGGACTTCCTGGAGTTTGCCGTCTATTCTGAATCTTACCTGAACATATCTTTTTTCAGGGCTTATATGAACATCACTTGCTCCCTGCTTAACAGCCTGGGATAAAAGAGCGTTTACAAGTCTTACAACAGGGGCTTCCTCAGCCATGTGCTGAAGAGATGAAATTTCTGCTTCATCTGAATAATTTTCATCAGAGTCTGATTCATAATCCATTTCATCTACAGCTGCCTGACCTTCTTCAATCAGTTCTTCTTCCACATCTGAACCGTAAACAATACTGAAAAGATGATTAAATTCCTGTTCTGTACATATTATGGGCTCTATTTCCATGTCGGTTTCAACTTCTATGGAATCGACTGATCTTATATCAAGTGGGTCTGTCATTGCTACCTGCAGAAGGTTCATGCTCTTTTTTAAAGGAACAGTGATATATTTTCTTGCAGAATTTTTATCAAGAATAGATGAAAGATCTGAATTTACAGGATAATCCCTGGAGCGGTATTTTTTTATACCTGCCTGTCTGGAAATTAGCTCAACAATCATTGATTCGCTTACTACACCTTCGCGAATCAAAAACTGACCAAGCTTTAATCCCGATTTTTTCTGGGAACTTATATATTTTGTTAAGGATTCTTCAGTTAAGTGCCCGGCATCAATAAGCATTTCACCGAGTCTTTTTCTGGTTCTTTGTGCAGCTGCCATATTTTTACCTTTTATTTATTCTGATGTCTCTGATTTTGTGTCTCTCGACTTAAGAATATGAGGTGTTATAAAAATAAGTATTTCTTCATAATCATTACTTTTTTCTGAACCCTTGAAAAGATATCCGATTACGGGGATATCCTTTAAAAAAGGTACTCCGTAATCTTTTCTGTTCTCGGTCTGTTTGTTAAGCCCGCCAATAACCGTTGTTTCTCCGTCAAAAAGCATCATCGATGTTTCAGCCTTTTTTGTTATAACTGTCGGGTTTCCCTGTGAAAGTGATGCGTTTGTCCAGTCGAGTTCATCCTTGTTTGTTTTTATCTGAACCCTTAGCGTAGAATCATCAATTACATGAGGGACTACTTCAAGTTTTAAAACAGCTTTTTTCCATTCAATATTTACTTCTCCATCTTCTACTGACTGGTATGGAACATCTCTGCCGCTTTCTATTATTGCGGCGGAATTATTGAGAGTTGAAATAGAAGGTCTTGAAAGAATATTAAGTCTTCCTTCCTCTTCAAGAGCTGTAAGTTGTGCAGAAATAAGGCTTTGTCCCAGATCTTCATAAATATATCCAAGTGAAAGGCCGCGTGCAGCAGTTTCTGCAGGAAAATTAGATCCCCATCCTCCTTCAGGATTAACAGGAGCCGGATTCATGTCTGAGTCAAACAAGGGTGAAGTCGGATCAATATTTCCGCCTGTAATGTAATGCTTGCTGTTTGCCTTTTGTACACCGCCCCACTGAACACCCAGAGCCCTTGCTGTCTCTTTGGATGTTTCCACAATCTGTGCTTCAATAAGTATTTGTTTTACTGGAATATCAGTCTTGTGTATAAGCTTTTTACACTGATCAATATCTTCCTGTGATGCATGAACAATAATTGCGTTATTTTTTTTATCTACTGCAACACTTTTCTGTGAGGCATCTTCCCTGGAATTGTTTTTGCTGATAAACGGTTTTATAAGTTCGGCAGTACTTTCTGCATCAGAATATTTAAGAAAAAATACTTTTGTTATTATATTCTGCTGTTTTAAATTTTCTCTTTTTAACTTCTGATCAAGAAACTGGTTTTCAATTTCAAAATCTTTTTTCATATCTTCGATTGTTTTTATTCTGATTGTATTACCGATCAGGTCGTATGTAAGTCCGTGGGTTCTCAGTATACTTGCAAAGACTTCCTTCCAAGGGGTATTTTCTGCATAGATGTTAGCTTTGCCTGAAACCTGCTGACTTATTACAATATTTCTTTTTGCACCTTTTGACAGAGCTCTTAGAAGTGTTGCAACATCAACATTTCTCATTTTTATTGTAACAGGTGTGCCCGGAAGATCTTCCATGCCTGCAAGCGCTTGTGTATCTGTTCCTCCCGGTATGAAAAGAGGTTTTGCCTGTGATGTTTCAGTATCTTTTTCAGCAGATTTTTTCTCTATTACTGAATCTTTTTCAGAATAATCGGGCTCAGCAGGTGAATAACCTCTTGAGTTCTCTGCTTTTGCTTTCCAGTCTTTAAAAAAATTATCTTTATTTTCTTCTTTTTTTGAAGCGCATGAAGAAAAAGAAAAAATAAAAACAAGAGTAAAAACAAGAATATTTATTTTGTAAGCTGTATTAGCAGTAATCATTTTTCAACCTTAGTTTTTGTTTCTTCGTTATAAATTACTATATTTTTTGATCCGTTAGACAAAGTAACATAGGATGGGAAGATCTCTTTTAAAACATATCTTGTATCTTCAATTTTTTCATTTATTCTGTATTCCAGTTCATTTATTACAGCCAGTCTGGTATTGTTAATTTCTATAAAGCCAAGATATCTGAATAAGGTTTCAGGCGTGGGGCCTTCATCATTTTCAGACTGACCTCTGTTTTTGATTCTTTCAAGCTGTGAAAAGCTTATAAAAGGATCTTTATTCCATTTTTCGTTGCTTTTTAAGATTATAAATGTTTCTTTGCTGCTGAGATTAACAGAGGCAACCTTTTGAGCAGTTTCAGCTGTGAAATTTGTAAGCTCCTGTTCAACCTGCGAGTCTGTTTCCGGTACCCGGGAAACAGGAGTATCATCTCCTCCCATATTTTTAATGCCGAGTTCCCATATTCCCCAGATTAATGCAAGTCCTGCTATTACAAGTATTATTTTTTCTCTTAAACTCATTTTATTTATCCATATTAAGCCAGAGCTTCATAAAATATATTTTTTCTTTTCCCTGGGTTATTTCAATTGAATCTATGTCGGTTATTTTTTTTTCAGCTTCAAAAACAGAAAGCAGGTCAGAAAATTTTATAAAATCTCCTGTAAATTTAAGCCTAAGTTGAAATTCCTTTTTTCCGCTTCCTGCAGAGTTAATATCAGGTGAGCATACAAGTAGCTTCATACCTGTTCTGTATGCTATCTTCTGAAAAGATCCTGGAAGCATAAGTATATTGTTATGGTTTAAAAATTTTTCAAATTTTGTGTTTTCAAGCTCTTTAATTTTTTTATCAATTTCTTTTTCAGTTACCATAAGTCTGGAGTATGCAGGATGAAGTATTTCCTGTTTTTTAATTCTGAGATTTATCTGTGCTATCTCTTTTTTTAAATCCTGAGCCTGTTTATTTGCAGGGTATATAAGAAAAATAATAAATAAAGAAACTGCAGCAGCTGATAAAGCAACATACCCGGCAGTTTTCTTTTTCTGGTTATGTATTTCCCTGTTTTTTTTCATAAAAAACCTAAATTTTAATTAATGCTGAAAACATTATTATATTTTTATTATTAAATGAGATTTTTTCCTGAGAATTTACAGTAACATTTGAAAACATCTCGGATGAACTTAAATTCAGTATATAATCTGCAAGTCTTGAATCGAGTGTATATTCAGGTCCTGTAACATATCCTGAAAAGGTGATCTGTCTGTTTGTCTTATCAAGATTAAGTTTGAAATCTTTAATTTTTATGTTGTCTGAGCCTGCTTTAACAAACTCATTTATCAAAACCCCGGGTTCCAGTATTTTAGCCTTTTTTTTGAGAAGCTCCTTATTTGCAAGAATTTTTGATGCTGTATCACTTAAAATGGATGAGTTAAGCTCAGGCCTGTACTGGTTTATTTGTTTTGTAAGTTATTCTTTTTGGTTTTTAAGCTTGTTTACTTTTTTTGTTTTTTCTTAGTATATTCTTTTACTGATAT
>Ga0136557_1000461_pt1 | contig 30839 bp, 27 predicted proteins | sample AntRauTorckE6832_FD_104796 | JGI IMG/M metagenome (GOLD analysis project Ga0136557, IMG submission 104796) | Saline lake microbial communities from Rauer Islands, Antarctica - Metagenome Torckler E6 #832 | ecosystem: Environmental > Aquatic > Non-marine Saline and Alkaline > Saline | place...
AAAGGTACCCGATAGCAATTTTGGAGAGGTTGCATCGGTGACATCCATTACCATAGGTTCACTGCTGAATCCTGTTAATTCATATTTAGCCAATTCATTATTGGAACCGTCTTCAGGAGAGTGAAAGTAGAGGATGCCATTTTCTGCTCTGAGCTCCCGCTCAGCCACGATCCTGAGCCAGTCAAAATAACCGGTAGAACCACTCGCATTATGATTATAGGAGGCACTGACTTCAATTATCTCACCGTTGGGAATTCCGTTTAGCGTCTCAGAAAAAGAACGAGCTACCCCAGCTCTGCCTTCACTGCTGGTGTATGAGCCGGATTGAGGAATAAACAGAGTAGATATCTGGGAACCATTAGCATGAATTTGAAAAGAGGCACTACTTGTAGATCTGTTTACAAATTGGCCTGAGATTTCAACAGGTCGATTAGAAAGAAGCCCCGAAAGGGTATCAATGAAAATGGAGACAAGTGTTCCGTTGCTCGAAGTTTCAAAGCGACGCCCAAGCCAGTTTTGTCCAGATTTTATGCGTTCTTCCACCTTGTAAAGTTCATCTTCTTTCCAGATAAAATCTTTGAATGATGTAATAGTCCGGGATGTAGTGCTATTGTTATTTTGAGCTGAAAGTCGTGCTCCAGGCTGTTCAGCAATAGTTAGAAAAACGTAGTTTTCATTACTATAGGGATGGATGCTATGTGAGTAAGCTCCATTTTCGCGGGTTACTTTATTTGGGCTATTAGCATAAAAGATCACTCGATCGTTATTGTCGAAGGAATCATCAGTTTGTCCTTCAACTAAAATAGGAATCTGAGCGAGTTGAGGTCTTGGTTCACTGTTTTGCTCAGGCAACTGATAGCCTCCGGTTCCCCAGATCTGAATATTCCTTGGATCAATTTCATTGACATTGATTCCTAATTCGTCCAGGTAATCAGAGTTAAGCGTATAGATACTGTTTTTTGTGATAGGGATCTTATACCAGGTGCCGGATTCAAAATTCGATGACTGTACTGATTTTGCCATTTGGGCTTGTGGTAATATGATATCCCCATCTTTATAAACCCTTAGCTTCAATTTTTGCAGAACCAGAGTCTCATTTTCAGCAACCCTGGTAACATTTATACTTAGAGGACTTACCTTCTGTCCCCGATAAACACCCGGATCTGAAGCTTCTATAAGAGGCCTGTTGATATCAGAAAGTGACATTACAAGAGCTCTTTCATTATTAACTATTTCAGGCGAGTTTGAAATAACTTGCTCAAGGATCTGATAGCGAGGCGAATTTCCGATAACAGGTACAGTAACACCGATAGGTGACATGATCTTGAGTTCATTATTAATGAACTCATAATCTGTAAAGGAATTAGTTTCTGCTACTACTTTCAGTTGCCGGGCTTCTGCAGCCTGAGCAATTAATAAGCAAAGCAAACCACTGATTAAAAGTAGCTTGTTAAGCATATGAACGAGTTATTTACAATGTGCGTATGGTTAACGCTTAAAACTTAGTAGCAGTATTTCTATATAGGATATAGTACTTCGTGTTAAAATTGACCTGTTTGGATAAGTATAGAGGCACCTAATGGCTTATTTAGTTTTAGATGAATAGTAGCGGTTGTCTATATAAGCAGGTCTGATTTTAGTTCACTGACATAATATGTTGGAGAATTAATAATGTCAACAAAAAAATGAGCCCGTTTTAAACGGGCTCATAATGATCAAAGCATTTCAATAACGAAGGATGAAGCTCCGCCGCCACCATTACAAATGCCGGCGCAACCATATTTACCTTTTGTTCTCTTCAATGCATGTATCAGGGTAACGATTATTCGTGCACCTGAACACCCAAGTGGGTGACCTATACTTACTGCTCCGCCGTGTATATTTACTTTTTCAGGATCCAGTTCTAGGATCTGATTATTAGCAAGAGCTACAACAGAAAAAGCTTCATTGATCTCAAATAGATCAATGTCATTTTTCGATAGCCCTGCTCTTTTCAGTGCGATAGGAATTGCATCAGCCGGAGCAGTAGTAAACCATTCAGGTGCCTTTGCAGCACTTGCATGGCTTAGTATTTTAGCGAGAGGTTTAAGCCCAAGTTCTTTAGCTTTTTCAGCACTCATAACCAATACAGCAGCGGCGCCGTCATTTATACTAGATGCATTCGCAGCAGTAACGGTTCCTTCTTTATCAAAAACGGGTCGGAGTTGAGGGATTTTCTCAAAGCGAACCTTGTCAAGTTCTTCATCTTTTTCTACTTCGGTTACATTTCCTTTTCGATCTTTAACCTTCATCTTTATCACTTCATCCTTGAAGTATCCCTTTTCAGTAGCTTCAATGGCTCTTTTATAAGAAGTGATGGCATATTTGTCTTGATCTTCGCGACTGATGTTGCATTCTCTTGCGCAAAGGTCACCGGCATTACCCATCAGGTAATCATTATAAACATCCCAAAGACCGTCTTTTACAATTCCGTCCTCGGTTTGGGTGTGGCCATATTTTGCCCCAAAGCGTTGTTTGGGAAGATAGTAAGGGACATTGCTCATACTTTCCATTCCCCCGGCTACAATAATATCGGCTTCACCCAAACGGATCTGGTCAGCAGCTATCATAATAGACTTCATACCTGAAGCACAAACTTTATTCACTGTTGTAGCCGGAGTACGTTGATTCAGCCCGGCTTTCAGGGCTGCTTGTCGGGCAGGTGCTTGCCCTACGCCTGCAGAAAGCACATTACCCATAAGTACTTCCTGAACATCGTCTGCTTTTATTCCACCAGCCTTAACAGCCTCAAGGATAGCTGAAGCACCTAATTCCGGTGCGGTAAATGATGAAAGGCTTCCACCAAAGGAGCCCATCGGAGTTCGTTTTGCTGATACTATTACTACGTCTCGCATGATAAAAAAATATTAGGAATTAGAATTCTGTAAGCGCTTTTCTGTATAACCAGAAAATAATAAAGGGATTGGAATGATGGTATCCTAAAATGCCTGAGCTAAGTCTTCGATCAGGTCATCGGCATCTTCAATTCCAACTGAAATTCTGATGAGGGAATCTTTTAAACCGGCCTTTTCCCGTACATCTTTGGGTATTGAGCCATGCGTCATAGATGCAGGATGACTAATCAGAGACTCAACGCCACCCAAACTTTCTGCCAGAGTAAAGATCTTGGTATTACTCATGAATTTAACAGCAGCCTCTATGGAATCATCCTTCAGTGTAAAAGATAACATAGCTCCAAAATCGTCCATCTGTTTTTTAGCCAATTCGTGCTGAGGGTGAGATTTAAGTCCCGGATACAAAACGGAAGCTACTTTATCATGACCTTCGAGAAATTTAGCGATCTGTTTTGCATTTTCAACCGAGCGTTGAACACGCACACTCAAGGTTTTAATCCCTCTGAGAGTCAGATAGCAATCCATGGGCCCCGGTACAGCACCGGAAGTTTTGGTCTGAAACCGAAGATTCTCCATGATCTCTTTATTGGAACTGGCAACGGCACCATGGATAACATCAGAATGTCCTGCCAGGTATTTGGTAGCTGAGTGAAGAACGGCATCGGCTCCCATCTCAAGAGGCCGTTGCAGGTATGGAGAGGCAAAGGTGTTGTCTACTACAGTCAAAATTCCATCTGGTTTTGCAAGTTCCACCAATGCTTTAATGTCTACAACCCGGAGTAATGGATTAGTTGGGGTTTCGATCCATATCAATTTTGTTTTATCTGTTATAGCAGATTTAACTTTATTGAGGTCGGTCATATCCACAAACGTGAAATCAATACCGTAAGGCTCAAATACTTTAGTGAATAAGCGATAAGAACCGCCATATAAGTCGTTTGTTGTAACAACATGATCGCCTGGCCGAAGCATCTTCATAAGTGCATCCATAGCTGCTACACCACTTGAGAAGCAAGCGGCTTCATCAGCCCCTTCCAGTCCTGCGATCATTTTCTCGAGAGCAGTTCTTGTTGGATTCCCTACCCGTGCATAATCATATCCCTTGTGTTTATTAGGAGCTTCCTGTGCATAGGTTGAGGTTTGAAAGATGGGAGGCATTACCGCACCTGAAGTTTCTTCAGGCTTTTGTCCGGCGTGAATGGTCTTGGTATTAAATTTCATACTTAATTTGTGGAAGAGTTTTGACGTTCTTTTAATTGGTTTAGTACATCAAGCCTGTTTTGGTACTCAGAATTGTTTGGATCAAGGTTGGCTAGTCTTTCATAGTAATCGATGGCAAAATCGATGAGTGTAAAAGCTTTTCTTCGCAGGGCTTCCTTGTCTTTTTCAAATGCTACATTTCCCAGGGATAAATACTGTGCGGAAAGATTATTATAGAATACAGCTAAACTTTCAAGATATTCTATATTTGTAGTATCCCTTTTGAAAGCTTCAATAAGTTGTTCTTCTGCTTCTTCGCCCATTCCTTCTGCCTCAACTTTGATCTGTTCAGCTAAGGTTGAATCATTATTAGTATAAGCGTTTTTAAGATCTTCCATGATACCGGAACTGATCTGATAAAGCTGTGTTCCATAAACGTTTCTGAGATCTGCATTATCCGGGTTTTCCTCAATTAATGCTTCTAATATTTCGGCAGCATTTTCACTGCTCCCATTAGAGATGTATGCGTTTACAAGCCCAAAGGCTAAATTTATATCTTCTGAAATATTGGTATTTGCCATTTCATAGTATCTGGCCGCTTCAGAGGGGTTCCCTACTTCAAGGTATAGGTATCCCAGGTTCTCGTACATCTCAGATGTAGGTTCTTCAACATATTCAATTGCAGTTTCCAAGCTGTTAATGGCATCATTAATTCTGCCAAGATTGAATTGTGCAACAGATAAGTTTCGATATGAACTAGGAGCGTCAATTCTTAAGATCAGAGCATTTTGAAAATGGATCATAGCTCGCTGATATCTGTCTGATATACCTTCATTCTCAGATACACGTAGGCCGGAATTGTGTTCTTCTTTCCAGAACTGTTGTCGAAGACTGTCAATTGTGGAGATCTGTGCCTGAACAGCTCCATATTCTACAGCAGATTCAAAGTCATTTGAAGTATTTGTATAAAGATCAGCTCTTAACTCAGGATCGGTGTCTAATGCAAGTTTAGCATTAATTTGACCTCTTGTAATATACAGTTGAGGCTGAGAAGGGTCTTCTTTTAAACGAGCATCGATTTCTGTTAAGGCCTGTTGATAATTATTCTGAGCAAGCAGTTCATCAATACTGATCTGTGATGATCCGCAAGAATAAAAAAACCCGGCTACAAGTAGTAAGCCTGTAAGCCGGGTAAAATTTGAAATAGTCATATTATACTTTTAGGTGAATACACAATTACATGCCAGCTTTTTCAACTGCTTCTTCGTATTTATCCTGCATATCAAGCGTGATATAGATATTGGCAAGATTTTGCCATGCTATTGTATTTTCAGGATTGATCTCTACGGTTTTTTCGTAATTTTCCATAGCTAATTCAAGCTGGGTTTTTGCTTCGTCATCGTAGCGGTTTACTTCGTCAATATCATCTGCATAGTTTCTTTGGCTAAACAAAATAGATGCTTTATTCTGATATAAGACACCTAACGCATTATGTGCGTTTTCATCATCGGATCTAAGCTCTATAGTGGTATTCAACTCACTTTCAGCTAATTTGTTTAGCTTTTCCATTTCTTCGATCGTAGATAAAATTTGGTCTTCTAACTCAGAGATTTGAGCTTCAATATCACTAGCTTCATTACCTGATGCATCGCTTAACTCATCTCTTAGTTCATAGATCTGATCATAAAGATCAGAGATCTTATTAGTCATAGTTTCTGTTTCTGAAAGTAACAAGGTTCCCTTTACCAAATGGTACTGAGGGTTTTCGGGCTCCCGTTCTATAAGCTCATTTAGTGTAGCAATAGCTTTATCTATTTCTCCTGCAGCCATGTAGTTATCAGCCAATTTCTGAGAAAGACTAACTGTGTCAGGATATATTTCTAAGCCTTCAATTAAGTAGCTGATAGCATTCTCTATGTCGCCTACTTGCCCATAATATACACCAATACGGTCATAGTCTTCGGCTGGAGGGGGGTTTTTAAGTTGCATAGATTCTGCAAGCATATCAGCTGCAGCTTGAACGTCGCCATTCATATAATGAATTTGAGCCAACACATCATAAGATAGAGTACTGTCTGGATTTACAATAATCGCATTTTCAAGGTGAGAAATAGCAATTTGCAACGGAGCGTCAACGGATGCCATTACACTGTCATCCGTTGCATACTCTAAAGAAGCATTATGTTCAGTTGCCCATGTGTTGAGAATTAAATTATTTACTTCAGCTGCTTCTTCCGGGGTTTCTTCTGCTTCAGAAAAAAGCTCTCGAGAAGTAACAATGTTTTCCCTGAAATTTTCATAGATCGGTTTACGGTCACTTGGAGGTTCTACTGTCAGAGCTTCCTGAGAATAAGCCAGTGACTTGTAGTAATAACCAATTCCGCTATTTGGGTTTTGATCAATATATCGGTCTAGGCTTGCGTAAGCGCTATCGAAATTTTGGGTATAGATGTTAATTTGAGCCTCATCAATAATAGGGTTGGTGGTTTCACAACCTGTGATAATCCCAAATACAAGGAGGACGGGGATAAAATTACTAAGTAGCTTTTTCATTTTGTTTATAGATTGAATTTGGTTGTAATCAGAACAAATTTATATGTTAACGAAAATAACCATATGTGTTGCTTTCTGCAATTTATTAGAACACATACAATTGAATACTAATTTCAAACTAACCAGCAGTTAATTTTATGAAAAAAATACATTCAACAAATAAAGCGCCGGCTGCAATCGGTCCATACAGTCAAGCAACCTCACATAATGGGATTCTTTATTGCTCAGGGCAGATCCCATTAGATCCTGAAACGATGGAAATTATTGGTGATTCTGCTGCGGAGCAGGCTGAACAGGTGATGAAAAACCTGGAAGCTGTACTTCTTGAGTCTGGAATTGGATTCTCAAATGTTCTAAAATGCACGATATTTTTGGCTGATATGGGAGATTTTGGAGCTGTAAATGAAGTATATGGAGCACGTTTTGAGACGGATCCTCCAGCACGGGAAACCGTTGCCGTGAAAACACTGCCGAAAAATGTTCTTATTGAGGTGAGTTGTATAGCTCATTTGTAAATAAATCTTAAAAGTCGGGGAATGAATGTTTCTGTGAGAATAGAGCGTCGTTCCCTGCTTTATCTTTAATATTTATTTCAACGGTATTTAAACTGTCTGGTGCAAAATCAGGATGGTAGTAGATCAATAGCTTCTCCTCATAATCATATTCAGCAATGCCTCGTACGCCATTGACAGTAAATTCAGCTGAGGTTGAATTTATTCCGGTAAGCTGATCTTCAATTTTAACGGTAGCAAACCATTTACCATAGTCTGTTTTGAAGATTTTCAGGGTGGAAATAACGGGAGGGGTGTTGTCGGCTTTAACTACAAACTCCCCCAATTCAGTTGGGAAGGCGTGAACCGTTTTCCCCCTAAGTTCTGAGCCTACATAGGAAAGCTCTCCATTAGATGTATTTTTTCTGAATAACCGATAGTTATGATCCTGCTCGAACAGTTCCCCTAAATAAAAAGCTAAGTAAAAAGATGATTTTGTAGCAACCATTTTCGGTTGTAATGAAATTTGAGCTTCTCCAGGGTGGACTTTATAGGAAGAGGCTACGGTAAGGGTGTCAAAAAATGTATTTTCATTAAAGCGTATAGAAAGCTGTTGGTTAGGTGTTTTTATCCATTCTCTTTTTTGGGGGTGAATTCGAGAAAATTGGATGTCAGGTGCTGAATCATTTCTAACTATAGTCTGAGATGCCTTCCAATTTATGCCTGCTATATCTTCATTTAGTTTAATAGTATTGTAGAGGTTAGGGGAAGCCCAGTTTTCATGCCAATACCATCCATTTATTGACTCGTAACTAAGAATGGAATTAGTGTTTAGTGTGGTATCAGGACTTATCTTGAAAGTTGCAGTTGATCTATTCCCAAAATAATCTGTAGCTACAATAGTATAGGTTTTGGATGAGTCAGCGGGTTCGATTTGTGCTTCAGGTTTATCGATCAAATAAAAGGGGTTGTTGTGTCCTTCTTTCCCATATAATCGCTGATGTCCTCTTTTACTTGAACCAAAAGGTGCAATTCTGTCTAAGAACATCTCACTTTCGCTCTGAAAATCAAACGAATTCAATTCTTGATAGAATAGGGTGTCTGTTTCATGCAAAAGAGCGAGCGAATAAACAGCATAAGCATTATAAACCTCATTGGCCTGGTCATATACATTAACGGCAACCCCGACTTTATCCTTTATCTCAATTTCTCCGAAATAATAGGTGCCGTTTTTATTTTGACTTCGTATTTGTTTTGAAACAGCTTTGCCGTCCACCCGGCTTTGCTTTGTAAGAGGTTCAATTATGAGAGTAGAAAAAATAGGGGGAATGCTGTCTTGAACGGATAAATTTGAAGCAAGAGCATTAATTGGATTATTCAGAGAATCGCGTATCTCAAAATGTAAATGGGGAGGACCAATACCGGTTGAGCCGGTATATCCGATTACGTCACCTTGGTCAACCAGTATTGCCTGAGACTCAAAATTGACATCCATCTCAAAAGAATAGTCCTTCATGCGAACAGAATCTGATAAAGCCTGAAACTCATTATTAAATCTTTGAAGGTGCGCATACATGGTATATGTTCCGTCGGGATGCTTGAGATAAATGGCTTTCCCATACCCTCGTTCGGTAACTGATAGGCGGTAGAGAATGCCATCTCGTGATGCAAAGACCCGATAGCCTTCGTGTCCCCAAGTTTTAATATCTAATCCGGCATGAAAATGAGCTGATCTGGTTTCTCCAAAGGTTGAGCTCAAGTACTGCCCTGAATCTGTAGGCCAAAGGTATTCCTGCGAGTGCGCGAAAGGGGAATACAGAAAAAATGAAAGTGTTAAAATTAAGAAAAGTCGCAAATTATTCGATATTCACTGTTAATGTTGCGGTTCCATTATTAAGGAGTACTTCTAGTTTATCACCTGAGTGAACCGGCCCTACTCCTTCGGGTGTGCCCGTAAAAACGAGATCCCCGGGGTGAAGAGTATATATCTGGGAAAGAAATGTGATCAGGTTAGAAATGGGGAAGATCATTTCTGAAGTATTGCCGTGTTGCTTGATAAATCCATTCTGGAATAATTTCAAATCCATATCATCCGGATCTTCAATTTCAGAAGCAGAAACAAAGTCACTTATAGGGGCAAAATTGTCAAAGCCCTTCGCAATAGACCAAGGGTGACCCTGTTTTTTTGCTATAGTTTGAATGTCTCGAGCGGTAAAATCTATCCCAACACCGTAACCGGCGATATGATCTTGTACGGAACCATGCGAAATATTCTTACCTGATTTTGAGATGGCTACAACAATTTCACCCTCAAAATGAACATCGTCACTTTGTACAGGAAGAGGAACAGTCGCACCATTAAAGCAAATTGCACCTAGTGGCTTTAGGAAAACCAAGGGCATTTTAGGAATTGGGCTGCCCATTTCTTTAGCGTGCTGGGCATAGTTTCTGCCAATACAATAAATAGTACGAACGGGGAGGTTGAGTCCCGGAATCTCTGGATTTTGCATGGGATAAAGATATAAAAAAAGCCCCGCACAAAAACTATGTACGGGGCTTTAAATTTCTTGATAAAAGTGAATCAGTTTACAGGATCTACATTAACATGCTTTCGACCGCCTGAACGAACTGCAAAACTTACAGTGCCATCAGATGTGGCAAAAAGAGTGTCGTCTCCGCCACGCATTACATTTTCACCGGGGTGAAATTTTGTGCCACGCTGACGAATTATAATTCCACCGGCTCGAACAAATTCACCACCGAATTTTTTTACACCTAGTCTTTTAGAGTTGGAATCACGACCGTTTCTTGTAGAACCTTGACCTTTTTTATGTGCCATAACAATAAGGGTTTAGTAATGAAAAATTATTTTAAAGCTTCAATGAGTTCGGCCTTTCTCAAACTTGAGTAACCGGTAAGGCCTTTTTCTTTTGCCAGATCTTTAAGCTCAGCAACAGTCATTGAACTTAAATCAGCAGATTCTTCTTTCTTAGAAGTTGATTTTTTTTCTTCTGCTTTTTTCGCAGGAGCGTCGTCTTTCTTAGCTCCTTTCTTTTTAGAACCACCGGATGCAGAAATACTCTCAATTTGAATTTGAGACATTACCTGTCGGTGTCCATTCAGCTTTTGATATCCTTTACGACGTTTTTTCTTGAACACTAAAACTTTGTCAGCTTTAACAGTGTCCAAAATAGTGGCGGAAACTTCTGCTCCTTCAACTACCGGAGTTCCAACATTAACATTTCCGTTATCATCTTTTATCAGCAACACTCTATCAAATGTAAGCTCTTTACCTTCGGCGTTTTGTTTGTCAACAAACAGTACGTCGTTTTCTGCTACTTTGTATTGGTGTCCGCCGATTTCAACTATAGCGTACATAATTGTTTAATTTCTTTCTTTTGCGTTTAATTCAGAGCTTGAAAAGATAAGGGTTACTTTGTACAAAACAAAGCAAATCTGAACTGATTAATTCATAAACTTCACTTAAATTGAGTGAAATGAAAATAAAATCCAGATCATGAAAAAATTACCTTCCCTACACGAACAGGCCTTTAAATATAAAAACACTAAAAGGCTACAGCATGATGGCGGTCGCGCATGGATCAAAGATTCTCAACTTTTTGAAGCCCGAAAAGATGCAAATGGCCGTTTTGTTACCATTAGTAAAGAGCTAAAAGTGCCTCGCAAAAAAACAACTATTCTCGACGATAAAGATTTATCTGCGCATATTCCGGATGATTCCCCGCTGCCTTAGTTTTTGCTTTAGGCAACTTTAGGAATGGCGCGCTGGAATCCCTGTCGATTTACGTGGCCTATGTATTTGCCAATGATGCGTACTTCTTCAAATACATCGGGCTCAATGAAAATGTCATCGTATTCAGGATTTGCTGGCTCTAGCCTTAACCCGTTATCATCCCAGTAGATCTTTTTAAGGCTCGTTTCGCCATCATAGAGGACAGCACCAATGTCTCCGTTCTTTACATCTGTATCCATCAGAAGAACGAAGTCTCCGTCATAGATCCCAACATCTTTCATGCTGAAACCGGTAACCCGTAAAGCAAACAGGTCATCAAGATCCGGAAACAGAGTGTCCATCGTGATGCTTCCTAAATTAGCTTCTACTGCTTCTTGAAGAGAACCTGCAGCGATCAACCCGCGAATAGGTATTCCTTCCGGATCCTCTTCTGTTTGACCAAGTAAACTTTTTTTCTCGGCAGGAAGGTCATATTCTTCATCATCACGTTTTACCAAATAGCCTTTTTTCAAAAGTGCCTGTATATTTTGGGTGACGCTGTTTGGGGAAGCATACCCGAAATGATCAGCGATCTCTCGATAGGTAGGCCACACTTCGTGGTCTTTTCTATACTCTACGATATAGGTGAAAAATTCGTGCTGTTTGCGGGTTAAATGTGCATTATCCATGACTATCTGTATTTAATGTAAAATATATGTGCAATAAAAGGAGTTTCCATATGAAGTTCAATAGTAAATGTGTAAAAAATATGTACAAGCTTTTTGCAGTGTCTTTAATGTTTCTGGTGGTAATGTCTTGCAACAGAGAATCAGCTTATTCTGAACTCCTTACTGACGATTACCCGGAATTATATACTTATATCTTTGAAAGAAATTCAGATTCCCTGCTAACATTTACGGACAACCCGGATACATATATAAATGAGCAGGCATGGAGGGGGTTGATTAATACTCCGGTTAACGACATCGATGATTTGATTACGAGAGTTCAATATTCAAATTCCCGTGTTGCCTGGTCTGCGTTAAGTACTAAGGATCTAACAGATGATCAATTATCCCGGTTGCACGACCTTTGGAATACACGTTATTCAATGAGAAACGGAATAAGTCTTGTGTTGGGAAAGCAAGGAAATCAGGCTTCGCTGGATTTTCTGGTACGTAACTTTGAGAATTTTATGGATTCAGATCATGAATATGAGACTGCACTCGCTATTTCCCGACTTATGATGGAGTTTGAGATGCGGGAAAGCAGTAAAAAAAGCCTTTTTCGATATTCTGCCATTAAAAATGATCCTGAAATATTCAGGGCTTATTTCTATGGCTATTATCGAGGTTCTTTAGAACTGACAGATGCGGAAATGATTCAAACTCTTTGGGAAACCTATGAATGGACCGATGAACCCACGATCAAACAATATGTTGCTAAAATTTTGTTTAACAGTGATGCCGATTGGTTTTTTGAGAGATTGCAAGTCCAAGAGCTTTCATCGTACGATATTCAGATTGCTATAGAATTAGCACAGCATTCCGGGCAAATAAGTTGGGACGAAAAGCTCGGAAAATTCTATGAGCAACTTTTAGGGCACCAGAACCCGATGGTAAATGAAGTGGCGCTTCAGCAAATTATAGGGCGCGATGATAAGCCGAATAGTTTTGATGAAGTGATCACATCACGCATTATCGAAAATGAAGATAAAGAAGCCACGGTGAGATTAAGCGGGATCGTTGCTATTAGTGAAAAAGAAAAGTTTGTTGATCTGGTGAAAGAACTCTCAGAAGAAAACGAATTCGTTCTCATTAAAAAGTTTTCGATCTATAAGGAGGTATTTGAGGAGGAAGAGCTGCTTGACCTTTTTCAGCAATATGCTGCCGTTGAAAATCCAATGAAAGCTGCAATAGCTATCAGTCAGCTATCGGCTTGGTGGAGTGATTCAGGGAAAAGTGAGGATCTTAGAAACAGGGTTAGAAACATTGCTTTGGAAGCGCTAAGTCAGAATAAAATGTCTGTTACTGTCGGGGCTTTGAACCTTATAAATTCAGCTGATCTAATTGAAGAAGGAGATTTTGAACGCTTTAAAAACCTAACCAACAACTATTCAACACAAGCTCAAACCGAAGTTTTTAGTGCCGTAAGTAATTTGATGATGGAGCACTTTGAGGAGAGGTCAGAATCATTCATTAATACTTTGGAAGAAGAAGGAAATCCTCACTTGAATTACATGTTAAATCAGCAGGGATGGGATGTGGAGGAAGTTCAGAAAACAGAGCTCTTTCATAAACCAAACTGGCAGCGGTTAGGGGAATTGGATTATGAGCCTATATGGGTGCTGGAAACCGAGAAAGGCAATATCAAAGTAAAAGTGGACGTCCTTGCGGCACCGATAACTATTTCAGCCATTGATAGCCTGACAAGAGCCGGTGAATATGATGGAGTAGGATTTCACCGGGTAGTGCCAAATTTTGTGATACAGGGTGGAGATATAAAAACGGCAATGGGTTTTGGTTCTGCGGGCTTTATTGTTCCGACCGAAGCTTCAGAAACTGAATATAAAAGAGGAGTTGCCGGAATGGCGAGATCAGATATTGATACTGAGGGAAGTCAATATTTTATGATGCATCAGTGGAAGCCTCATTTAAATGAAGGATACACCATTATTGGCAAAGTGATAGAAGGAATGGAAACAGTTGACCGGATTATGCCAGGGGACAAGGTGCTGAAAGCCTATTGGCAGCCAAGGGACTAACTCGATCTTAATCCCAAACATAATTTTTACACATTTACGAACGATATTTAGGGAACAAACCGTTATCTTGGAAGCGTTTCCAACAAACAAATTTAATTAGATAGTATTACAAAATATGGACACCGTTTTAGACCAAGAATTATCATTTGAGCTCACTGACGATCAAAAAATGATCCGTGACAGCGTTAAGGAATTTGTAGAACGTAATGTAGCACCTACTGTTATGGAGAGAGATAACAGTAAAGAATTTCCACATGAGATCGTAAAACAACTTGGCGAATTGGGTATGCTGGGAATTTACCATGAAGAACAATATGGCGGCGGTGGATTTGATGTTGTTAGTTTCTGCCTCGTGCTCGAGGAAATTGCTCGGTGGGATGCTTCTCTTGCGCTTACTGTTGCTTCTCATACGTCACTTGGAACCGGACATATTGCTTTGGCCGGAAATCATGAACAAAAAATGAAATATATGCCGGAACTGACTTCCGGTGAAAAACTGGCTGCTTGGTGTTTAACCGAACCCGGGTCCGGAAGTGATGCATCTGGAATGAAGACAACAGCCATAAAAAAAGGTGACAAATATATCCTGAATGGTTCAAAGATATTTATTACTCAGGGTTCTGTGGGAGATACCTATGTAGTGCTTGCAAAAACCAATCCTGACCTGGGCACCAAAGGAATTTCAACATTTATAGTAGAGCGGGAGTGGGATGGAGTAAATCCGGGCCCAGGCATGCATAAACTTGGAATGAATTCTTCTGATACGACTGAAGTGGTTTTTGAAAATGTGGAAGTTTCGGCTGAAAACCTTCTCGGTGAAGAAGGCCAGGGATTTGTTGACACAATGAAGGTTTTGGATGGCGGTCGCGTTGGTATTGCAGCTCTTTCAGTTGGAATAGCTCGCGGAGCACTGGAAGAATCATTGAAGTACTCCATGGAAAGAAAGCAGTTTGGTACCGCCATCGGAAATTTCCAGTACATGGAAGGTAAAATGGTAGATATGGCTACTGAAATTGAGGCAGCCCGATTATTGGTATTAAGAGCGGCTTGGATGAAAGACAACGGTAAGCCTTACACAAAAGAAGCTTCTATGGCGAAATTATTTGCTTCTGAGCTTTCGGTCCGAGCAGCACTTGAAGCCATTCAAATTCATGGTGGTTACGGTTACATCAAAGAATACCATGTTGAACGCTTTTTACGAGATTCCAAGCTGATGACCATTGGCGAAGGAACTTCTGAAGTTCAGCGCTTGATCATTGCCAGAGAGTTGAAAAAGACACTAGTATAAATTTTCTCCACTGTTGTTGGAAACCTAAAAGCCTGTGTCTCAATTTTGAGGTACAGGCTTTTTTATTCGAAATGGTATGGACATATTCGAGGAAGTTGAATCTTAAATAATATAAGTGAAATGAAAACGAGTAGCTTGATCATCCTCTTTTTTAGCGCATTTTTGATCTGCGGTTGTAGCAATAATGAATTACCGAATGAATCTTTGGATTTATTTATCGATAATGCGGAATATGGCACCTATCAGAATGAAAAAAATCCACCTTTTAGCTTCGAGCTTTTTGAGACAATAACCCCCCAATTCCCGGAAGATTTTATCCTATCCGGATTTCAACAATTACTTACCGATCCACAGGGAAATATTTATTTTATGGATGCTCAGCAAAGCAAACTGATATCCATTAATTCAGATGGAACATTACGTTGGATGACCGGAGAGAAAGGACGTGGTCCCGGAGATTTTGAAAGTGCTTACAGTATGATCACCGATAGTAACCGGCTTTATATCGGGAATTTACAGGGAGCAAGAATTGATGCCTTCGATTATAATGGGAATTTTCTCAAAAGCTATAATTTAGCTGAAAAAGCAAGCTTTGGAACCTTGTGGGGAACTCTTTCTAATGGGGATATGGTGCTTGCAGCTCCAAACTGGGAAAGCTGGGGGCCTCATATCCATATCATTGGAATAAACGAAGATTCAGTTGAGGTAAAGGAAGATTTTATGATCGATCAATCCGGAGAGTTAGAAACCATTCAGGGCATGACCAGTCGTTCATCAATTTCAGTTTATAACGATGAAATCCACACCGGAAGCATCATCGATTATTCAATAGAAACTCGAGACATCAATGGTGATCTGATCCGTAAAATTCGCAGAGATTTCGATCGCATTGTTCGACCAGGCATGCATACCGAAGGTAACAGCAGCACGATAAGACAATTTGGAAGAGTGGGTGCTCCTAGATTTTTACCGAATGGATTTTTCATTGTGAATGCGAACTGGCCTACTAATATTGATAACCCTGACCGTTACGTGCGGCTCAGTAGTAGCGGGTCAGTTCCTGAAGTCGAGTATGCTAACTCGATTGATATTTATGACCCTGAAGGGCAATTAGTGTACTCTTTTGAAGAAGAAGGCTTCAATCCGGAATTTGGTCCAATTGTCCATATTGATAAAAACGGTATTATATATACTACAAGTCTGGAACCGGAACCGGTGATTAAAAAGTTAAGAATAAATGTAGCGGGTGATTATAGCGAGCGCATTTCATTTTAATGCTATATTCTCCATACTTTCCAGTGAGAAAATTCATTTATAAATATTTTAACCATGCCAAAAAATCTATTTAACATCGATGATGCCTATCTCTTTGAATCGGAACTGAATGAAGAAGACCGGCTCATTATGGAAACAGCTCGTGATTATGCCCAAAGTAAATTGGAGCCGCGGGCGCTTAAAGGAAATACCGAAGAATATTTTGACCAGAGTATTGCTAGGGAAATGGGTGAGATGGGGCTTTTGGGAGTGACAGTCCCTGAAGAATATGGCGGCTCGGAAGCAAGTTATACCGCTTACGGTTTGATCGCCCGCGAAGTGGAGCGGGTTGACTCAGGCTATCGTTCTTTCATGAGTGTGCAATCTTCGCTGGTTATGTATCCTATCTCAGAGTTTGGTACGGAAGAACAAAAACAGAAATTTCTCCCAAAATTAGCTTCCGGAGAAATGATAGGCTGTTTTGGATTGACAGAACCTGATCATGGTTCCGACCCAGGCTCTATGGTTACAACAGCTGTTAAGACCGATGGCGGATGGAAGCTGAATGGAGCTAAAATGTGGATCACAAATTCACCTATAGCGGATTTAGCTATCGTGTGGGCTAAAGCAAAAGAAGATCCGAAAGAAGAGGGTGTTATTAGAGGATTTTTGGTAGAAAAAGGAATGAAAGGATTTTCTGCACCCCACACCAAATATAAAATGAGTCTGCGCGCTTCAGAAACAGGAGAGTTGGTTTTTGACGATGTCTTTGTTCCCGATGAGAATGTATTTCCTGATATAAAAGGACTTAAGGGCCCGTTCATGTGTTTAAATTCTGCACGTTTTGGTATTGCTTGGGGAACGGTTGGAGCTGCTGAATTCTGCTATCAAAAAGCACGGCAATATGTAATAGACCGTAAGCAATTTGGCAAACCATTAGCCGCCAATCAGCTTATACAAACAAAGCTTGCTAACATGCTTACTGATATCACTTCTATGCAAATGTTGGCTTCAAGATTGGGTAAGTTGAAAGATGAAGGAAGAGATCATCCCTCAATGACCTCCCTCGCAAAAAGGAATAATTGTGGTAAAGCTCTCGAGATTGCCCGCATCTCCAGAGATATGCATGGAGGAAATGGTATTGTTGGTGAATACCGTGTCATTCATCATGTAATGAACCTGGAATCTGTAAATACTTACGAAGGCACCTACGATATTCATGGTTTGATATTAGGACGTGAGATCACAGATATTCAGGCCTTTACACCCAAAGGAAATGATTAGTATGGGTCGAGATTATTATTTTCTGAAATTTTATCTCTATTCAATTACCTTAAGCGGGCAATTTCCTAATACTTATATATGAAATTAAAAAACAGGCTTTCAGAAAACACTGAAGTGTTGTTGAATAGTGTTCAGCACCTTTATGATTCTCAGTTTAACATCAAAACTGTCCAGACTAGAGTTGACTCACTTTAATATCATACACAATGAGCGGCATCTGGGTCAGATCAACAGGGTTATTGCTCAAATAGATTGAATAATTCACGATATTAAGTACAATAGAAAGGACTATTTATCAAATGAAGATAGCACACAATTTTTTAGCAGTATTGTTGGTGAACATCCTTTTTGGCGGAGTTATATTCAGTCAGGATTTTGCCGGTGAAGAAGTGGTTTTTAAAAGCGGTGATAACGTATTAAATGGTACCCTGGTACTCCCTGATTCTGCCGAGGATGTACCGGTTATAATTTTTATGGGGGGGATGTACGAATGGGGTGATTTTCATCCACAAAGAGAGATTTTTATTCAGGAGAACTTGAATGCAGTTTTCCCGAGAGCCGGGGTTGGAGTTTTTTATTATGATCCCAGAGGAGTTGGTGAATCTGAGGGCAGGTGGAGTCGTGCAACATTAAATGATTTTGCAGACGATGCACTGGCTGCTGTATCATTTCTCAAGCAAAGAAAAGAAGTTGATCCTGATCGAATCGGTATTGTGGGGCAAGGTGAGGATGGTTGGGTAGCTCAAATAGTAGCATCTGAAGCACCGCAACAAGTGAAATTTATGGCATCATTGGCCGGGCCTACATACGACCCAACACGTCAGCTTGTAAATGAGTATCACAGTGAATATGTATGTAATGGAGAAGACAGTACTGTTGCTTATGATAAAGCGGTAAAGAAGGCACAGTCACATCAGAATTGGGTGTCTATGATCTCTATAACAAAGACGTGGCGCCATATGAGGATGAAGCTTGGTTTTGAACCGGCAGAATACCTGAAACGGATAAACATGCCTGCTTTGTTTCTGTTTGGCGAAAATGACGGTCAGGTTTACCCTGAATGGGCTATGGAGGAATTGAATATGATCTTCCCGGATTCCTTACCTTCAAATTTCAGCACCTACAGTGTGCCTGGCGCAAATCACTATTTCCATGTAGCTCCACCTTGTTTTGATTATGAAGGTGAAACTACCTCAGTCCGAAATAATTTCTCATTTAGGTTCAAGGAAATATTCCAGAACTGGGTCTTTGAGCATATTTGAAGGGTGAAGAGTTGTCCTGTATACTTCTTAAATTATAAAGTATAGAGACGTTCAAACCTTAAAATTTATTACTGCAATAAAGGCGCTGAAATCCCTATTTTAAAGACTCTTTAAAAATTAAAATATGATCTGGGAAAATTCTTTATATCTGTGGTTTCTTGCGCTGATTCCAGCGACCATTTTATTGCTATGGTGGAGATCCCGGAAAGCAAAGATTAAACAAGAGAAGTACTTTAGTCCTGAACTTTTTACTTCTTTGCGAAACAACTTTTGGCCACTTGGAAATCGGTTGAAGAACATTGCCATGTTATTTGGGTTATTCTTTCTAACGGTAGCCCTGGCAGGGCCTAAAATTGGAACGGAAGTTCGTGAGATCAAACGGCAGGGCATTGATATGTTAGTGGCTCTTGACCTTTCAGCCAGCATGAATGCAGAAGATGTTCGGCCAAGTCGCCTTTCTAAATCCAAATTTGAGATCAGCAGACTGATCGAACGGCTCAGGGGAGACCGGGTAGGATTGATCGTTTTTACCGGAGAGGCCTACCTGCAAAGCCCAATGACTCTTGACTATTCTGCTTTACGTCTTTTTCTTGATATTGCAGATACTGAGCAGATGCCAAGTTCAGCCACTGATTTTAAATCGGCCATGGAAACAGCCCTTGATGCTTTTCAAGCCCTTGAAGATAATGGAAATGAAGCCGCTAAAGTGCTATTGATAATTTCTGATGGCGAAGATCACGGGCAGTCATACGACGAGGCCCTCACTGAATTGGTGGGTGAAAATATTTTGATCTATACCCTGGGTGTAGGCACAAACGAAGGAACGACTATTCCTTTATATGAAGAGGGTTCAGATAGACTTATTGGGTACAAAAGAGACAATAACGGGCAAGTTGTGACCACAAAACTTCAGAGCCAGACTTTGAGAAACATAGCTAATAAAGGCAACGGTGAATACTATTCCATTGAAAGAGGCAATGATGGCATTGATGCTTTTTTAGCCAGAATGGATGAGCTTGAAAAGGGAGAGTTTGCAAGTCAGGAGTATGCTGATTATAAGAATCAATATCAGTGGATGGGTGTTTTGGCTCTGCTTTTCATCGTCGTTTCTGTAATAATGCCGTCCTATTCGCCTAAGAAATAGGAGAAATGGGCGGCAGGTTTAATCATATAATTACAAAAAATATAATGTCAGATAAAGAAGAACAGTTTAAAAATATTGAAACTCAACTAAATGAACAGGGTTTTAAAATTAAAGATCATGATTTTGACCGGCCCTGGGGTGGTTTTTTTGTAATAGAGGAAACGCAGGCTCAGAAATTTATTGAAACCTATTTTAATGAAGTTGAAATGAGTGAGATAAATATTTCGGGAAAGTTGAGTCCAAAGATCTTATTGGTAGAGCCGGGGAAAAGGCTCTCATGGCAGTACCATCACCGCCGCGAAGAAATCTGGCAGGTTATTGAAGGTCCGGTAGGTGTTATTAAAAGTATCAGTGATGAACAGAAACCAGTGAAAGAATATAAAGAGGGAGACCAGGTTAGGCTAAAAAGAGGTGAGCGACACCGCTTAGTTGGGCTAAAGAACTGGGGCATTGTTGCCGAAGTTTGGCAGCATATTTATGGAGATCATCCTTCCAATGAGAAAGATATTGTGCGACTTGAAGATGACTTCGGCCGTTAGGTTCAGTCCATTATCATCTCATTCTTTAATCAAAGGTGCCACAAATTGATAGTTTAAGTTATGATCAAATTATTTATTACGGATCTGGATGGATGTATTGCGCATCCTTTTCTTAGTCCTGATTGGGAAGCCTTGTCCCGAATAAAAGAACTGAACAAAGAAAGTAAAGAGGATAAGCTTATTCCCGCACTTACCATCTGCTCTGGCCGCCCATTTCCCTATGTAGAAGCAGTAGGACAGTGGCTTGATGTTGAGCTGCCGATGCTTTTTGAAAGTGGAGGAGGGATTTACGACATAAAGGTCAATGAGGTTACCTGGAACCCTCATTTTGATGACGATGCAAAAAAAGCAGTTAATGAAATCAAAGAGTGGATAGAGAAAACGTTGATCAAAAACTTTAAAGGCACCTATCCTGAGTTTGCCAAGTACACGGATGCGGGTTTGGTAAACCCCGATTCAGCAAAAATTGCGCTGATGCATGATGAGGTTCTTAACCATGTAAATGGTACATACCCGATGTTTGAAGTTCATGCAACGGATGTTTCAGTAAATATTATTCTGAAAAAAGCGAACAAAGGAGGAGGTATCAGATTTCTGTGCGAACGATTAAATATAGACCTGAGTGAAGTGGCATATATTGGTGACAGCAGTGGTGATATACCGGGCTTGAAAATCGTAGGACGGTCTTTCGCTCCAGAAAATGCTAAACCATTTGTGAAAGAAATGGTGGATGATGTTACTAAAGCTACCACAAAAGGTGTGCTCGAAGCGTATGAGATATTGGTTGAGCAAAATAAAAGTTTACAGAACAAAGGATCGTAGAAAAAAAATTAACTACTGAATTTCCCGTTCTTGCAGCTGTTTCAGTAGTTCAAAATAATTTTCGATAAGCCGCTGGTAATCCGGGGAATACTTAGTAAAATTTGGATCATTAAGCCTGTTCTGAATTTCTTTTTCAAGTTCTTCAAGTGTTAGTTCCGGAGGCGTTAAACGGTCAAAGTTATCAGGATTGGCACCTTCACGTTCATCCTCTTCACCTTGCTCTTGCATGGCCTGTTCGGCTTCAAGCATTCGGGATAAGATATTTTGCTGTCGCTCTACCAAAGTTGGATCAGTTGCTCCACCCCTCAAGTCGTTGATCGTATCTTCCATATCCTCGATCATTCTCTGGAGTTCGCTTCCCAAACGATCTCCATCAAATTCACCGCTTCTCTGTAATTCCTCAAGTTGTTTTCTAATTTCATTCTGCTGTCGGGCAATTTGATCCAGTCGCTCCATCTGGTCCTGAGATAATCGTTCTCCCTGTACATCGTTGATCATTTCCTGCAGCATTTGATTTAACTGCTGCTGATTTTTACCGGATTCTTGAAGTTGTTCGATCATCTGCTGCATAGACATGCCGCCCCCGCCGCTACCACCGCCTTCCCCTTCAGAATTTTGAAGCTCCTCCAGTAAACTGGCGATCATGAAAGAAATTTCGTTTATCCCACCCAATGCTTGGCGTGAAGCAACAGAAGACTGGTTACGGTTCCGTTCTGACATTTGTTCAAGTGAACGCTGAAGTCGTTCTTTAACTTCAAGTTTTTTTTCATTGATTTTGTTAGAAAATTGTGGAATTTCTGTTGAAAGCTGAAACAATGAATCCGAAACAGCATTAAAGATCCCTTCTACATTGCTTTGGTTACGGGCATAATTTACATAAGCCTGACTACGGTTCTCAGTTGATGAAGCAAGGGTTGTTAAATTCTCTTGTTCCAGGGAAAGGTTAAGTAAAGAGTGAAGGACATATTGCAGACCGGCTATATTGATCCTGGTCTGGCTTTCACCCATACTTTTCATCATATTTTTGGTTTTCTGAGCAAGTTCTTCGTACTTCTGTTGGCGGCTTTGGTTACCATTCTCATCTTGTTCTGAGGAATCTGAATTTTCTTCACTTTCCTTTTTTTCACCCTCCTCACCCGAACTCATTTCATTTTCTATTTCTTGTGCTAGTTCCTCAAGTTCTTTTTTGGTCTGCTCCTGGTATTCTCCTACTTCAGATTCATTTTTTCTTGATGTGTTTTCTGAAAGTGAATCTATTTTGTCTTTCAGGCTTTCATTTTCTTCAAGTTCTCTCTTGAGTTCTTCCTGTTTACTATCATCAGTTGCAGTTTCTGGATCTTGCCCTTTTTCTTCTTCTCTTCGGGCAAGGTCTTCAAAAGATTTGGCAAGCTTGTCGAGGTCAGAGTTAAGCTTGATCTGTTTAAATAATTCTATGGTTCGTTCTAAACGTTCTTTATAAAGTTCTTCATTGAACTCAAGATCTTGCATGGCTTCCCGCATCTGTTGCGGGGTCATCTCACCCAACTGTTCCTGTAATTTCTCAAGCGCTTCGCGGTAAGCCGGATCATCAATTTCCTTCATGAGGTTTTGAAGCTCTTCGTATGCTTTCTGTGTTTCCTCTGAAAGCATATTGTCTTTGCTCATCTCATTTTTGAGCTCTTCAAACTTTTTATTCAGTTCATCAACTCTTTTCTGAACTTCTTCCTGTTGCTTTTGAACCTGGTCTAATTCTCTTTGTTCTTCGTATCCGGCATTTTCAGGATTGTCTTTCATCTGTTCCTTAAAACGCTCATACTGTTCTCTTGTCTGCTCAAATTCTTCAGATATCTCAGTTAGATCACTTTCAACTTCGTTCTCTTTTTGATTGATATCATCGAAATACTCAACAAGGGAAGGGACTTCGAGTGTGAGCATTTGGGAATTAGCAGACTTAAAACCATTGTAGCCATCATTATCCTGTACGGTTATCCAGAATGTGAGTACATCTTGTGGTGTTAGCTCTAGCTCTTCAAGATTCCATACATATGAATTCAGACTACCTAGAGACGGGCTCTTAAGGGAAATTGATCCTTGCTCTGGTTCATCTACATAGGCTTTTCTTAGTTCATAATTTAGCGACGCAGCAGTAATCCCAAAATCATCGGTGGCCCTGTATAATAAATTGATGTCATTCGGATTCACTTCCCTCAGATCCCGTTCAGGTTCAATGAGCTCGGCAAAGGGATATTTGTCAGCCTGGGGAGACAAAATGACCTGAAAAGGATTCTGATTTGTAAGCCCGTTTTTGTCCTCAATGTAAAATCGTAAGGTGTCAGCGTCATCAACATCAAGGGCAAAAGTAAAGGTGCTGTCCTCATCAATAGAAACATCCCTTGATTGCCCTTTGTTTAATAATTGAACAAGCGAAACATCTTTATTGAGTTTGCCTGCTAATCTCAATTCGGATCCTTCATAGGCTCTGATCTGTGAAAATGGGTAAGAAGAGACTGATGAATCAAGAGCGGTGTAAGAAGGGGGGATTGTGGTGGCTTGAAGTTCAGCGAATCGTGGCCTTAGCTGAACATCCGCGTTATAGCTTTCACTTCTATAGCCATCCATTTCCACATAGTATTCCAGATCATTATTCAGATCCATTGGAATGGAGCTGAAGGTATTTCCGGAATATTCCATAGCCCGTGTTCTGAATTCTTGCTCTACAGAAGTCTTGATCTTTAACTCTGTTTTTGTGGGTATAAGATCATTTCTAAATTCGATATTAACTTGAAAGGGACTTCCTTGCTCTAAAGTGATAGTTCCCGGTGATATGGAATAGCTGAAAGGATTGGGTTTTTCAAAAGTCTGCCAGAATGAAAAAGCTCGCTGGGTGGCATCACTGAAATTAAAAGAGGTAATACCAAATACGATGAATGTTGCAATTCCAAGCGTTAAGAGCTTATTATATACAGAATAACTGTTGGAAGATCTTACATACTCATTAAGGGAATTATCAAGCCTGCCAGAGTCAATTTTACTTAGGTTTTGAAAGATAGCAGCATCGATCAATGCTTGATTTCCACCACCTGATTTCTCCAGGTCAAGGGTGTCTTTAAGTTCCGGTAAATTACTTTTTCGGCTGAATTCGCGATAAAATTCTGTGAAATCTTTGGCTTCAGTAACTTTCCATCCTTTCCAGTAAGAAAGGGCTGCAGAGACCAGGATAAGAAATAAAAATAACCCCTTTGCCAATACGGAAAAGTAAATAACCTGTTCTGCAATGATCAAAGCTGTAAAACCGGTAAATAGGATCAGAAATACACGGAGCAACAGAGCTCTGCTTCTTTTGGAAAGGAGAGATTCAAAAGCTGATCCGAGTTGATCTTGAACACTTTCAGTATTTTGTGATCCGGATTTTTGCATAGGGTACAATAAGGAGAGCAGGGTTGTAATAAAAACCCTGATTGATACTATTTATTATGTCTAAACATCATTAAGTGTCAAATTTTCTGAGACTGAAAAGCGGCCATCTTTATGCTGAACACGAATTATTTCTTCGTGTGCATCATGTTCTAAATACAGATTCCAGTTCTTCGAAGCCGCAGTCTTTAGAAACGCATTTTTTTCGGCTAGCGTTTGAACCGGGTACATGTCGTACCCCATAACCCACGGAAGAGGGACATGAATGTGGGTAGGTAATAAATCGGCTACAAAAACCAAAGTTTTGTCGTCGCCCTCAATTTTTGGTAGTTGCTGTCCGATAGTATGACCGTTGACACTAATAGCTGTTAACCCCGTTTCATACTCGTGATTTTCTTTAACCAAGTTTAGCTTACCTGATTCTTTTATGGGATTGATATTTTCGGGAAGGAAACTTGCTTTCTCACGTGCATTTGGGTCGTTGGCATTTTCCCAGTGGGTTTCAACCACATGATAGGTTGCATCTGGAAATGTGAGTTCAAGCTCATCATTGTCATTATAAAAACTGCTGCCGCCGCAATGGTCAAAGTGTAAATGAGTGAAGATGATATCGGTTACATCATTAAGAGAAAACCCATGTTCCTTGAAGGAATTCTCTAGATTTTTGTTGCTTTGATCGAGCTGATAGATGTCTTCCATTTTATCGTTGAACTTAGTTCCTGCACCATTATCGATCAGGTATAGTTTGCCGGTGTTTTTTGATCTGATAAGAAGACAACGCATGGTCATTGGTATTCGATTTTTTTCATCGGCAGGGAGTCCGCGTGACCATAGCGTTTTTGGAACTACTCCAAACATAGCACCGCCGTCTAAACGGAAATCGCCAGTTTCAATAGTATATAATTCAAAAGGTCCTAAAGTGGTTTTTGATAAGCTCATGTACTCAAAAATTGGTTCAGTATGAATATAACAATCAGCAGACAGGATTCAGAACGACGAATATTAAAAGCCATAAAAAAGCTCTTCAAAAATGAAGAGCTTTTAAATAGGTTGTTATCATTATGACTTTAAAAAATCAGAATGAAGGAACTACATCATTTCGATACATGGTATCAAGTAAAGTGATAGATATCATGAGGAGAAAAAAGATCACAGCCATAACCAAAAGCATGGCGTTAAATTTTACATCCCAATATAAGTTCATGAAAAATGCAGCTACCAAAAATGCTTTGACCAGTGCAATAGAAATGGCAGCTACCACATCCAGGGGAGGAGGTATTGCGATAAACTTAGCTACCACTACAGTTATGATAGTTAGTATTAAAAGAGCGGTGCCAACAGCCCAAAGCTGGCCTGCTGTGGAAATATGATGTTCGTGATTGTGTGTACTCATAGTCTAAGATCGTTTAGGGTAAAATGGGTCATTCAATGAGGTAAAGTAGTGGAAACAGGAAGATCCAAATAAGGTCAACCAAGTGCCAGTACAGGCCTGTGATCTCAACCGGAGTGTAGTATTCACTGCTGAATTCACCTTTTTTAGCTCTAAGATAGATCCAGTAGATCAGCCCTATTCCAATAATAACGTGCAAAGCGTGAACACCGGTCAGCATATAATAGATGCTGAAGAAAATAGCTGCCTTCGGATGATCAAGTCCTTCATAGGTGTAATACTCACCGGGGAAAATACCAAGCTCAAATTTATGGGTATATTCAAAGCCTTTGATCACCATAAATACCAATGCAAGGCCAATGGTAATCAGAAGATTTATTTTTAACCCTTTCATCTGGTTTTTTTGAGCCGAGCGTATGGCCATTGCCACTGTCAAACTACTACCGATTAGAACTACTGTGTTAACAGCACCCCAAAAAGTATTGAGCTCCAGCGCAGCCATTTGGAATAGTTCAGGATACCATGCTCTATAAATAATATAGGCGCAGAATAATCCGCCAAAAAATAAGATTTCGTTTACTAAGAACACCCACATACCTAATTTAGCAGTGTCAAATTGCTGATCGGAATCAACAAAGTGATGATGCACATGTGTAGGGTGTGAAGTCGAATGATTCGCCATTACTTCCCGAGTTGTGTTTTATTGGTTTGCATTTTTATCTACAGCCTTATCAATTTATTGCTGTTAATTAGTGATGGTCATTTTCATTAGCCAAACCTAACTGGAATTCTTCCATTGGTTTGTGGTAGTCATAAGGACCATTGATGACCACAGGTGTGTGATCGAAGTTGTGGAAATCCGGTGGCGATGTTGATTGCCATTCCAGTCCACGGCTTCCCCATGGATTAGAACCGGCCTTCTCACCACTATATAATGATTTTGCCAAATAGTAAGCGATCAGTAAGAATCCAACTCCAAGTACATAAGATCCGAGAGTTGAAGTTTGGTGGAATATGGTAAACTGATCAATATAGTTGTAGTATCGTCGTGGCATTCCTTGTGATCCCATAATGAACTGAGGAAGGAAGGTCATATTGAAGCCAACAAATATTAGTACAGATCCAATTTTAGCCTGAAATTCATTGTACATCTTACCGGTCATTTTTGGCCACCAATAGTGGAGTCCGGCAAGCAGTGCTATCAATGTACCACCCATCATCACGTAATGGAAGTGGGCAACTACATAGTATGTGTCGTGAAGATGAATATCAGCGGAGAGTGCACCAAGCATGATCCCGGTAAATCCACCGATAGAGAATAGGAAAAGAAAGATAAAGACGTAGATCATTGGCGTCTTCATTTCAATAGAACCTTTGTATAAGGTTGCCACCCAGTTTAGGATCTTTATCCCGGTTGGAATTCCGACCAGGAAGGTCAGGAATGAGAATACGGTGGTTGCAACAGCAGACTGTCCTGAAGTAAACATGTGGTGTCCCCAAACAAGAAATCCAATAAAGGCAATAGCAAGGGATGAAAGTGCGATCGCCCAGTATCCAAAAATATGCTTTTTAGAAAAGGTAGTAATTACTTCTGAAATAATTCCAAAGCCCGGTACGATCATGATGTATACTGCAGGGTGAGAATAAAACCAGAAGAAATGCTGGAATAATACAGGGTCACCTCCAAGTGCAGGATCGAATATCCCAATACCAAGTGCTCTTTCCATAGTCAGTAGCAAAACAGTGATTGCAAGTACCGGTGTTGCCAGTACCTGAATAATACTTGTGGCATAAAGCGCCCAGATATTAAGAGGGAGTTTACCCCAGGTAATACCGGGAGCACGTAGCTTATGAATGGTTGCTATGAAATTAGTACCGGTTAAAATCGATGAAAAACCAAGTATGAAAACCCCCATGGTCACCCAAATAACACTGGATGATGATTCCGTACTATATGGTGTATAAAAGGTCCATCCCGTATCAAGTCCGTTATTAGCGAGTGCGATGAATGTAAAAATTGCACCGATCATATAGATGTATAAACTGGCTAAGTTAAGCCGGGGAAAGGCTACATCTTTTGCACCAAGTTGCATAGGTAGCACAAAGTTACCTAAAGCAGCAGGAATTGAGGGTACTAACACGAAAAATACCATTATTGCTCCGTGCAGCGTAAAAAACTGATTATAAGTATCAGCCTGTATAAAAGTTTCTGCAGGTGTTAATAACTCAGTTCTAAGCAGAAGGGCTAATATTCCTCCCAACAAGAAAAAGAAGGTAACAGAGCCCAAATACATGAGTCCGATCTTCTTATGGTCAACGGTGGTCATCCATGCCCAAACACCTTTTTCATCAGTCAGATAGGTGTTTTTTGGATCTTCGGATGGCTTATAACGTTTTACCTTTAAAGTCTTTTTTGTTCCGGTAGATGCCGGAGTTACTTCAGCTGTGGACATATTATTCTTCTAAAGTTTTTATGTATTCTATAATATCGGAGATGTCGTCATCACTTAATCGACCCTCGTAGCTAACCATTTGGTTTTGATATCCTTCAACGATTTTAGCGCTAGGATCAAGAATTGATTCGCGAATATAATTTTCATCGGCTGTAATAGTTGAACCATCTTGCATTGTTTCTTCACGTCCGAAAAGCCCCTGGAAAGTCGGGCCGATTTTATCCGAACCATCTACGGAGTGGCACGTTACACATCCTTGTATGCTGATCAGGTTTTCACCTCTTTCAACTGGGGTTCCGCCTCCACCAGTATTTTGTTGATCAAGCCAAGCTTCAAAATCATCTTGGGTATGAACTATGACGGTTGCTAACATATCAGAATGAGAAGTACCACAGTACTCTGTGCAAAATATCTGGGACTCGCCGGTCTCTTCAGCCTGAAACCAAACAGAGGTGTACCTGTTTGGCAATACATCTTGTTTGATCCGGTAGTCTGGAACAAAAAAGGAATGCAACACATCCTGTGATTGCATTACCAATTTAACAGGGCGTCCTGCGGGTACATGAACTTCATTACCAACCTGGGCTCCGTTTTCATAACTGAAAGTCCAGCCCCATTTGTACGCAGAAACCTGGATCTCATAGGCGTTATCAGGAGGTGTTTGAAGATTAAGCCAACCTTTATATCCCCATCCAAATACAATAAAAACCAATAAAAGAGGGATAACCGACCAGGTGATCTCCAGTTTATTGTTGTGGGTGATAAGAGGAGTTTCATCATCATCAGATTTGCGCTTATACTTAATTGCAAAATAGATCATTGCAATAGTAACGCCGGCAAGTATAATAAAGCTTACGATGTGGATGAAAGCCATCAGCGCATCGGTACTTGCTCCTGTCATTGGAGATTTAAGCTCCGGGAGCATAAAATCGAATAAACTGCCCATTAGTTAAATTCAGTTTTTGAGGTTTGTTTTTTGCGTTTTTCACGAAGCCAAAGTGAGCCCAAGAATATACCGAGAAATATCAGCGTAGCCAAGCCTCCAAGCTTCATAATATTAATTGCTACCGGCGTATAACTACCGGAGTCAGGATCGTATTGGTAACAGTACATGACAACTTTGTCTATCGTGTTACCAATTTCTCCATCCGCTGCCTCATATAAAGCACTGCGAACATTAAATTCATCATAGGAAATCCCGTACAGATAACGGGTTATTTTCCCTTTAGGACTCAGGAGCATAATGGCCGCACTGTGGGCATACTCACCTGTTCCTTCAATTTCTTTGTATCGAAACCCAACGGCTTCGATAACTCTATCGATCTGGGTTTTATTTCCGGTCAAAAAATGCCATCCTGATATGGTGGTTGAATCCATTTGGCTCAGGTAATTATGCTTAGACTGAGCCGCAAGTTCTGCATCTTCTTCGGGATCAATACTGATCGATATAACAATAAAATCTTTACCGGGCTTCCATTCGAGATCTTCAATCACATTAATGGTTCCATCTAAAACTAAGCCACATAACATGGGACAATTGTAGTACAATGGATTCAATAAAACCGGTTTACCTTCTTTAAGAAGATCACCTAAAAGAACACTATCGCCACTTGAAGTTGCAAATTTGGCATCAAGTGGGATGATATTTCCCAAATGTTCATCGATGCCAAGATCTTGCAATGCATCCGGTTGTTCACGATTTAACTGCGCAATGGCAGTTTGTGAAGTCAGAAACACTGCAAACAAGGTGATTGCTAACAGTGTAAAACGTCTCATAAGTACTATTTTAGTCTACAGCTATTCTACTAATAGCGCTGTCAATAGGAATTCGGTAAACACCTTCTTCAAGATCAATGACTCCGAAGCTGTTTAATTCTTGGTCTTGTTCAGCTATCAGGGCACTATAATCAGAATAAGTAATTCTCGATGAGGCCTCTTTTTGAGCTTCGAATAAACTGTATTGTGAAAAATAAACTAATCCTATTACAAAAATGATGACCAGTGAAGTTCCTAAAGTAGACCAGAATATTAGTTTGCCATAATTCAAAGTGTCACTCATCACACCATGAGAAACTGCGTAAGCAAACTCTTCATCTTCTGTTTCAATATCTACATCTTCTGTCTCATTGTCGTCAGCTTTATGTACGGCTTCGGTACCAAAAATATTAGCTGCCTCGTCATTTAACTGAGCAGCCCATGATATTACTTCTTCTTCAGTAACATCATGCTTTTCTGCGATCTTCTGAACTACAGACCGGCTCTGAGAAACGGCTTCGAGTGCTACTTTAGCTTTAAATTCTGAACTATACTTATCTGACATCGGAAATTCGATTATTGGTGATACGATTTAGAGAGACAGTCATCCAGTTTTGGAT
>Ga0136557_1000462_pt1 | contig 30832 bp, 26 predicted proteins | sample AntRauTorckE6832_FD_104796 | JGI IMG/M metagenome (GOLD analysis project Ga0136557, IMG submission 104796) | Saline lake microbial communities from Rauer Islands, Antarctica - Metagenome Torckler E6 #832 | ecosystem: Environmental > Aquatic > Non-marine Saline and Alkaline > Saline | place...
AAAGTAAATAAATCGCAACGCTGCTTATTCTAAATACCAGTTCTAAATACCACTTCTAAATATTTGGGTTTTATTCAATACATTGAATAAATTACTAAGCTTACTTAAATAGAATAACCATTATAGTTGCGTTCAGATAACCATTTATATGTGGTCTTATCAGTTGATATTAAAGCGTATTCACAAAATTAGCGATGATTTTATGTTACAACGTTCATTAAGTAGGATTTTATCTTTGCAGCGCAATATTCTTTCTAAACTGAATCAGTTAGAGACATTAGCAGCAAATTACTCACAAAACCTATTCATAACTCAGTGAACAAGTCGTCACTGACTGCATAAACTTTGTTATACTCATTGGGTTTGTTTACCATATATAATCATAAGTTTTAATTACGAGGGACACAGATGAGCCAACCCAAGACAGGCTTTTCAATCAAACAGCAATTGGGGCGCGGCAAACAGATTGCTGGTATGACCACCACAATTGCTGGTGGGCTACGCGCCGCCCAACGTATCGGGGCATTTAAACAACCACCACGCGAAACACTGCCGCGCTACATTCAAGCTTTTTGTCGCAAAATGGCAGGCTCTTTTGGCGTCAAGGTTATCGCCGTTGAGCGCGTAGAGCAACATCATGGGCTATGGGTTTCTAACCATGTATCGTGGATGGATATCCCTGTGGTCGGTACAGTGAGCCCTGCTTTTTTCTTATCCAAAGCCGAGATTGGTGAATGGCCTATCTTTGGTAAGCTGGCACACGCAGCAGGCACAGTATTTATCGAGCGTGGTTCCGGTGATGTCGGCTCAGTTGCGTCGCAAATTGCTAACTTTTTAACCAAAGGCTTCTCGGTTATCTTTTTCCCTGAAGCGACTACCACAGATGGCAAAAAAATCAAACGTATTCATGGCACATTGCTACAAGCGGCGATAGATGCTGATGTACCTGTGCGCCCGCTGGTGATTGCGTATGTCAATAAAGACGGTACCTTAAGTGAAGAACTGCCTTATTACGGCAAGCTGACGATGAAAGACAGTTTGAAAAAAGTTTTAGATAGTAAAGATGTCACCGCTTACGTCTTACCACTAGAAGCAATCGATCCTAAAGGTTTGAGCAAAAGTCAGCTGACAGATTTATTGCAAGCACGTATGCAAGAAGGCTTAGCTGAATTACATTCGCGTGTATTGACAAAAATAGCGAAAGTTTAATTCTATACGCTTTAAATTGGTTATTTAAACGTGTATAAAAAAGGCGCAAATCTTAGTAGTTAATACTAACGATTTGCGCTTTTTTCTTTGCTATGCAAATAACTGAACTTCAGATTGTTGAAAGCTGAACAATATCAATCTATGACCACGCAAAATTATGGTGACGGATTAGGTTGTTGAGTATGTACCGCTTCGATAGCGTCTAGTACATCCGAGTCTAAGGTTAAGTTCATGCTATCAATGTTAGATTTTAGCTGTTTGATAGTGGTAGCACCAATGATGTTGCTGGTTACAAACGAGCGTGAGTTAACAAAGGCTAATGCCATCTGCGCCATATCTAAACCAGCATCATCTGCGATTTTGGCATATTGGGCGGTGGCTGATAGTGCTTCTTCATTAGTATAACGGGCAAAGCGATCATACATGGTCAGGCGCGCGCCAGTAGGACGTTTACCATCAAGGTACTTACCAGATAGCACACCAAAACCAAGCGGTGAATAAGCCAGTAAACCCACATTTTCACGATGCGCAATCTCTGCCATAGCCACTTCATATAAGCGGTTAAGCAAACTATAAGGGTTTTGCACCGTAATAGGTGCGATCAAACCATTTTTATCCGCTTCCCATAAGTAGCGCATCAATCCCCAAGCAGTATCGTTTGATAATCCATAAGCACGGATACGACCTTTTTTAATCTCATCGTTTAGCGCTTGGATGGTTTCTAAAAAAGGCGTCAAATCATCGAGCGGCTGTGCTGCCATTGCTTCGGTATAACCGAGCTGACTGAAATAGTTCGTTTGACGTTCAGGCCAGTGTAGTTGGTAGATATCAATATAATCGGTCTGCAAACGCTCAAGATTGCCATCAATAGCACTGCTGATATGCGCGGCATTAAAACGCGTTTGCCCATCACGTAAAAAATCCATTGGCGATATTTTACTGGCAAGAACGACTTTATCGCGTTGTTTAGTCTTTTGGAACCACGTGCCCATAAAGCGCTCAGTATCGCCTTGCTTGTCTTTGTCTGGCGGTGAGGGATACATCTCAGCAGTATCCCAAAAATTTACGCCTTCACTGAGTGCTAAGTCCATCTGCTCATGTGCATCGCTTTCGCTATTTTGCTGTCCCCACGTCATCGTTCCCAAGCAGATTTTGGAGACTTTTTCATTGAGCTGTGGCAGTGTTTGATATTGCATATGTTCTTCCTTTTTTATTTTATTCTAAAGCAATTTTTATATTACATGAGCTTGATGCCTGTGACACCCGGCGGCGTCACTTGAAAGATTTTAATTTTAAACTGCACAGATTGTCCAGCAAGCGGATGGTTAAAGTCTACTTCTACTTCGTCATCAGTGATGGCGCTAATCGTACCGGGTAGAGTGTTTTTGCCTTTGTCTTCAAATTCTACTAGCATACCAATCTCAGGATTGTCAGCGATAAGCGCAAACTGAGTAGGGCTAAAGCGTTGGATGTTGTCAGGATTCCATTCACCAAATGCTTGGTCTGGCTCAAGGTGAGCTGTGCGCGTATCGCCTGCACGCAAGTTCATCAGTACTTGCTCAAAGCCGGGCAACAAGCTCTCATCACCGATGGTCAAAGTCACCGGCGTATCACGGCTAAATGTTGAGTCAATTATGGTACCGTTCTCGAGCGATACTTCAAAATGCAGCTTAACAAGGCTGCCAAAGGTGATACGTATATCTTCATTAGGCGTGATAAATTGCGAGTCGGTCATAGTCAAAAGCCATCTGTTGCGGGATTGGGAAGTTAGGTCAAAAAATACTAAAATACTAAAAGAAATGATAAGCCATCTGAGAAAGGTTGTAAGCGTAAATAGTGTAACGCAAATAGTGTACTATATTTGGCAAGTCTAAATGAGGGTGGGAGTAACCATGGCAAACAAACAACAAGGTCGAGTCATAAAATGGCAAGATGATAAAGGCTTTGGCTTTATTGAAACACAAGCGGGCGAGTCGGTATTTTTTCATGTCAGCGCGTTTAAAGCCCAGCGTCGTCCTGTTATCGGTGAAGAGGTTGTTTTTACCGTTGGATACGATCATCAAAGACGCCTGCAGGCAAAAGAGGTGCAAGAGCTGAGCTTTGTACAACAAAAAATGGCGCAAAAAAACAAACAAATCCGTCAGCGTAATCATAAGCGTAGCGCGCAAGCAGAATTTGAATCTGGACAAAAGAAACGTTTATTCGTTGGTATTGGCTTTTATGGCGTTTTAATTTTATTGGTGGTCACAAATAAGCTGAGTTGGTTGGTCGTTGGGTGGTATGTAGTATTAGGAGTCATAACCTATGTGATGTATGCCAAAGACAAAGCCGCTGCTCAAAATAACGATTGGCGCACGCCTGAATCAACCTTGCACCTGTTAAGTGCGCTTGGCGGCTGGGTCGGGGCAATGGTCGCGCAGACTTATTTGCGTCATAAGTCACAAAAGCCTGAGTTTCGATTAACCTATTATTTGACTGTTATTATTAATATGGCAGGATTATTGTTTCTATTGGCAGGTGGCGGTTTGGAGACTTTAAGAGGGCTGCTATAGCTTATATAGTTAAAATATCTCAAAAACGCTACAGTGCGGCTGGTATAAATTTTTTGCAGCCTCTGTCTGCATAGGCACAGCAAGCAAGAAAAATTAATATCAGCAGTACTTGATGTATCGATATTACTTTTCTCTGACTATAGGATTTAGATATTAAAAATAAAAGCCAAAGAAAAGGTGGATTTACGAAAATGCAATCCACCTTTTCTATTAATAAAGTGATATGCCTTGAGACGCGTTAAACGTCACGCTTTTTTTCCAAAAACAGCATATCGATGACAATCAATAATACACCGATAGAAATACCAATATCAGCAATATTAAAAATGGGATAATGCCAAACATCAGCATAATGCACATGTATAAAATCAATGACGTGACCATGTAATAAGCGATCGATTAAATTACCCACGGCACCGCCTAATACCAATGCTAAACCTAGTGATAACAGCTTAGCTTGACGGGGCGCTTTAGCGAGATAGCCTATCAAGAATAGCGACATCAATAGCGCCAGCCCTGCAAAAAACCACTTTTGCCAACCGCCTGCATCTGCCAAAAAGCTAAAAGCAGCGCCGTAGTTGTAAGCGAGCGTCCAGTTTAGAAACGGCTCAATCACAGGCACAGGTTCAAGAAAGGTCAGATTGGTTTCTGCGAGCCATTTTGTCCATTGATCAAGGATAATCACGACCAGTGACAACAGATACCAGTTAAGAGCAAGACGACCATTAGCGATCATCTTTGGCGTTTTGTTCAATCGACTCTTCGGCGTCGATGAGCTACCCGTAGTGGCATGAGCCGGTTTAGGTGAACTGTCGACATCGATAGGCACTTGCTTATCTTCAGGCGAATTTGTTGGATTGGGTGTTGTATTAGGCATAGTGGCGCACCTCTCCATCACCGCTGACGTTGGTTGCACAGCGAGCACATAATTCTGGGTGTGCGCTATCTGTGCCAATGTCATCACGGATATGCCAACAGCGCACGCACTTGGTGCCCACTGCAGCATTCACTTCGACGACTAAATCTGCCGTTATATTATTGCTATCTGTTTGCTCATCGATGTTTGCTACATTAGCAGGGGCAGCGCTCAAAGGCTTTAAAGTTGCGCTACTGGTAATAAGGACAAAACGCAGCTCTTCGCCAAGCTTAGCTAGGCTTTCATGCATAGCGCCATCAGCATATAGACTGACGTCAGCAGATAAGTTGGCATTGATGATTTTCTCGCCACGTGCAGTTTCGATATGCTTATTGACCATATCTTTTGCGAGCATGATACGTTGCCAGTCATCATTGCTAATAGCGCTCAGCTCAAACTCTGGGAAGGTGTACCATTCTTCAGTGAATACATAGCTATCAGTGCCATGCAATACTTCCCATGCTTCTTGCGCCGTAAAGGATAAAATCGGTGTAATCCAGCGAATCAATGCTTCAGCAATATGGTAAATCGCTGTTTGTGCAGAGCGGCGCGGTTGACCATCAGTTTGTGTGGTGTATTGACGGTCTTTGATAATATCCAAATAGAAGCTGCCCAAGTCTTGCGAGCAGAATGCGGTGATATGCTGCGTGACTTGGTGGAAGTCCATCGCATCATAAGCACTGATGATTTGTGCTTGTACCGTTTGCGCACGCTCAATGATAAATTTATCGAGGCTAACCAGCTCATTAATATCAACGCTATTGGTAGCAGGATCAAAGTCATCAGTATTGGCAAGCAAGAAGCGCAAGGTGTTACGAATGCGGCGATACATATCGATGGCGCCTTTAAAGACCGTTTTACCAGCGCTCATTTCATAACGGTAGTCGCTTGATGCAATCCACAAACGCAACATATCCGCGCCTGTTTTATTGATCTCTTCTTGCGGCGTGATGATATTACCCAGTGATTTACTCATCTTGCGACCGTTTTCATCAACCACAAAGCCATGGGTTAAAACTTGTTTAAACGGTGGGCGCTCGTACATGGCTTCCGAGGTCAGCAACGACGTCTGGAACCATCCACGATGTTGGTCGGAGCCTTCTAAGTACATATCAGCAGGGTTGGTCAGCTCGTCCCGTTGATCAAGTACGGCAAAATGTGTCGTGCCAGAGTCAAACCAAACGTCTAAGGTATCAGTCGCTTTATCATAATCAGCAGCTTCCGCGCCCAAGAAATCCTCACAGCTGGCATCAAACCATGCTTCTACGCCACCTTCGTTGATTTTTTGTGCTGCCGTTTCCATCAGTTCAAGTGTATTTGGGTGTAGTTCACCCGTTTCTTTATGGGTAAAGAAAGTAATCGGTACGCCCCACGTACGCTGGCGAGAGATGCACCAATCTGGGCGACCTGTCATCATAGATTCAATACGGTTTTGACCCCACGCTGGTGTCCATTGAACCGCTGGAATATCAGCAAGTGCGCGCTCACGCAAACCTTGTGTTTCCATGCTGATAAACCACTGCGGCGTGGCACGGAAAATGATTGGCGATTTATGACGCCAGCAGTGCGGATAGCTGTGCTCAATTTTGGTATGGCTAACCAGATGACCGTTTTCGTGTAGGGCAGAGATGATTTGTGGATTGGCTTTATATATGTGCTCACCGGCAAATACCGCCGCGCTTTCTAAATAAACGCCCGTACCACTCACTGGGTTTTCAACAGGCAACTTATATTTTAGACCAACGATATAATCGTCAAGACCATGACCCGGTGCAGTATGGACCAAGCCCGTACCACTGTCAGTCGTTACGTGATCGCCCAAGATTAATGGCACTTGGCGAGCTTCGATAAGCGGATGCTGAGCATGTAGACCTTCAAGCTCGCGACCTGATACGGTCGCTAGGACGCCTTTATTCTCAAGTTTAAATTCACTTAGCGCCGACTCAACCAAATCAGTCGCCAGTAGTAAGTTGCCGTTTTCCGTAGCGACCACACTATAGTCGTGCTCAGGATGGACTGCAATAGCTTGGTTAGCAGGCAATGTCCAAGGCGTCGTCGTCCAGATAACGGCAGAGATATTGCCGTCTATTTCAGCCAATGCCGCAACTTTGTCACTGTCTACAATATCAAAGCTGACATAAATGGCGTCTGAGACTTTATCTTGATATTCAACTTCGGCTTCAGCCAATGCTGAACTACAGTCCAAGCACCAGTTGACCGGCTTCATACCGCGAGTTACGTGACCATTGTCATAAATTTTGGCAAGGGCGCGCACGATATTGGCTTCTTGATGGAAGTTCATAGTCAGATAAGGATTGTCCCAATCACCAAACACACCCAGACGCTTAAAATCCGCCTTTTGTAATTCGATCTGTGTGCTGGCATATTCACGACATAGACCACGGAATTCGGTTGCAGAAACCTTTTGACCGACTTTACCATGTTTGGCTTCGACTTTTTGCTCGATAGGCAGACCATGACAGTCCCAACCGGGCACATAAGGCGCATCAAAACCAGATAACGTTTTTGATTTTACGATAATGTCTTTGAGTACTTTATTGACTGCATGACCCAAGTGAATCTGACCGTTGGCGTATGGAGGACCATCATGCAAAATGTATTTGATTGCCCCAGCACGTGCCGCACGAATTTTACCGTAAACATCATCTGCTTCCCAAGCTGCTAGCCAATCTGGCTCACGTTTGGCAAGGTTTGCACGCATCGCAAACGGCGTGTCGGCAAGGTTTAGGGTGTCTTTATAGTCTTGGCTTGGCATATCAGTACTTTTATCAGTCATAGAAGGCGTCTTTTAGAATGGTGATGAAAATGTAAATTGAATTAAAAAGTGCGTGTAAAGCTGGCTACAAAAGCTAAAGTAATAATTTGATTGAAAGTAGATAACACTCGCTATTATATGACAAAAAGAGTGGGGTAAGAAGAGCTGCCGAGTATCGTTTCTATGTCTGTCAAAACCGTCACAAAATTCATTTAACGAGCGATTGGTTGTTATTTTATATCTGCTAGGATAATAAAGGTGATAATAAATTGAGCAATCAATGTCCATGCTGTCTTTATGTGCAAGACAGCATCATATCACTATCGTCAGATAATCCCTACTTTCAGTAGTTGATGGTCGTTATTGATTTAACTGTTTTTATTCATTGATTTCAATCTGCATCAAATATCATATCCGATTCAGTTCGATTTAAAGAAATGAAACATACACTTACTAATATGCGTTTATTAAGGTGTGAATACCACGCAAGCTCATATGACGTATAAAGCCGTATCAGAAATGCTAGATTATCAGTATAGAGAAATAGATGCTTTAGTTGGCTAGTTTTTATCGCCGCTGATTATTTTAAATAAAAAACCTGCCAGTCAAATGATTGGCAGGTTTTTTAATGTAAACGGCTTTAAAGGGTGCTACAAGTGCATTTCTATTACCAATACTCAAGCAGGCACGATAGTCAGCTGCTCGGCTAAGCTAAAGAAAGGTTTTGCTGCGCATTTAAAGTCAAGGCTAGATTCTAAGTGATTCAAGTGTTGATTAATCAGCAATAACAGACCTTCTTCATCCCTGTTTTCAATGGCATTTACCATGCCAAGATGTTCGTCTTCAGCGCAGTTAGATGAGCCAACTTTATTATATAGCCCAATGATTAACGTGGTACGTAAGGTAAGTTCACTCAAAAACCGCTCTAAAACTGTATTGCCTGAAATCATCGCCAACTGCATATGGAAAGTGCGCGATAGGCGTAGTTCCGCTGGCTTATCACCTTGCGCCCGCGCGTCAGCTTCGGCAGCTATCGTAGCACGCATGTCAGCAATGTCTTGCAGCCTGGCATTTTTGATTACTTTACGGGCAAGCGTACGCTCAATCGTGCGCCGTGCTTCAAACACATCACCTGCTTCTTTCGGTGACGGAGTTGAAACAAAAGCGCCGCGGTTGGGCTGTAATTGCACCACATGCATCGTTGCAAGGGTAGAGAGTGCTCGCCTCACATTGGCTCTGTTGCAGTTAAACAAGTCACTCAGCATCTGCTCGCCAAGCTTTGTTCCAGCGGGCAAGCGTTGCTCTGACACCGCAGCGGTGATGGAGTTAATAATAGTTTGCTCGGGTATTTCATCGAGCACAGGAACTGTTTGTTTGGTTTTCTCTATTTTCATAGACGCAATTATAGTGTGCGACTGTTATCGCTACAACAAATATTAAAAAAATAGATTGTTTTGTTAACAATAATGGTTAACAATGATTGTTAACAAATGTGACATGCTGCTGATCTGTGAATAATGACGATAACCTATGAATAGCGAGGCTCTATGAAAATTCTAGTGATGAACCCAAACTCGACCACTTCTATGACCGATAAAATCGTTGAAAGCGCGCGTCAAAAAGCCAGTGCAGGTACGACCATTATTGGCGCTTCTGGAACGGATTCGCCTGCATCTATTCAAGGGCATCATGATGAAGCGCTCTCTGTCCCTGGTTTGATTAAACGCTTACAACAAGCGGAACAAGAAGGAATTGATGGTGTGGTCGTTGCCTGCTTTGATGACCCAGGTATTGGTGCTTGCCGCGAAGTGTTTTCAGGTCCGGTTATTGGAATTTGTGAAGCGGCGGTCAAAGCCGCTAGTATGATTTCAACCTCTTTTAGTGTGGTCACCACCTTGCCACGTTCCGTACCCGTGATTGAAGATTTGATTCATGGTTATGGTTTATCTCATCGCTGTAGAAAAGTACGCTCTGCTGCCATACCCGTGCTTGCTCTTGAGGAAGCTGGCTCTGGTGCCCGTGAAAAAGTTCGTGATGAAATTTTACGTGCAGTGCGTGAAGACAACTGCGAAGCGGTGGTTTTGGGCTGTGCTGGGATGGCAGACCTAACAGAATGGCTGACTGCGGAAACGGGTGTGCCTGTGATTGATGGTGTGACTGTGGCTACTCGTATGATTGAGGCACTGGTTGGCTGTGGTCTAAAAACCAGTAAAATTGGCGCCTATGCAGCACCTATCCAACATTAAATAGAAATGGACGAAACAGCTATTAACCAATAAGTATTCAAAATTCTCAAGGAAGGAGAAGGTGATGGACAATATTCAAGGAGCCGTTGCTACGGCAGGCGTAAAAACAATAGAGCATAAAGGGGTTGGTGAAGAGAGCCTAGCACCGCAAACCACACGAATTATGGGCTCTTGGTCTTATTTATTTACTTGGTTAGGTGGGTGTGTCTCTATTGGTACCTTCACCGTTGGGTCAGGTTTGGTTGGTACTCTTAACTTATTACAAGTAGTGCTAGCAATCGCCATTGGTTGTACGGTTATTGGTGCAGCGCTCATGATTAACGGTCGCGCAGGTCATAAATATGGCATCCCGTTTATGGTGCAAAGTCGTTCATCTTTTGGTTTCACTGGTAGTCGCATACCAGCACTGGTGCGCTCTGTACCTGCGATTGTCTGGTTTGGCTTTCAGAGCTGGATTGGTGCCGGTGCCTTGAACTTAGTATCTGATGCCTTGTTTGGCTACAGTAATATAGTCGTCTTCTTTGTTGGTTTTCAGTTTTTACAAATTGGTCTGTCCGTTTTGGGTTTTCATGGTATCAAATGGCTTGAAAACATTGGCTCAATTTTTATTATTGGTTCACTGATTTACATGTTTATTAGTGTGATTAATAAATATGGTGATGTGATTTCAACCAATCTTATCAATACAGAAGGGACTTGGGGAGCGCCATTTTGGGGCGCAACCATGCTGTTTTTAGGCGTTTACAGTACGATGATGCTTAACGTCTCTGACTATTCGCGTGAACTAAAAGAAGATGTTGGTCTTTTTCGTCAAGTAGCCATTTATGCCAACTCTATCCTACCTGCAACATTGTTTATGGGTCTAATTGGTGTGATGGTGACCAGTGCGACTGGTGAAGTTGATCCTATCAAGGTTTTTTCTAGCGCCGTTGATAACAAACCTTTATTAATCATTACGATGCTTTTCATTGCTTTTGCGCAGGTCACTACCAATATCTTAAACAACGTCGTACCGCCTGCCTATGCATTAATGGATATCTTCAAAATTAAGTATAAAACTGCTGCAGTTATTGTTGGGTTGCTTGCCTTTGGAACATTCCCTTGGGAGCTAGTAAAAGATGAATCTGCTGCAGGATTAAACTTATTTATTCAAACTTACTCAGCGTTTTTGGGTCCTATATTTGCCATCTTAGTCGTTGACTACTATTTCTTACGTAAGCAAAAGCTGGATCTTGACAAGCTATATGATGAGAATGGTCCCTATAAGGGCGTCAACATGGCAGCTGTTATCGCTATGGTAGTGGGGATTGTAGTCGCTCTATTATTCTCAAGTATCTCTTGGTATGCAAGCTTAATTCCAGCAGGCGCTATCTATTGGATCTTGATGTTAAAAATGCCGGCTGCACAGCGTTTTATGTCCTAATTTGTTCAAATGTTTATACAAAAACCCTATAGCAGTGAGCTCTGCTATAGGGTTTTTGCGTGAGGTGCTAGACTAAGACTACAGTTAATTTCAGCCCTAAAAAACTGACGACAGCCACAGTCTTAGTTTTAATGACCATAATGGTTGAATGCCTGTAAGCCCTTGGCTCATCACGCCATTTTTTAATATGACATAAGAGGGCGTGACTTGCCCTTGCCAATCATCAAAGATAGCGCCTTCTTTATCGTTTACAGTATTAAAATTATAATTGTTTTGCTTAAGATAGCTGTGTAACTCTTGGTCAGAGCCGGACTTGATAGCAACAGTAACGACTGGATAGTTATTTTCTGCAGCCAACGCATTAATATTAGGTGAGGTCACGCTACATATCGGACACCACGTACCCCAAAAATAGACCAGCGTGGGTTTGTCTGCACTCATTGCTGCCAAATCAATACTCTGCCCTTGATAATCCATCAATTGCAACTGTGGATCGGCTGGCATGACCGGCTGTCGCCACCAGTTAACAGCAGTATAAATAATGGCAAATACCAAGCCGTAGAGCAGCACAGTTTTAATAAGTGACAGTGCTTTTTGCTTGGGTGTCTTTTTAGGTCTCTCAGTCGTCATAATGGCTGCTTTTTTGCTCGGTGGCTTTTATAAGTATAGTGAATTCAGTATTAAAGCTATACAGTAAGACTGGGATGAATTTTACGCAGCCTCTGTCGGCGTAGGCACAGCACGCCAAAAAAATTTATACCAGTACTGCGATGGAACATAACGTATTTGTTTTATTTGGAATTGACTATAGTTTTTAATAGATAAAAATATACGGCTGAATAGTCAGCCGTATGATTAAAATATTAAGAGTCTCATTAATTAAGTATGCTATTAATTAATGGTTGGATATTCCTCACTTAAGGCTTTTGCGCACGGTTTTGTAATGGATCGCCTAAAAGCACGCTACCAGAGTTTTCTCGAAGCTCATCATCGCTCAATTTACTGGCTGATATTTTAGATTTTCTCTTCCATTTCAAGCTATACAAATCGTCACGGCGATCAAGTAGATTGTGTACCGAACCTTCATTACGGACATGAATAAGCTTGTCTAAATTCACATCTGAAAAGAATACCATCTCGGTATTCGCCGTCGTTTCAGCCATAATCGCATCATGCGGGAAAGCAAAATCTGATGGCGAGAAGATAGAAGACTGCGCGTATTGAATATCGAGACTTTCAACTTGTGGTAAATTACCAACTGAGCCGCAAATCATCACATAGCATTCGTTTTCAATCGCACGCGCTTGGGCGCAGTGGCGTACGCGTAGATAGCCGTTTTGAGTATCGGTCCAAAATGGCACAAACAAAATATCCATATCATCAAGTGCCATTAGGCGGGCAAGTTCAGGGAATTCAACGTCATAACAGACCAAAATACCGATACGACCGGCATCGGTATCGAATACTTTAACTTCATCGCCGCCTTCAATTACCCAAGCGCTACGCTCATGCGGAGTAATATGGATTTTGCGTTGCTCTTCTACCGTACCGTCGCGGCGACACAGATAGCTGACATTGAATAAGGTATCTTCTTCATCCAAGTAGGGCATAGAGCCAGTAATAACGTTGACGTTATAGCTGACAGCCAGATGCGATATCTCATTTTTAAACCATTCGGTATAGCCTGCCAAAAATCGAATCGCAACGTTTTGATCGGTCGATTCACACAATCCCATCAATGGCGCGTTAAAAAATTCCGGTAAGCAGGCAAAGTCAGAGTTGTAATCTGCCATGATATCAACAAAGAATTCAACCTGTTGCAGTAGTTCCTCTGGCGATTCAACTTCACGCATCTGCCATTGAATACCACCAATACGAACCTCAGATTTGCGCGTATTTGGCTTGTAGTCTTTTGGCTCATAATAAATATTTGCCCACTCAAGCAAGGTCGCAAAACCTTTAGACTGTTTGTCATCTGGCAAATAAGCGGTCAAAATACGCTTGACGATAAAACCATTCGATAATTGGAAGGAAAGCGCAGAATCATGAATTTCACGCGATGCAACCGCATCGATATAGTCACCGGGCGTTAAATCTTGATGGTTATGGTAGTTTGGAATACGACCACCAGCTAAAATAGCTCGGAAATTCAACTGACGACAAAGCTCTTTACGGGCATCATACAGCCTGCGACCCAAGCGATAACCACGATATTCAGGGTCAATGAGAGCGTCTAAACCATAGATAGCATCGCCTTCAGGGTTGTCTCTGATAATCTCTTTATGACCAATCAAGTCATCATAGGTATGTGGATTAGAGAACTTTGCATAATCAACACGCATAGATAATACGATACCAATCAGCTCGTCATGATCAAATAAAGCAATCTGCCCTTCTGGGAAAGCGTCAATCAAAGTATGAATTGTATTCTTTGACCATGCGCCGCCTAAATTAACATAGACTCGATCCATTAACGCTTTTAGTTGCGGGTAGTCTTTTTTCTTAATCTCAGCAATCGTTAAATGAAAGTCTTCTGGTTTTTCAATCTTACTCATAAAATTCCTGTCTGTTGTTTCTGTATGCGGGTGTTGATAAGTGATATTGATAAATGAAGGTAAGACACATCTTGTGATTAATTTTTATATAAGTGGGATAAATAACGGCAAACTTAAGTCTCAACTTAAGGACAAAGTTTCGGCATAACAATGTTGAGAAAAATATACCAATAGGCTGTGAGAATCGTTACAATCATTTATCTGTGCATTTACAATAAGTTATAAGGATCGTTTCTCATATGATCTATTTTAATGAGGCATTTTTATAAGTTTGCAAGTGGCTCTATCGCACTTCAAGGGTGCTTTGGCTGCCTTTTGACGTACATTGACTGCTGATTATAGTTTTATTGAAGTAAATGTCGACTGGTATGATATCAAGCTCGTCAGCTAATGACAGTCAAACGTCGTAAAGATTTGCTAGGTTTTTGTGAGTCTTTCTGCCTCGTCGAGACATCATTTGATAAATTTATACTTAATTTTATTTGGTTGTTTTTCCTTGCTCATATTTAATATTAACCCGTTAGGAATTTTTAATGACGCCTGAAATTCATACTGCTGCTTTTAAAACATTAGATGACATTGAAGATACTGCACTGGTGCAATTGGTGTACGTCAGTAGCATGACGCTTAGTTCGCGTTTTAGTACGACGATATTCGAAGAAGTAGAAAGTCATGCGCGTAATTATAATCAGCAGCAGGGTATTACAGGCACGTTATGCTATGGCAATGGGCATTTTTTGCAATGCATTGAGGGTGAAAAGGCCAAAGTACTGACGCTAATTCAGCGTATATATGTCGATACCCGTCATAAAAACATTCAAGTGCTATTAGTGCAAGTCATCAAGCAGCGCAGTTTTTCTGATTGGCGTATGCGCTTACTGTGTTTGGAACGTTGGTTATGGTCACCTGCAACCAAAAAACAAGCGGCACAGCTATCACCGTTTTTGCCATTTTCGCCCCACGATTGGAGACCCGATCATACCGAATTATTCTTACAAGTGATCAAAAATTTTGATACGCCGCCTCATATCAATGCAGCGGGCATCACTTACAATGCGCTAGGTAATATGGTGCGCCATGTCGCTGCGCCGCATCAGGCTTTTTTAGTTGTCCAGGGTTTTTTGAGTGTGCTGCTCGTCGCAGGTTTAGCACTGCTGTATGTATAGTTTATGCCACTTTAGAAAGATATAGGCGATTCACTTAAATATATCGTACTAGGGCGTGTACTCATTTCAAAAATGGTGATAAAAATGAGATAAATTGCAGTCAAACGAGGAAAGTAGCGCAGATAATATCGGGATATTAACCAGCTATTTAACGATGTTTGGCAAAATTTAGCCATTTTTAGCCCGTTTAGATATGATCAATTGAATTGAGGACACGCCCTAGTGTTATTTGAGCATAAAAAAGACGCTAATCTTATCGATTGCGCGTCTTTCTATTTATCCTTAATAGTTAAAGATATATCAAGAGTAAAAACGCCTTACATATCGAAAATCTTACCACGGTTCATAATATTATTGGGATCAAAGACCTTTTTAACTTCTCGCAGATAATCAATCTCAATCTCACTGCGGCTATAATGTAGATACGGCTTTTTAGTCATACCAACGCCATGCTCAGCAGAGACTGAACCGCCATATCTTTGCACTGTTTCAAACACATATTTGTTGACGACTTGACACTCACTAAAGAAATCATCTTTACCCATATTTTCAGGCTTTAAGATATTTAAATGCAAGTTACCATCACCGATATGACCGAACCAACAGACTTCAAAGTCAGGGTAGTTACTACTGACGATATGATCAATCTCAGAGATAAACTCAGGGACATGACTGATAAGTACCGAGACATCGTTCTTATAAGGGGTAAATACTGAGATAGTCTCAGAGATATATTCGCGTAGTTTCCATAGCTCTTCCGCTTGCGCCAGACTTTGACTCATCACACCATCGACGACCCAGCCTTGCTCCATGCACTCCTCAAATATCGCCATGGCTTTATCCATGATAGGCTCATAAGGCGCTTCAAACTCTAGCAAGGTATAAAACTTGGTACGTGATTCAAATGGCTCTTGTACTTGACCGTGTGCCATTAGTTTATCAATCGCCACATCATCAAAGAACTCAAACGCGGTCAAATCGATCTTTGCTTGAAAAGCAGACAGCACGTTCATGACATCATTAAAGCTGTCCATGCCTAAGACCATGACGTTTAAGTCTTGCGGCTGACGCTCAAGTTTGATTTGTGCATGGGTGACAAAGCCAAGTGTACCTTCACTACCGATAAACAATTGGCGTAAGTCATAACCGGTGGCGTTTTTTACCATACCGCGATTGAGCTGCAAGATATCGCCTTTACCAGTCACCACGGTCAGCCCCATGATCCATTGACGGGTCATACCATAGCGTATCACTTTAATACCGCCGGCATTGGTACCGATATTACCGCCGATTTGACTAGAGCCTGCTGAAGCAAAGTCGACAGGGTAGTAGAGGTCTTTTGATTCGGCAAACTGCTGCAATTGCTGAGTGACCACACCAGCTTCAATCTCAACCATACGGTCAGCGGGATAGAATTGTCCGATATGGTTCATCTTATCCATACTGACCACAATCTCACCATTGGCAGCAACCGCACCTGCGGATAATCCCGTACGACCACCACTTGGGGTCAATACCATATCATGCTCATTGGCAAGCAGTACAATCGCTTGCACTTGCTCAGTAGTCTTTGGAAAGACGATGGCAGCAGGTGCGGGTGCAAAGTGCTTGGTCCAGTCTTTACCCCAATGCTCTAAACTTTCACTATCAGTTTTAATTTGGCTGGCATCAAACTGATGGGCGTCAAGCAGAGCGCTGAGGATGGTTTGAACAGCAGCTGCATGGGTTTCAGATAGGGTTTGGCTAGATAAAGAAGTCATGGTCAAATCTCGGTATCAACGTGAGTGCTATGCATAGAGGGGATTATTATGGGAATTATCATATAACCAAATGGCTATAACTGAACGTGTTTAATGGTGTATGTTATTAAGGGAATATTAACGATGTATATTATTGCAATTTAATAGTCGTCGCAATCGTAGAGTGTTATTAGTTTGCCTCTGTATATGCGTACATAGCATAAAGAAGGGGTGCTTGCTCATTTGGATAGCAGGATTCACTATAGCATAAAAAGTTTTCAGGATTGATAACCAATAATTCATCTAATCTGCTAACATCGCCGCCCAATTTTGTGTAAGATATCCAGACTCTTTTCGTTTCATTCATCCAAGCTTATCCCTCAGATGATTTTTATAAGACAATTATAGGACAGTTCTCACATGGCGTTATCACTCCAAAAAGACAAAATCCGGTTTTTATTGCTTGAAGGTCTGCACGACAATGCTTTAAAAGTATTAAAAGATGCTGGTTATCAAAACATTGAAAATATCAGTCATGCATTGGATCAAGATGAGCTGATTGAAAAGATTAAAGATGCTCATTTTATTGGTATTCGCTCGCGCACGCAGCTGACACGTGAAGTGCTTCAGCATGCACATAAGCTTATCGGCATTGGTTGCTTTTGTATTGGTACCAACCAAGTAGACCTAGATGCTGCTCGTGAATTCGGTATTCCGGTCTTCAATGCGCCATTCTCAAACACCCGTTCGGTCGCTGAGTTGGTACTTGCTGAAGCCATCATGCTCTATCGCGGTATCCCTGAAAAGAGTGCCACTGTACATCGCGGTGGTTGGGGTAAGTCTGCGACTAACTCACATGAAGTACGCGGCAAAACCATCGGTATCGTCGGTTACGGCTCTATTGGCTCGCAGCTGTCTGTATTGGCTGAAAGCTTTGGTATGAAAGTTATCTATCATGATGTCTTGACCAAACTGCCACTAGGTAATGCAGTGCAAGTAGCTAGCTTAGAAGAGCTGTTATCTACTGCTGATATCGTGACTTTGCATGTACCTGATCTGCCAAGCACACGCTACATGATGGGCGCGGCGCAGTTTGCGCATATGAAAGACGGCAGCTACTTTATCAATGCTGCGCGTGGTACTTGTGTCGAGATTGATGACCTTGCTGCCGTGCTTGAATCTGGCAAAATCTTGGGCGCTGCAATTGATGTGTTCCCAAAAGAGCCAAAATCTGCTGATGAAGAGTTTGAGTCACCACTGCGTAAGTTCGATAATGTTATCTTGACGCCGCATATCGGTGGCTCAACGCAAGAAGCACAGGCAAATATTGGACTGGAAGTTGCAGATAAATTTGTGCGATATTCTGACCAAGGCGATACAGCAACGGCGGTCAACTTCCCAGAAGTATCGATTCCGTTTAAAGAAGGCACGCATCGCCTGCTACATATCCACAAAAACGTACCAGGCGTCCTGTCACAGATTAACCGTCTGTTTGCTGAAGCAAATATCAATATCTTGGCGCAGAGCTTGATGACGGAAGGCGATGTCGGCTATCTCGTTATGGATGTCGATTATAACGACTCAACCGCGGCTTTAGATCAGCTAAAAGACGTTCAAGAGACAATTCGTGTGCGTATTTTGTTTTAAGTTTTGTAATAACAGTTTGAATTTATAGTTAGCGCTATAAATAGCGAATAACAAAAAAGAGAGGCTCTATTCATAAGAGCCTCTCTTTTTTTATCGCATTTTCCATGTCCCTAAGGCATAAATTTAGCCAGCTTTAGTTTTATTGGCTGCGTCTGCTTGACGGCGGGCTTCTATCTTAGCTGCTTTGCGCTTCTCAATGACATCAATGACGTCACTACCGATATGGGCTTCACCACGTTTTTGTGCCAATTGCATTTGATGCTCACGCTCACGAAAGCGTGCTTTTTGCCCGTCAGTCGCTTTATCGATACAGTGCGGACATGACTCACCCTTTATGTAGGCAGGGCTTTGCATCTCAGCTTGCGTAATCGGCATACGACAGGCAAAACACTGCTCATAACTACCTTTTTCTAAGTTGTGATTGACTGAGACTCGGTTATCAAAGACAAAGCAATCACCTTCCCACATAGAATCGCTGGCAGGTACTTCTTCTAGATATTTTAAAATGCCGCCTTCTAAATGATAAACCTCTTCAAAACCTTGCTCGCGCATAAATGCCGTTGATTTTTCGCAGCGGATACCGCCCGTACAGAACATGGCGACTTTTTTATGCTTGCTTGGGTCTAGCTCTTTTGCCACGTATTCTGGGAATTCACGAAACGTTTCAGTATTAGGATTGACCGCATTCTTAAAGGTGCCAATTTTTACTTCATAATCATTACGTGTATCAATCAGGATGACATCAGGATCTGAAATTAGGGCATTCCAGTCGCTTGGCTTTACATAGCGCCCTACCGACTGCAATGGGTCGATATTTTCCACACCCATCGTGACAATTTCCTTTTTAAGCTTCACCTTAGTACGATAAAAAGGCTGGGCATCGGTATAAGATTCTTTAAAAGTAAAGCTACCAATTTCTTTGATACTACGCAGATAGTTTAGGACATTATCGATACCTTGGCGTGTGCCAGAAATCGTTCCATTAATACCTTCACTAGCGATTAGCAAGGTGCCTTTGACGTCATTGTCGAGCATGGTATTTAGAATTGGGTCGCGGTATTTTTCAAAGTCAGTAAAGCGCGTAAACTTATAAAGAGCGGCAACGACAATATTATTGGTCACACTGTCGTATTCGGTCGCATGGGTTGATGCTTTTACGTTATCAGTCTGTGAGGTACTCATGTTTTTCTCCTGCTGGCTAGGTCGCAAACCTAGTGCATTGTGTTAAGGTGCTTTTTATCATTAACGGTTAAAATGAGTTGGTAAGATTCATAACACTAGCACGATTGTGGCATTGGCTAATGCGCGCGTAGTGTAACAAATTTTAGGAATATCTTGGGTGTTTTATCCTTCTTAAGCCAGATATAGGCGAGGATAAAAACAGTCAATAAAAAAGCCCAGTAAAATACTGAGCTTTTTGCATATTCATTGTATAAAGTAAATTATAGCTTATTTACTCTGAAACCAAGTATCGGCTTTGCTGCGAGCACTAGCGATATCAGCACTGGATAAGTTTAATGCCAATTGACCAATTTTGCCACGGGCTTTATTACGGACTTTTTCATCAAGCATGCCATCACGAGCAGCCAAGTCGTACCATTTATAAGCATCGACTAGATTTTTTTGCTTTTCATCTAATAAGGCAAGTGTATAGCTAGCACGGTTATCACCACGCATAGCGGCTTTTTCTAACCAACCACGCGCTTGTTGTAGGTTTGGTTGTACACCTTCACCGCGCAAGTACATGATGGCTAAGTTAAGCTGAGCAGGGGCAACGCCTTGCTGAGCCGCTTTGGTATACCACTGAACCGCTTGTTTGGTATTTTGAGCAATGCCTTCGCCTTTTTGCAAACGCTTGGCCAGATAAAATTGAGCATGATCGTTACCTTGAGCCGCGCGATTGGACAGCTCGCTAATAGGCATTAGCTCAAAACGTGACGTATCAAGTGGTACGTTTGATATTAACTCAGCGTTGGCAAAACCTGCACAAGAAAAAATGGCAGTAAACAACGCAGCTTTTAATAATTTCATAGCAGCTCCAAAATTAGGCAGTTAATAAGCAAAAAAAATTGTCCCGCTAAACATTGTCTCGCTAAAGACAGTTAAACGGCGATAACAATTAGGCGACATCTTGCAAGACCAACTTACCTAATTATTAGCAATATAATTAATCGTTATCATGTGCCAATAGATTCCAATAAAGCCGACAAACGGTATTAATCGGGGTGCAGTTGACACTATTTCGCTAGCTTAACACCCAAACTTACGAAACTCAAATACTAATTACACGATTTACTGCCTATCTATACCTCGTTGTCCTCAATAAAATCATAGAGTTACTTAGGTGTAAGAATAGATTAAGACTCTATTAAGGTTAAGGTTGTACTTATGGGTGTCAATATTACTTTTAATAAGAGCTAGCAGTAGCAAATATCATTTAGGTTTTTGTTTGGTGACGCGATAAATAGCGACATCTGCCAGTAGGTTTGGCGCTTGTCTTATCAATGCTGTCATCAACGGTGAATGCCCTTTTTCAGAATCACTGACGGCAAAACGATTGATAATATGAATATCATGCTGCGCGCACAGTTTCTCAAAATCTTTAAAGGTGCATAGATGAATATTTGGGGTGTTGTACCACTCATAAGGCAGCGCTTCTGAGACCGGCATAATACCTTTCAAACCCAAATGTATTCGGTTCTGCCAATGGGCAAAATTAGGAAAAGTAATAACCGCTTCACGAGCGACGCGCAGCATATCAAGCAAAAGTATATCGGGCGATTTGACGGCTTGTAGTGCACGTGCCATTACTACAGTATCAAAACTATTATCAGCGAAACGTGCCAAGCCGTCATTCAAGTCTTGCTCAACAATGGATAAACCATTGGCGATGGCTTCATTGATTTTGTCCTCGTCAATCTCAAGTCCATAACCCGTTACGCCGCGATTTTGCTGTAAATGCGCGAGCAGCTCGCCATTACCACAGCCTAAGTCAAGCACATGTGAGTGTGGGGCAATCCAACGCTCAGCCAATTGATGATCCATTCTCATGAGCGCGCTCCTAAAGTTTTTTGACTGTTTTGGTCGCGGTTATCAGTCATAAATGGTGCGTTTAGGAAGCCTTTGACAGCACCCATATAACGCGGAATATCAAATAAGAAAGAATCATGCCCGTGCGGCGCATCGACATTGATATAGCTGACCGGTTTGCCAGTCGCCATCAGCGCATCGACAATCTCTTGTGAGCGTTCAGGAGCAAAACGCCAATCCGTGGTAAATGACACAATCAGATACTGGCATTCAGTATGGGCAAAGGCGGCTTTCAATGCGGTCAGCTCTTGATGATTGCTTGCACTTATGTTGTCGATATCCGCACTGTCCGCTAAAGTATTTTCTAGCTCGTCTTCGCTACTATCTGCTTTTACAGACTCAGCAAGGGACGAGGCTAAAGATTCTGGCGACGAATCTATAGCAGTCTCTAATGGATAATCCCGTGTCGGGTCAAAATAATCCAGTGCTTTGGTCATAAGCAAATAGGTATTGGCATCGAAATTTTCGCTAAAGCGCTCACCTTGATAACGCAGATAGCTTTCAACTTGGAACTCAACATCATAGCCATACATAAACTTGCCGGACTTTAAATCACGGCCAAACTTGGCTTTCATTGCATCGTCAGTCAGATAGGTAATGTGTCCTACCATTCGCGCAAGGATAAGCCCTCGGCGAGGGTAAGTGCCTGCTAGCAGATAGCGTCCGTCTTTAAAGTCAGGATCAGATAAAATAGACTGGCGTGCCACCTCATTAAAGGCAATATTTTGCGCAGACAGCTTGGGCGTACTGGCGATGACCACGCAACGTTTTAAACGGTTTGGGTAATCTACTGACCATTGCAGCGCTTGCATACCGCCCATTGAGCCACCGACGACGGCATGCCAGACGTCAATGCCCAAGCGATCTGAAAGCATGGCTTGAGTCTTGACCCAGTCTTTGATAGTGACTAGAGGAAAGTCAGGCCCATATACTTGTGCTTGACTGCTATCTGGATTTATTGTCGTGGGACCAGTAGAGCCAAAGCAGCTACCGATATTATTGACACAAACAACAAAGAATCGATTGGTATCGATGGACTTATTGGGTCCGATCATATTGTCCCACCAGCCAGCTTTTTGATCTTCATCGCTATGAAAGCCTGCTGCGTGATGACTGCCTGATAGGGCATGGCAAATCAGCACAGCGTTTGACTTGTCGCTATTAAGCGTACCATAGGTTTCGATAATCAAATCGAATGATGGTAAAGTGCGATTACACTCTAGAGTTAATGGCTCAGCGAAATGAAGAGTCTGGGGCGTGACGACTCCGACTGAGTTCAATAATTCCTCAGTGTTGATTGAGCTTTTAGCATTGCCTTTAGCATTGCCTTTAGCATTGCCTTTATCTGTGGCGGACTGGTCACTGGTATTATCAGGGCGTGCGTTCAAAGCTACCTCACAAGACAACAATCATCAATAAAATAAGAAGGACACTGTATCGACAACTCGTTTTGCCGATATTTTTAAATGGTTTACTAAAAGCGTTTTATCTACACTGTTTTTTTGACCATGTGCTTGCCTATTGTAGGGCGATGCGCATATGAGTACAACCTTCAAGCGCAGCCTTTCATACTTAGTTTTTATGTTATTAAGCCAATCGAAAAAAATGCTGGGTCATTGCTACAGGTTTTAGGCGCTATCGACGTAGGTGAGTAGTGATAACTGCGTGTCAAATTGTACAAGGACACTTTTGCCATGCGTTATAAAGGGTTAAAATGCTACACTAACGGCGTGCTCATTGAATACTGTCTTAACAATCTTTTGTAGAGCTTCCTTTATCAACTTAACTATAAAACAGTGCTGCTATGAAACCTGACCTGCCTCCCCGTATTGCCGTTTTACTTGTCAACCTTGGTACGCCAGATGAACCGACCGCGCCAGCTGTCCGTCGTTATCTCAAACAGTTTTTGTCCGATCCGCGCGTGATTGAAATCCCAAAATTCTTATGGGCGATTATCCTCAATCTGTTTGTGCTGCCAAGTCGCCCGAAACGGGTAGCAGAAGCATATGCCAGTATTTGGGATGGCGATTCGCCGATGCGCAATATTCTTAACGCGCAAGTTGAGATGTTAGACAAGCGTCTGGCTGACCGTGCTGCGCCATTTCGCGTGTCTGTTCATGCCGCGATGAGCTACGGTAATCCGGGTTTGCCTGATGTCATGGATCAATTGCGTAGTGAAGAGGTTGACCATTTCGTCATGTTACCCGTGTTTCCGCAGTATTCGGCGACTTCAACAGGTGCGGTTTATGATGCGATTACTAAGTGGTCGCTGAAGCAGCGTAATTTGCCCAATATAACGATAGTTAAAGATTACTTTGCTCATCCTTTATATATTAAAGCATTAGCAGATAGCATCCGTCGTTTTCAAGCGGTACATGGCAAGCCTGAAAAGCTCATGTTTAGCTTTCACGGTATTCCGCAGCCTTATGCTGATAAAGGCGATCCGTACCCGAAGCGCTGTAAATGTACGGCGGCACAAGTGGCTCATGAGCTTGGGCTAAAACCAGATGAATGGATTATCAGTTTCCAGTCACGCTTTGGTAAGCAAGAATGGATTAAGCCCTATACCGATGTGGTACTCAAAGAGTGGGGCAGCTCAGGTGTGCGCTCGGTACAAATTCTGAGTCCTGCGTTTTCGGCAGATTGCCTAGAAACCTTGGAAGAATTGGCTATCGAAAACCGCGAGACTTTCCTGCATGCTGGCGGGCAAGAATACCATTATATTCCAGCGCTCAACGCTGATGAAGCACATATAGACTTGTTAGAGGCAATGAGTGCGCCATTGGTAAAAGGTTGGGCAGGGACTCTGGATGGTTGGGCATAAACGTTTTTAATATCAAATGAATATTCAAAAAAATACCGAACATCACGTTCGGTATTTTTTTATCAATAATTTTCTAAAAGTACTCTTTAAAAGTCATTGTCATGGCTTAGTTTTGCTGCGTCTTTGTCAGCAATGTCGGCAATACTGGGGTAGTGGCTATCATCTAAATTCTCTTCAACCAGCAACTCATCAATACGTGATTCATCGATATTTTGATGATGTACAGGGGTAAGACCTTGGGTTGCATCACTTCCGACTTGCGAATTATTAAATCCTGCATCATCGTCAAAGTCATCATTGTCGATAACATGCAACATAGGATTGTCTAAATCGACCTCTTGGCTACCTTGGTTATCTTGCCCTTCATCGATATCATTATCAATATTTTCATCACCTTCGATGTGATTCATATCTTCTGGTAGCGGGGTTTTTGAGTGTTCCATACTGTTTTCCTTAGTTTTTATAGTTAACAACTCTATTAGGGTTTAAAGGTGGTCGTATAGCTATTTTGTCCGCTTATCATCATTGCCTCTAGTAGTAAGGTGTCACAGGATGTTAAAAATATGTACGAAGGTTGCTTATTCAACCGTAAAAAACGGCTGCCAAATCTTGGTAGCCGTTTAAATATTGTCATGTTACTTTTGAACTTTATAGTCTAAATTTATTTGGTACCGATTTTACTATTGATAAAGCGCATTAATGAGTCAGGTGCGACTTGCGACGCTGTATGCAGCATTTTCGCAGGAAAGCCAATAGGATAGTGAGTACGTGACAGTTTGCGATTCGACTGAGCGCTTAATTTACACAAGGTTTTAGCCACATCGTCAACGGTTAGATTGATGCCCAAACGGTCGATACTGGTGACCTTGATGTCTTTCGTCATGTCGGATTTTACCCACAGTGGCATGACATCAATCACTTTGATACCTAGCTCAGCGTATTCAATGTTTAGCCCTTCGGTTAAACCGCGAACAAAGAATTTACTGGCAGAATAAGGTGCCACTTCAGATTGACCATATATCGCTGAGGCAGATGAGAGATTGATGATTTTGGCGTTTTTACTGTCGGCTAAATACGGCGCTATCTTATGACAGCCGATGAGCACACCTTTACAATTGATATCAATCAATGACAATTGCTTGTCCAAGTCAGTATTGGGCAACGCGCCACTTACCAATACGCCAGCATTATTAATCAAGACATCAATACCACCAAAATTCTCCAGCATATGATCGATCGCCGTATCCCATGCTTCAGGGTCAATGACATCTAGATGACCATGGACGAGACGATTGCCTTTTAGCGCTTTTTTAAAAGTTTTATCATCAATCGCACGCTCAAGCTCAACCGTGTCAATATCAAAAAGACCGACGCTATGACCTTTTGCGAGCAATCGTTTTGCTGTCGCTAGACCGATACCGCGTGATGCACCTGTAATGAATATATTCATAATGACTCGCTTAATGATTGGTGATAAATGATGCCTGAAAAAATGCGCTAATTTTTAGTATAGCAAACTCTCTATTAAAAGTTAGCGCTAAGACAAATGCTATCATGACCAGTGATTGCTACGCTTGGCATGATGAATAGCGCTTATTAAGTGGCAAGCGTCTTTCAAACATAAGCGGTTTAAAACGCCATATATAGGTCAATGCAATCGCGTAAACGCCAGTTTCTGCCATTTCTTCAACGATCTCTCCCAAACCTTGAGGAATCATAATCGTGTTTTCACCCATATATTCTAATAATGCCAACCCCACTATCATAAGATATAAATAAATCGGCACCGATTTTAATACTGCCCAGAGATAACGCCAGGTATATGCTAATAAACCCACGATAAGCAGATAAACTATAAGCAGCACCGCATCTTCCCACCAGTCATAGGACTGATTTAACAGTGAAAAATCGCTAGCAATAAACAACTCGGGTAAATAGTTTAATTCGCGACGGATCACCGCAAAAAACGTCAATACTGATGCCAGCCAAAAATAAAGACTTTGCTTGCTTTCACTCTGCACTACATATTGCACGCAACGTAATATACAGGCTATCAGTAAGATAATGCCGGGGATTTCGATAATGCCATCTGCAGCCAAAATAAGCGCTCCTGATTTTTAGAATAAAAAAAGTGAGCGCTAAGGCTCACTTTAGACTAAAAAATAATTTGGGAAAAAATAAGATAGGTTTATTATACCGACAATGATGATACGCGACTGTTTTTTTTAGTTTACGCTGCGAGTGTCAAGTATCTTAAATAGCATTAAACCTACTTAAAATCTCCTTAAGAATCAATGCGCCTCATCCCAATTCTGACCACAATCCGTCTCAACCAATAGCGGCACTGCAAAATTGACGTTCCAGCCTTTTTCAACTGCTGTTGCTGTCAAGACATCTTGCATAGCATCAGTAATCAATTGGCTTATTTTATCGACCTTGTCGGCATCCACTTCGAACACCAGCTCATCATGAACTTGCAGTAGCATTTTTGCCTGCTCTTTAGGTAGTACTTTGTCGACGGCAATCATTGCAAGCTTAATCAAGTCAGCTGCAGAACCTTGTAATGGCGCGTTAATCGCTGCCCGTTCAGCGCCTTGTTTGACCATGCGATTGCTGTGATTGATATCAGGGGTATAAAGCTTACGACCCAATATCGTCTCGATATAGCCATGCTCATAAGCGCTGGCACGAGTATTGATCATATAGTCTTTGACGCCAGGATAGCGCTCAAAATACATGTCAATGTAGTCTTGCGCCTCACTACGGCTCATCTGTAACTGTTTGGCTAGTCCGAAAGCGCTCATGCCATATAGCAGACCAAAGTTAATGGCTTTGGCATTACGGCGCTCGGTTGCTGTAACCTCTGCGACCTCTTTTCCTAGTACTTCGGCGGCAGTAGCGGCATGAATATCTAGCCCTTCATTAAAGGCATGAGTTAGATTTTTATCACCTGAGAAATGCGCCATCAAACGCAGCTCAATTTGCGAATAATCCGCTGCTAATATTACTCGACCTTTTGGCGCAATAAATGCTTGACGAATCAAGCGACCAGTAGCGGTACGAATAGGAATATTTTGTAAGTTGGGATCAGTTGAAGATAAGCGCCCAGTACTGGTCAATGCTTGATGGTAGCTGGTATGCACACGGTCAGTCTTGGCATCTGCCACATTATCCAGCGCATCGGTATAAGTACTTTTAAGCTTAGAGAGTCCGCGATACTCTAGGGTAATATCGACTAATGGATGGTCGATTTTTGACAGTACTGCTTCACCGGTAGAATATTGACCAGTTTTGGTTTTTTTGCCACCCACGACGCCAAGCTTATCGAATAACATCTCGCCAAGCTGCTTAGGAGAGCCAAGATTAAACTCTTCACCGGCGACTTCGTACGCACGTTTTTCTAGGGCAATGATTTCTTCATCAAAGCGTTTAGATAGCTCGTTTAAAAACGGACGCCTAATTAAGATACCGTTTGCTTCCATTTGGCACAGTATTTCCGCTGTTGGGATTTCTAGCTCGTGTAGCAGCTTAGCGTTATTGGTATCATCAGCAAGCTTTTGACTAAACAGCTCAAATAATTGATAAGTAATGTCAGCATCTTCACAAGCATAGTCGCTAGCAATATCAATCGCTACTTGATCGAAACTCACTTGCTTAGCGCCTTTACCAGCGACATCCTCAAAGCTAATGGTCTGCGTTTGTAGATAGTGCCGTGCCAAATCATCCATACCGTGACGGGTAATGGCAGCATTAATCACATAGCTGGCAAGCATGGTATCCATCGCCCAATTGTTGGGCTTGTCATGAATATTGCCTAAGAGGTTTATGTCATAAAGGCTAAGAATATGGGCATCATACTTTAAATGTTGACCGATTTTACCGATGTTTGGGTTTTCTAAAATAGGCTTTAAACGTGTCAATACGGTATCGCGGTCGAGCTGTTTTGCTGTTAATTCATCGCCTTCTAGCGCATGAGTCAGCGGAATATAATAAGCTTCGTGTGCTTGCACAGCAAAAGATAAGCCAACCAATTCAGCCTGACGCCAATAGACACTCGTGGTTTCGGTATCGATAACGAAATGCGGCGCAGATGCTAACAATTGAACTAAGTTGTCAAAGGCAGGCTCGTCTAAAATAGTATGCCATGCTCTATCATGACTTTTACTATCGGTAATATCACCGATGGTGCTTGATTGTAGAGATTTGGCGATTTGCGCTTGTGACTCGGCATCAGCCTGACTATGAGCAACACTTTGCGTACCATGCCCATTAGCGTTGGCTGGATGATTAGGGTGATCAAGTGACGCTAGCTCATTTCTAAATTCGAGCTCACTATATAGCTCACGTAGCTCATCGATGTGGGCGCAAGGATCAGTGTTTATTTTTAAATCTTGCCAGTCTTGCCCCACTTCTAAATCAGTAACAATGGTTGCCAGCTGCGCGTTCATCGGAATATCATCGGCATATTCGAGCAAGTTTTTGCCAGCACGTCCTTTGATATTGGCGACGTTTTTGAGCATATTATCGATATTGCCATATTCGTTTAGCAAATCTTTGGCGGTCTTTTTACCAATACCGGGTACGCCTTTGATACCGTCAGAGGAATCGCCCATTAAGGTTAAAAAATCAATCATTTGCTCAGGGTTGATACCGAATTTTTCAACCACGCCAGCGCTATCAGTCATCTTGCCTGTGAAGCTATCTTCTAGTATTACACAGTCATTAATCAGCTGCATCATGTCTTTATCGCCAGTTGAGATAACCACGTGATGCCCTTCGGCAACTGCACGATAGGCGAGCGTACCGATAATATCGTCCGCTTCTGCGCCTTCGATACGTAACAGTGGAATCCCAAGCGCGGTGACCAAACGATGAATATAAGGAATCTGCTCGGCAAGCTCGATATCCATTTTTGGACGATTGGCTTTGTACTCTTCTGACATAGCATGACGAAAGGTCGGTGACTTGGTGTCAAAACAAACCGCCATATGCGTTGGGTGATAGCGGCGCATCAGCTTTAAGAGCGCATTGAGCGTGCCACGTATTGCATTGGTGATGAGCCCTTGCGAGTTCTGCATGGTTTTTGGCAACGCATGATAGGTGCGAAACAGATAATAAGAGCCATCGACCAATATAAAAGGTGGCTGGTTTTTGTCCACATGTGTGGTGTCCATTGTCGCCACATTGGGCATCGTTGCAAAGTTTGGTAGTGTATTGGGATTAATAGGCGAGTGGGAGTTGTGATCGTTGTCGGTCATAGAAAGTCACTTATCAGGTTTTGGGTCGCAAGTATTGGTCAGTAAATATTTTGCAGTAAGTATGGAGTAAAAAGATACCTTCATTATAACGATAAAAGCGCTGCGTGCCGAATAGATGATGAACGAATAGAATGCATAAACAGTTACGATGTGTACGACCTAAAATGATAATTCATAAAAAAAGAACCCAGATCAACTGAGTTCTTTTTATCATTGTAACTATTGTAGTTACTAGAAACTTATTTTACTTCTGAGGTTACTGCGCTATCGACATTACCATGGGTCGCTTTAGAATATGGGCAGACCTTATTGGCTTTCTCAACCAATTGCTGAAACTCATCCGCTGATAGCTCTGTATTTTCACCAATAACGTGAATTTTAACGGCCAATTTAAAGTCTAGACCTTCACCTTTAAGCAAATCTACTGATACTTCAGTAGTAGAGTCAAACTTTGCTTTTTCTGCCCCTTTGACGGCACCAAGTGCGCCATCAAAACAAGCAGCATAGCCCATAGCGAACAGTTGCTCTGGGTTATTACCGTCTTTACCAGAACCAGGTGCAACCATATTGATGGTTAAATCGCTGTCTTGTACGCTAGCTTTACCTGCACGGCCACCAGTGACAGATGCTTTAGTCGAATATAGGGTTTCCATAATGTATCCTTTTATATAAATTGTTTTCCATCATTTCTAGATAGTATTTTTGAGTCTTGTTATAGCTAGCTATAAAATAGCCCATCTAGCATACCAGAGGACAAGGCAAGCTTTATATAGCGGCAGTAAAAGTATGATATGAATTTGTAAGTTTACCTTTTAAGTTTATGAAACAAAACCTAAGTTTGCTATAACTCATCGTTACAGTAGGGTAAACTAGGGACATAAAACAGAGATAACGTACTTGTAACGATTGATGCCAGCATTTTATAAAGGACGCCGGACGATGAATAAATTAATAATAACCCCTATTGCACTTTCATTATTGGCGTTTGCGCTGATAGGCTGCGGCGAGGGTGAAGATGCTATTTTTGGTTCAGGCGGTAGTAATGAGTTGACAATAAGTACTATAGAACGCAGCTCAAATGCGATTGCACGTATTGATACAACTTATAATACAGGCACTCGTAGTGTTAAAAAAAGCAATATTGTAGGTAGCTATAATCAAAACCCAGATGATTTAGATATGTCAGTAGTATTGGCAGATAAATTCGAAGGAACCCTTGAAGATAAAAACATAGAAGTGAAAGATCGTATTGTTAAACGTCCTATTTATGAGAAAAATAGCAGCAATAAACTCAAATTTGAAACCAGCTATAGTCAGTTCTTTTTAAATAAGATACAATCGTTTTAAAACAAGCGAAATGGCAGAAGAACAAATGACCTATTCAGCAGATTTTCGAGCACAAGTGATTAAAAGTGTCAAAAACAAAGACAT
>Ga0136557_1000464_pt1 | contig 30679 bp, 26 predicted proteins | sample AntRauTorckE6832_FD_104796 | JGI IMG/M metagenome (GOLD analysis project Ga0136557, IMG submission 104796) | Saline lake microbial communities from Rauer Islands, Antarctica - Metagenome Torckler E6 #832 | ecosystem: Environmental > Aquatic > Non-marine Saline and Alkaline > Saline | place...
CTTAACAACTTCGGGCATAGCATCTCTTTTTAGTGCTACTGCAACACGAATACCATCTTTATCAGACTCATCCCTTACATATCTTATACCTTCAATAACCTTATCCCGCTGAAGTTCAGCAATTTTTTCTATAAGTCTTGCTTTGTTAACCTGATAAGGAATTTCATTGGCAATAAGAACAGTACCCGAAGAGCTTTCTTCTTCATAAATCTCTGAGCGTACTTTTATAATTCCGCGACCTGTATGATAAGCATCCCTTATTCCGTTTACTCCGTAGATTATACAGCCGGTTGGAAAATCAGGGCCCGGAACAACTTCCATTAATTCATCGATTGAAACTAAAGGATTGTCTATCATCTTTATAACAGCGTCTGATATTTCACCGAGATTGTGAGGAGGAATATTGGTCGCCATACCAACTGCAATGCCTGAAGAACCGTTTACAAGCAGAGCAGGAATTTTTGAAGGAAGTACAACAGGTTCATATATAGATTCATCATAGTTTGGTATAAAATCTACTGTTTCCTTTTCAAGATCAGCCAGAATTTCATGGGAAATTTTCTGCATTCTTATTTCTGTATAACGCATTGCAGCAGGTGAATCACCATCTATAGACCCAAAGTTACCCTGTCCGTCAACCAGAGGATACCTCATGGCAAAATTCTGAGCCATCCGCACTATTGCATCATAAACTGCCGCATCACCATGGGGATGAAATTTACCTATAACCTCACCGACAATTCTTGCAGATTTTTTATAAGGTTTATTATAATCATTTTTCTGCTCGTGCATTCCGTAGAGAATTCTTCTGTGCACAGGCTTCAGACCGTCTCGTACATCAGGAAGAGCTCTTCCTATTATAACACTCATTGCATAGTCGAGATACGACTGCTGCATTTCTTTTTCTATACTGATTCCAGAACTTTCTTGTTCCTCAGACATAACACTACCTTTATATAATTTTTTAAAAAGCTTTTGAATTAACACAAATAGTAAGGCGTAACCTTATTTATATACATTTTATTTCATGTTTTATTCAACCATTTTCTGATATTTTTTATGATAAATATCAGATAAAGTAAAAAAGAAAGTTGCAATCAAAGGGCCGTATATTATTCCAAGAACTCCAAAGAGCTTCAGACCGCCTATAATAGCAAGAAACACCAGAAGCGGATGCATCTTCACCCTGCTTCCGACAAACATCGGTTTTAAATAATACTCAGCTGCAGTTGTTGAAACTACATAAAAAATAACAGTAATTATTCCAAGTAAAATATTACCTTTGATAAAAAAATAAACAGCTACAGGAAACATCGCAAAACCTATACCCACAATGGGAAGAAAAGCCAGTAAACCCATTACAACACCCCATAAAAAAGGAGAGGGTATTCCTATAAGCTTAAAATAAACACCTCCTGCAACTCCCTGTATAACACCTGCGATTCCGTTGACAACAAGGATTGCGCCGGCCATTTCCCTGAACTTTACAATAATTGTCTCATCTTCTTCAACAGGAAGAGGAGAAAGATAAATAAGATAGTTTTTTACTTTTTCTCCATCTACAAGAAGAAAAAAAAGAACAATTAAAAACATAAAAAAACTTATTGTAAGATTAAAAATATTTGAAGCAACCATGCTTGCCTGATCAAACAATGTCCGTCCGAGAAATCTCCCCAGCTCAGCAAAAGGAGCAACAAGATCATCTCTTGATATCTGAATTTCAAACCTTGAAAGAAAGTTGTTCAGCTGACCAAGCTGTTCTGCTGTAACAAAAGAAAAAACCTCATCCCGTAAAAAAGCTCCCCTGGCTGACAAGTAAAGAGAATATGCTTCTTTGGAAAGGACGCCTACAAATATTGCCACAATAAAACCTACAACCAGAAAAACAATAAAACAGATAACCAGAGCAGAAGGATAAGACCTGATTTTTTTTGACAGCTTTTTATACACAGGATATAAAAAAGCGGCCACAACAGCTGCAAGACACAAAATAGACATAAAAGGCCATAAAAGCCGGCCCATGAGTACAAGTGATATAATAAAAAGAATAAGAAAATATTTTAGTATAGACTGTTTCAAGTCAAACCTCACCTTTTTGCCAAAATTAATTCTAAAAACATGAAACGCTCAGTTCAGGTACAAATCTTTAAAAACCTAATCAAGTAATTCAAAAAATTGATTAAAACACTAAAACAACTTCATGAGTTGTTAAAAATTTTTCTTATAAAAACAATTAATTTCTGCTGAAAACTTTTACATTTTTTTTTACTAATGTAAACATTATCCAGAGATTAAAAAACTGACCACACAGTCAATTCTGGCCATTCAAAAGAATCGGGTAAAACGATCTAAAATTCATCGGATCAAAATCTTTGTATATACCAGACCAAAATAAACAAAGGCCACCTTTTAAAAAGGCAGCCCATGGTAAAATCTTTACTTATTATAAGCCGGTTTTACTTGTCTACAACCATTGCCATGCCCATTCCGCCGCCAATGCACATTGAAACAAGACCTGTATTATAATCTTTTCTCTTCATTTCATGTATAAGAGTAACCATCTGCCTTGCTCCTGTACATCCTATAGGATGACCTATAGAAATTCCGCTTCCAAGCTGATTAGGCTTTTCAGAGTCGATTCCAAGCTCAATCATACACCCCAGAGCCTGGGCTGCAAAAGCTTCATTAAGCTCTATCATATCTATTGAGTTTACATTCATACCTGTTTTCTTCATAAGTTTTCTTATTGCAGGAACAGGTCCAAGACCCATATATGCAGGATCCATTGCACCTGAAGAAAAGCCTTTTATAACTGCAAGAGGCTCAAGTCCGAGCTCCTTTGCCTTTTCAGCAGACATGAGAAGAACTGAAGCAGCACCGTCATTTATTCCTGAAGCATTACCTGCTGTAACACTTCCGTCTTTTTTAAATGCAGGCTTCATTTTACCCATTTTTTCCATATCTGTTTCCATAGGTCTTTCATCTGTATCAACAACAATATCGCCTTTTCTCGACTTTATAACAACAGGGGCTGTCTCTTCCTTGAAGCTGCCTTCTTTTATAGCTTTCATTGCTCTGTTATGACTTAAGACTGCAAGTTCATCCTGATCTTTTCTTGAGATTGAATATTTTGAAACAATATTTTCAGCAGTAACACCCATATGGTACCCGTAAAAGATTTCATAGAGACCGTCAAAAACCATAAGATCATGAACTTTACCAACACCTGTAAGTTCCATTCTATGACCCCATCTTGCATCAAGAAGAGCCATTGGAGCATTGCTCATGCTTTCCATTCCGCCCGCCATAACAACATCAGATTCTCCGGTCATAATAGCCTGAGCACCAAGGGAAATAGCCTTAAGACCTGAACCGCACACTTTATTAACAGTAAAAGCTGGAGTCTCCTTTGACATTCCCGCAGCTATCATTGACTGTCTTGTAGGATTCTGACCCTGGCCTGCCACAAGAACAGAGCCCATTATAACTTCATCTACAGCAACGGGAGTAAGTGAATCATCATAATCATAACCCTCTTTTTCAAGATCTATCTGCCCCTGATCCTTAAGTTTGTCAGGATAAACTTCCTGCATCTCCTTGCTGGGCTGAGGCCTTAAACCTGCTTTTTTAAGAGTCTCCTTCATTACAGTTTTACCAAGATCTACAACAGAAACCTTTTTTAAAGATCCCCCGAAAGCTCCTACAGCAGTTCTTGAGCCGCTGACTATAACAACATCTCTCATCGCTTCCTCCTAATAATTTTTTATATTAAATTTTTTTAATATTGACACGCACTGACTAAATTTTAATTATAAGGTAAGATTAGCTGTATTAATTATGAAAGTCAATAACCGGGTTAAACAGATAAAAACATTAATAAACAGTGTGTGCATTCAAAATGTGTCTTATTATTTTTTCATTTAAACAACAAAAAGAATACCCCCTTATAATAGCTGCCAACAGAGATGAATTCTACGAAAGAGAAACAAAAACCCTTGATTTATGGGATAAAAATTCTGATATAATTGCGGGAAAAGATCTCCGGTCAGGCGGTACATGGATGGGAATCAATAAAAAAACAAAGCAGTTTGCAGCAATTACCAACTACAGAGACCCTTCAAACTTTAAACAGAATGCAAAATCAAGGGGAATAATTGTAAGCTCATTTCTTGAAACTGAAATCGATGCTGATAATTTTATTAAAAGACTGCAGTCTGAAAAAGATGATTATAATGGTTTCAACCTGATTCTTGGAAATAAAGACGAAATATACTACTACTCAAATATTAATAACAGCCCTGAAAAACTTGGCCCCGGAATCCACGGACTGAGCAACCATCTCCTTAATACCGAGTGGCCCAAAATAAAAAAATCGAAAAAAGATCTTGAAAAGGCTTTTAATTCTGAAAACATTACAGAAAAAAGCATCCAAACTCTTCTTAACGATAAAGTATTTCCTGATAAAGAACTTCCTGAAACAGGAATGGGTATTGAATGGGAACGTCTGCTTTCGCCTGTTTTTGTAAAAAGCGAAATTTACGGAACAAGAGCTTCGTCTGTATTAATCTTTGACAAAAACAACAAAATAAATTTCAGGGAAAATGCCTGGCTTGAAAAATCGCTTACCAAAAAAACAGAGTTCACTATCTGATACTTTATCAAAACCAACTGATTAACAGCTTGTGAGCCTTAAAAAAAACAGCCTGATCAAGCTTACCTGAATCATTTTTTCTTTCTGCTTTCCCAGAAACGAATCCTTTTTTTAATCAAAGCTTCATGACCAAAATCGGAAGGCTCATAAAATTTTAAATCTTTTAACTCTTCCGGCATATAATCCTGGTCAGCAAAAGCGTATTCATAATCGTGTGGATATTTGTAATCCTTTTTATATCCAAGCTCTTTCATAAGTTTTGTAGGAGCATTTCTTAAATGAACAGGAACATCATACCCTTTGCTTTCTTTTACAGCCTGCTCAGCTTTTTTAAGTGCAAGATAGACTTTATTGCTTTTAGGGGCAGTTGCAAGATAAACAGCTGCCTGAGCCATAGCAAGCTTACCTTCGGGCATTCCCATGAATCTGAAAGCCTCGAGTGCAGATACTGCTATCTTAAGACCCTCCGGATCTGCATTTCCGATATCTTCAGATGCAACCGCAACCATTCTTCTTATTATATATAAAGGATCTTCTCCTGATGAAAGCATCCTCTCCATCCAGTAAAGTGCAGCATCAGGATCGCTTCCTCTGAGACTTTTATGAAAAGCTGAAATAAGATCAAAATGATTATCTCCGGATTTGTCGTATCTGAAACCTTTTTCACCAATCACAGATTTAAGGTCGCTTTTTTCAACCTTTTTTCTGTTTCTGCCTATACAGTACAGCACAGCATTTTCAAGATTATTAAGACAAAGCCTCAGATCACCGTCACCCGACATAGCAAGAAGATTTAATACTTCTTCGTCTGCTTTAACACCAAGCATGCCAAGCCCTTTTTTTTCATCAGCAAGAGCTTTTTTTAAAATCTTTAAAATCTCATCTTCTGAAACTGAATTGAGCTTGAAAACCTTTAATCTCGAAAGAAGCGGTGAAATAATTTCAAAAGATGGATTTTCAGTTGTTGCACCAATAAGAGTTATAAGCCCTTCTTCCACATGCTTTAAAAAAGCATCCTGCTGGGATTTGCTGAATCTGTGAATCTCATCAATAAATAAAACAGTTTTTTTTTTAAATTTAAAAAGTCTATCCCTGGAATCATTTAATACTTTTCTTACATCAGCAACCCCTGATAAAACAGCAGAAAGCTGTTCAAAATGCCAGCCGCATTCGGATGCCGCAGCTCTTGCAATCGAAGTTTTCCCGCAACCAGGCGGCCCCCAGAGAATAAATGAAAAAATCTCTTTTTTATGCAAAGCACTAAACAAAAGAGAATTCTCCCCTGTTATATGCTTTTGCCCTGCAATATCTGATAAAGTCTCAGGCCGCATTCGTTCTGCAAGAGGCTGGTAATCAGATTTATCTGTACTTTGTTCAAACAAATCCAAAATCACCGCCTTTTTTTAAGTCTTTTATTTTTACCCCGCTTGGATCCTGTTTTCTTATTAGCTTTTTTGGGGAATTTGTCCATAAACCCTTCTCTGCCCTGCCTTTGTTTCAGACTAAGAATAACAGGTGTATTTTCAAGACCAGTGTTCTCTCTTAACTGATTTATAAGAAATCTTTTATAAGAAAAATGCACAGCCTCGGGATAATTAACAAAAGATACAAAAGTCGGCGGAGAAGCTTTTACCTGTGTTGAATAGTAAAATTTGAGCCTTTTATTCTGATGATACGGAGGAGTATTTCTTTCCACAGCAGAATTAATAATATCATTTACCTTTGATGTAGATATTCTTGTAGTATATTCCTTGTATACTTTCTCAATAAAATCAAAAATTTTATGAACTCTTTTACCAGTTTTTGCAGAAACTGTAACAGCAGGAGCATAAGAAAGAAAAGAGGCATGGTATCTTAAGTCATCAATAAATCTTTTGGCAACTTTAGGATCTTTGTCAATAAGATCCCATTTGTTAAGAACAAATACTGCTCCACATCCTCTTTCTTCAGCATATCCTGCAATTTTCACATCCTGCTCTGTTACACCTTCTTCCGAATCTATGAGAATCAGTGCAATATCGCATCTTTCAAGACTTTTTAGAGCCTTTATAATGGAAAATTTTTCAAGTTTTTCATTTACCCTGCTTTTTCTTCTTATTCCAGCAGTATCTATAAAGAGATAATCTCTTCCCTTGAAATTTACAAAAGAGTCTATGGAATCTCTTGTTGTCCCGGGAAGATCACTAACAACCATCCGTTGTTCACCTAAAATCTGATTTGCAAGAGAAGATTTGCCTGCATTCGGTTTGCCTACTACTGCTACTTTTATAAGTTTATCTTCTGAATCAGATTCAGAATCTTTTTCAGAAATCTGACTTTCTGTAAGATCATACATAAAGTCATTGAGCCCGTAGCCATGCTCGCCTGAAACAGGAAAAAGCTTTTCAACTCCGGCTCTGTAAAAATCGTACATCAGATCCTCTTTTTCAGGAGAATCGATTTTATTTACAAGATAGTATTTAGGCTTATCAACCCCTCTTAAAAGCTTTAGAAGATCATGGTCATATGAGGAAAGCCCTGATTTCCCGTCAAAAACAACAACTATTACATCTGTCTCCGAAATTGCGGTTTCAAGCTGTAATTTAATTTTTTCGGCAAAGTGATCAGAGTCATCAGACAAGAAACCGCCTGTATCAACAAGTATAAACGATTTATCATCGTAGCTTACTTCACCGTAGTTTCTATCTCTTGTCACACCAGGCTTATTATCTACTATTGCATTTCTTGACTTTGTAAGTCTGTTGAAAATAGTCGATTTTCCAACATTAGGCCTGCCGAACAGCGCCACTATTTTTTTCATTTTACATCTACCTTAATTTATATTAAGAAAACTGATCTTTTTGACATATTCAGTAAATTTCCGCAAGATTTATCCAAAACAAATCGCCATAAAATTTATATCAGGAAAAAACCGGCTTATAAATATATTTACACAATCTTTTTTATTTCATAATATTAAAAATTTAATTTTTGTATAATACAATTTTGAGCTTAACACACTTAATGGAGAACATAATTAATGAAGCATACAATAAATCTGATTATGCTTACCCTTGTCCTAACCTGTACAGCTTATGCTGATACAACAGATGAGATAATAAATAAAATCGAACAAAGATATTCCAAAAAAAATTTTGAGGCCGATTTCTTCCAGAGATCAACTTTAAAAACCCTTGATATAGAGCAGACTGCAGGCGGTTTTGTCATATTTTCTCATCCCGGGAAAATGTACTGGAAATACAATTTCCCTGACAAACAGGAGGTAGTGACAAACGGGAAAAAAGTCTGGATATATGCGCATAAAAAAAACAGGGTAACCGTCACAGATGCTGAAAAATATTTTGAGCCTGGTACAGGAGGGGCTCTTCTTTCAAACCTTGGAAGCATAAGCAAAAACTATGAAATAGAAAGCAGAAAAACTTCAAAAAAAGAAAATTTTTCCCTTATTCTCAAACCAATAAAAAAAAGCCGGATTAAAGAAATAGAAATAACTGTTCTTAAAGAAAACGGGAGAATAATAAAAGTAAGAACGACAAATAATAACAACGACGATACAGAATTCAGATTCAAAAATGAAGAGTTTATTAATAATATAGACAACAGTATTTTCACATTTATTCCTCCTGAAAATGCTGATATTACAAAATATTAAATACAGGATTGTTTTTAAATGAAAGATAAAATAAAAAAACTTGCAAAAGAAAAAAATGCTGTAATTCTTGCACATAATTATGAGCCTCCTGAAATTCAGGATATTGCCGACCTTTGCGGAGACTCCCTTGAATTAAGCTTAAAAGCATCCCAAACAGATGCTGATATAATAGTATTCTGCGGGGTTCATTTCATGGCTGAAACCGCAAAAATACTGTCCCCCTCAAAAAAAGTACTTCTCCCGAATCCTGACGCAGGGTGTCCCATGGCAGAAATGGTTACACCCGAAGATCTTGTAAAAAGAAAAAAAGAACTCAATAATATCCCTGTGATTACATATGTTAATTCAACAGCTGCTGTTAAGGCTGTTTCCGATGTATGCTGCACTTCTGCAAATGTAGTTGATATTGTGAATAAAATAGATGCTCGGGAAGTTCTTATGACACCTGACAAAAACCTTGCACAGTTTGCAGCCATGCATACAGATAAAAAAATTCATTTATGGGAAGGTTATTGCCCTTTTCACAATGCCATGACAAAAGAGGACGCCCTGAAAGTCAGAAAAAAGCATCCTGACGCTCTTTTTATCGCACACCCTGAATGCAGACCGGAAGTACTTGAAGTTGCAGATAAAATTGGCAGTACATCAAAAATGATAAGGATTGCAGAAAAATCTGAAAAAAAAGAATTTATAATTGCAACAGAAACAGGTCATCTTTATCCGCTTCAAAAAGCCTGCCCTGAAAAAATATTTTATTCAGCTTCAGAAAAAATATACTGCATTGATATGAAGAAGGTAACCCTGGAACAGATTATTTACTCCCTTGAAACCGGTTACGGAGAAATAACAGTACCTGAAGATATAAGAATAAAAGCTCTTGGAAGTGTTGAAAAAATGCTTTCCTTCAGCTGATTTCAGATTTTTAAATACAAATAGTGACTGCATAAACAAGTTTTATATTAAACATTCACTATTTAAAATATGGCAACTGTTTAGCTTTATTTATTTAGTATTTGGCCGAAAACCAGAATTTTTTGTTCGGTTTAAGGCAGATGAAAAATTTAACCGCAGGAATACTGGAGTATTTTGAGGATTAAATTTTGATTCTAACGCAGAACCGGTCAAAAAAGGCAGTTTTCGTTCAGCAACTATTTAAAAAGATATTACAAGATCATCAGCAGCAAAGGTCAGGTCTTCAGCCACAGTAAGCGAGCCTGAAGCACTCAGCTCCCCATGATCATTAAAATCATTGTCATTATTCAGGTCAAAACCAGCTTCAATTATATAATCACCGGAGCTTACACCAGAAAGTCTGTACTCAAATTTACCAGCACCTATCTTTTCAGGAGGATCAACAGTTTCCAAAAGATCACCCTGGGTGTTTTTAATTAAAACTTTAACACCTGTATATGAAGTAAAATCGCCTAAGTTATAAACCGATCTTTCAGCATCAATAAGCCCGTATCCGTAATAGTTGTCAAAAATTTTATCTCCGGTCATTGCCCCTGAAGAAATAAGATTAAAAATATCTATTGAATCAAGTTCAGGCCTGATCGATTTCATCAAAGCTATAACTCCTGCTGCATGTGGAGCTGCAACTGAAGTACCTGTCAGAAGATAATAAGAGTTCATATCCGGCGGGCCCGAAGGTGCTATGATCATCTCGTCATCCCCCCCACCGGGAGCAGCAAGAGTTATATAACTACCGAAATTTGAATATTCAGCAAGATCTCCGTTACTGTCCACAGCTGAAACACTTATTACTTCAGAGTATGCTGCAGGATAAAAAGCTTTATTATCTCCATTGTTTCCTGCTGCTGCTGTTAAAACAAGCCCTTTTTCAGCTGCTTTTTTTACAGCATCTTCTTCTAATTCTGAATCGCCTGCCCCCCCGAAACTCATATTAATTATGTCTGCCGGTTTTGAAGGAAGTTTCTCACTTGAATTCTCAATACCTGCGGCATAATATATCCCCTGAGCTATATTTGCAGATGTAAAACTGTCTACACCTATACGTAAAGGCATAATTGATGCTCCCGGAGCAATACCTGCTGAACCTTTTTCATTATCCATCTCAGCTGCAATTATTCCTGCAACCTGGGTACCATGGTATTCTGAAACAGAATCGTCTGAAACACTTTCATTCGGGTCATCGTCGTCATCTATAAAATCGTATCCATCAATTATTCTATCTTCAGGAAGATCTTCATGAGCTACAAACCCTGTATCAAGAACTGCAACTTTAACATTGTCACCTCTTGCAATATTCCAGGCACTTGGAGTTTTTATAATATCAATATTCCAGCCATATCCTTGATTATAGTAATAGTCGTCTGGGATATAAGAAGGTTTTCTTATAAAATTCGGCTCTGCATATTCGACATTAGTAGATCTTTTTAATTCTTCAATTGTATCAAGAGTTTCCTGTTTCAAATCTTCTTTTGAAAAAACGGACAAAGGCTTTCTTGTATTAATTTTATAAAGATTAAATTCCAAATATTTTTTCTTCAGCTCCAAATCTGAACCGGCAGCTGTTGACAAAGACTGAACTGTTCTTGAATTTTCTTTGAATTTTACAATTATTTCACCTGGAACAAAATTATCTGGATATGATGCAATAATTTTTGAAGAGTCTGAAATTTTAAAAAAATAATTCCCTTTTGTCATTTCCTGGTTAGCATCGATTTTTATATAATACCGGGATCCTCCCTGAAAATTGCGCTCATCTGCAAAAGGCTCCATAGAGTTTATATCCGGGCCTGCAGAAATCAAAATATTGTTTTCAGATTCAAAACTGATTTTAAAATCGTTTTCAGAATAAAAAACATACCAGTCATAAGGATCTGATTCAAAATCGGTATAACCGCATGTTTTTGAATCAGTGGTTATATATTGGGGTGTATCTGAAGAGTTGTTTGAATGCTGATCAGACTCTTTAAGATCAAAATCAGCAAAGGCATTGCCGGAAATCCTGACAATGCCCGAAGATTTTAATTCTTCCCTTTCTTCATCATAATCTCTATCTGAGGAACCGCTACCGCAGCCCTGGGTTATTATTAAACCTGCAACAAGAAATAATCTGAAAAAAAGGAATATATGTTTCATAATTTATCCAAAGTAAGAGTCGGGTATATCTGCGTTTGTGTAAACATTTTGTACATCATCGCAGTCTTCCAGTCCGTCTATTAACTTTACCATTTTTTCTGCATCTTTTCCATCAACAGCTGTTTCATTTTCAGGAAGCATTGAAATTTCTGCTACTTCATAATGAATATCACCTTCTTCCAGAGCTTTTTTTACAGCCTCGAAATCAGAAGGGTCAGTTATAACTTCAAAGGAATCATCCTGTTCTTTTATATCTTCAGCTCCTGCTTCAAGAGCAACTTCCATTAAAGTCTCTTCATCAGAACTCTCTTTTGTAACAAGTATATACCCTTTTTTTTCAAACATCCAGGCAACACATCCGTTTTCACCGAGATTTCCTCCGTGTTTTGAAAAAAGATGTCTTACCTCGCCGACTGCACGGTTTCTATTATCTGTGAGAACTTCTACTAAAACTGCAGCTCCGCCCGGTCCGTATCCTTCATATTTAATATCTTCATAATTTACACCTTCAAGATCTCCTGTTCCTTTTTTAATGCCTCTTTCTATATTGTCTTTTGGCATATTTGCACTTTTAGCGGCCTCTACTGCAGTTCTGAGCCTAGGGTTTGCATCTATGTCTCCTCCGCCCATTTTTGCTGCAACAGTTATCTCTTTAATAAGCTTTGTAAAAATTTTCCCGCGCTTGGCGTCTTCCTTACCTTTTTTGTGCTTAATATTTGCCCATTTACTATGGCCTGCCATGTATTATCCTCCCCGGAATTAAATCGTATTTAGTTTCAAAACCAAAACTTCGTTTTTAGCCAATTATTATTTAAAGCCTGTTATTTTTTCCCCGATCCTATTATATAAACCTCTTTTGAGTTTTTTCTGCAGGAATCAGGCTTAAATATTTTTCTTTTCTCATAATCCAAAAGAACTTTTTTTGCAAACTGATCAAAGTCTTCTCCCTGAAAAATTTTAGTTATAAAGACTCCGCCTTTTTTAAGAACTTTTGATCCAAGATATAACGCAGCCTCGCAAAGTGCTGCGGATCTTGCTGAATCTGCATGCTTGCACCCTGTGGTATCAGGGGCCATGTCGCTCATGACAATATCAAACATACCTTTTGAAATTAAATCGGAAATTACTTCCTGCTCAAAAATATCTCCTTTAATAATTTCCATATTCCCTGAAGATTCCAGTTCAACCGGCTTCAAATCTATACCTGTTACTTTTCCTGTATTACCGACTTTTTCAGATGCATATTTAAGCCATGAGCCGGGTGCCGACCCAAGGTCAAGGACGTTCAACCCTTTTTGGAAAATTTTATATTTTAAATCTATCTCTTTTAGCTTATATACTGACCTTGCAGGATAATTCTCTTTTCTAGCCAGTTTTGTATAATGATCATCATCCCACTTGTTCAGCTGTTTTTTCCCGGATTTTTTTTTCTTTGCCATTTATAAAATCACTCTCCGCCAAATATTATACCCATAGCTTTTTCCAGATTTGAAGCTGTTATAATCTCAACACCCTTCACTCCTGACTCAGTAAGAGTATTTTCAGGAAGAACAAATCTTTTAAAACCGAGCTTTTTTGCTTCTATAACCCTTTTCTCAAGATTATTAACTCCTCTGAGCTCACCTGTAAGACCGATTTCTCCAAGAACTATCATGTCTTCAGGCACTGGAGCATCAAAAAAACTTGAAGCAACTGCTGAAGCAACTGCAAGATCTGTTGCTGGTTCGTTTACCCTCACACCACCTGCGGCGTTTACAAATACATCATGATCAGAAAAGTGTAGCCCGACCTTTTTTTCCATTACTGCTATTATTAGCGCAAGTCTGTTAAGCTCAACACCTACAACAGTTCTTCTGGGAGGCCCACCTCCCCCGGAATTTGAAACAAGCCCCTGGATTTCAATAAGTATAGGTCTTGTTCCTTCCATTGTTGCAGTAACAGCAGATCCTGCAGTATTTACAGGCCGCTCAGAAAGAAATACTCCCGAAGGATTTACAATACCTGCAAGACCTCTTTGATTCATCTCAAAAAGTCCGATTTCATTGGTTGATCCAAACCTGTTTTTTACTGCCCTTAAAATTCTGTAAACCTGCCCTGAGTCTCCTTCAAAATACAATACTGTATCAACCATATGTTCAAGAACTCTCGGGCCTGCAATAACTCCTTCCTTGGTTACATGCCCTACAAGAAAAGTCGGGATACCTTCTTTTTTTGCAAAGTCCATAAACTTTACGGCAGATTCTCGTACCTGGGAAAGACTTCCCGGAGCAGATCCGATTTCTTCAGAAAAAAGAGTCTGGATAGAGTCTATAATCAAAACATCAGGCTTTACATCAAATGCTGTTTCAAGAACTATTTCTAGCCCGGTTTCAGTGAGTACAAGGATTTGCCCTGAAGACTCAAGCCTTTCGCTTCTCAGTTTTATCTGACTTGCTGACTCTTCCCCTGAAACATAAAGTACTTTTTTTTCAAGAGATGCAAGTGAAGAAGCAGCCTGAAGCATAAGAGTAGACTTTCCTATACCCGGATCTCCTCCGATAAGGACAAGACTTCCCGGAACAATACCGCCTCCGAGTACTCTGTCAAACTCATCAATTTTTGTTTCAATCCTTGCCTCGCTGTCAGATACAACTGATGCAAGTGAAACAGGCTTAGCCTTTTTCATCTTTGCATTTTGCAAAGGGCTGCCGGATTTTTTAATCTCTTCGGCAAAGGTGTCCCACTTACCACAGTCAGGGCATTTACCAAGCCATTTTAAAGAAGAATATCCGCAGTTTGAGCATATATATTCAATTCTGTTTTTTTTGGAAGCCAATGTTTTCTCTTTTCTTGCAGGTAAAAAATAAAATACTTTATTTCTCTATAATATTTTATTTGTGAAAAAAAAATGCTAAATTTAAAGTTTAAATCTTTATATAAACCGACCCTTTATTTAAAAAGTTTTTTAAATTTGATTAAATCTGATTATCACATACACACCAGCTTCTGCAACCATGCTCATGAAAGCATTGAATCCTTTATAAAAAAAGCTGCGGATAAAGGATTCAATGAAATTCTATTTCTTGATCACCTTACACTTTCTGAAAAAGATTTTAAAAATTCAATGACTGTTAAAGAAGTCCCCCTTTATTTTTACAAAATAAAAAAAGCTTCTGAAAAATTTAAAAATATCATAACTGTAAAATGCGGTCTGGAGGTCGATTTCCATCCTGATTATTTTGACGAGACAGAAAAAATATGTTCAAAATACGATTTTGATATGATTGGAGCTTCTGTTCACTTTGTCGACGGATATAATATTGCAAGCAGAGCCAGAACAAATGACTACAGCCACATAAGCTTATACGATTTAACTGTGACCTATTTTGAATCTATCAATAAAATGCTTGAATACAATTTCTATGATACAGTATGTCACCTAGATATTATTTTTAAATTCAAAGAATCTGTTGATGAAAAAACATACAAATATGCAGACAGAAAAACAGATGAAATTCTTGACAAAATTGCTTCTAAAGACCTCAGCGTTGAAATAAATACAGGAGGATATTCCCATATTATAGGAAGGCAGTATCCTTGCAGAAAAATTCTTAAAAAATGTTTTAAAAAAAATATATCGATCACAGCAGGATCAGACGCACATAATCCTGAACAAATCGGGAGAGATTTTGACACAGCTGAAAACCTGCTCAGAGATATCGGTATAAATAAAACTGCATCTTATTCAGGGAGAAGAAAACATGAAGTTTTTATGTAAAGGTATAATTATTTTAACAGTTTTATTTCCTTCGGCTTCGTTTTGCGATCACTCTTATTTTGAAATTGTTAAAAACAATCTTATTAAAGAAGGGTTTAACAAGGAATACATAAACAGGATCTACAGCAGTAATAATATAACCTATGAATTTAATTCTGTTACACTCTTTTTTACAGTAAGCGAATACAAGCTTGATTATGACAAATTTTTAGGCAAAGAATATGTAGTAAACGGAATAAAGTATATAAACAGGTATAAAAAAACCTTTGATTATTTTGAAGAACAATTCAGCGTTCCTCCTGAGATTATAACAGCAATCCTTACTATAGAAACACGGTTGGGGAGTTACACTGGAAACAGGCCTGTTTTATCTTCCCTTTCTTCAGTTGCTGCGCTTAAAAACGATTATGTAAAAAAAATGGTAAAAAAATCTGTTCCATCAGGTAAAAACAGATATTCAGGCAAAAAATTCAATGACCGTGCGGATAAAAGAGCAAAGTGGGCATATTCAGAACTGAAAAAATTCATTGCCTACTGTATAGAAAACGATATAGAACCTGTACAAATTACAGGATCATATGCAGGGGCCGTGGGGATTCCTCAGTTTATGCCTTCTAATATAAGCGCCTACGGAGAAGACGGAAATTTTGACGGAAAAAAAGACCTGCATAATCATAATGATGCAATAGCAAGTGTTGCAAAATATTTAAAAAAACATGGCTGGAAAAAAAACATATCTGATGGTAATGCATTGTCTGTAATTTTAAAATATAATAAAAGCATGCCTTATGCACAAACAGTTTTAAAACTGTCATCATTATTAAAAATAAAGGAAAACGGATATAATGGAAATTAAAACATTAATGGCCTGGGCATTTATAGGTATTTTTTTTCTTATCATGACCAATGTAGCTTTTGCTCACTGTGTAAAACGAAGTTTTGAAACAACAGGCAAAAAAACTCTGTGGTGTATAATATCTCTTATACCTTTTTTCGGTTTTATAATATATTTTCTTTTAGGTGCTAAAAAAGGGGTTTTAAAGGAGAATTAAACCTTAAACCCGGCATTTTGTAAAAAAACAACTTTCTCTTGTTGATTATCAGGATAATATATTCAAAATCTCCATAACTTCAATAATAAGCTGATCTTCTTCCGGTGACACTGCAGAATCTGAATCTGCAATTTTTTTCATCATTTCCACAGCTTCAAGGCGTTCATCATGTCTTTTAAGAAGGAATGAAAGACTTTCAAGAGCTCCTTTAAAATCATACCCAAGAATATCAGACTGTTCGCTTATAAGAGCCTGAATTTCATCACTGGTTAAAACACCCAGTTTTGAGTTATCTTCAGACGCCCTTATAATAGCCTCAATCTCTGTGTCATGAAAAACATTGTCAATTTTTGCAACTGCAACCATCATTCTAATTGCTGCCTCAGGAAAACCGCCTTTATATTTAAGAAATCTGTCTTTTGATTTAATTTTATTTTGCTTGCTACCTTTTTTCTCCTGAGCTAAATCTGCTGAAAAAAAGGACCTGATAAAAGGATTACCATAAACCTGCCTGAAAAAGGTCTCCTGAAAGGCATCCCTTTGATCTCTTTGAAAATCGAGTGCTTCTGAAATCAACCCTGCGCACTTTTCTTCCATCAAAACAAAGGGGTTGTCTCTTGAAGATTTTATCCTGTTTTTATGACTTAACCTGCCTGCAGTTTTAAACCAGAACATCAAAGGATTCATATCGGAAAAAATATACCTTACCGTCCTCTGGGTATTATGCATTTTTATAAACGGTGCATTCCATTTATTTACAAAAGATCTTACAACAGGCCTGAAAAACTGGGTATAAACTTTATCATTAAAATGGGAAACAGGAACTACAGGATAAAAACTGAGCTCATCAACATCATTATCATCAAGATTTTTTATATCTTCAAAGGTTCTTTCTTCAAACCTGATATCGTATTCTTTCTCAGAGTATCTTGGATCACTTTTTTCAATCTTCATTTCATAAAGACCAGGAGAAAGGTATCCTACCTGTTCAACACTTTTAAGAATCCCTTTATGCTCTTTCTTAGCAACTCTGTCAGAAACAAAAATCCCCATGTGCCTTATATTCTCATGAAGAAGGTATACTATTACCTGCTTTTTCTCTTTAATCTCATCAACCGATCCCCAGACTTTTGTGATCCAGTTAAGGGCCTGCTGTGGTGGGGTAATATTGTCAGCGCCTGATGAAAACAGTACTAACGGATCTTTTAATTCCTTAAGATCAATTTTTTTTCCGTCTGCAAATCCAATCTCGCCTTTCTCAAGGCTGTTTTCAATAAAAAGCTTGTTAACAATAAAATCGATTTCCTCTTCAGTCATCATATAATAACTGTTCCACCATCTTTCAAATTTAAGATAATTGGTATGCTCCTTATCTACATTTGAAAAAAGTTTATACGGCTGTTTAAAAAAAGTGTTTGCAGGATCTACTGCTTCATATCCGGTTACAAGATAAGCTCCGTCAAAAAGACCATGGCCCAGATCGCTTAAAAAGGAAACAAGCCAGCTCCCCCCCATTATTCCGGTTCTGTACCTCATTATATGCTTACCTTCAACACCGGCCCAGTAAGAAATGGGAGAACCGTTTAAAATAAGAGGACCTGCAAGATCAGGCTCTTCTGCACTAAGCATTGCAAGAGCCCAGCCTGACTGTGAATTGCCTATTACTGAAGGCCGTGGTGCTTCAGGATGGAGTTTCTTAACTTCCTGGATAAACTTTATTTCTGCATTTTTTACATCTTCAAGTGTCTGGCCTTTTTCAGGAACAGGAAAAAATATAATATAATAAACCGGCTGACCTGTATTAAGAGCCATTCCAATTTCTGAATTCTTCTTAGATCCGGCTATACCGGGACCGTTTCCAGATCTGGGATCAACTATTATAATTGGTCTTTTAAAATTTTCTTCTGAATGAGCAAGGCCAGAATCCGGTCTTTGCCTTCTTTCTCCGGATCTTCTTTTTTCAACGTCTTTACTTTCTGATGATTTTCTTCTCTCCTGCTCTCCCCTTCTTTCTATTATTTTTGCAAGAGCATAATTAACCGGCTTGTCAAATTTCCTGCCGTCCATAATAATTTCATACCTGAATGAAACAACAGGAGGCTGTCCGTTTTCAATATCCTTGAAAAACAGATAACTTTGTCTTCTTAAAAGATTGCCAATAATAGCAGTCCTTTGAAGCCTGTCTATTGAATACTCAAAAAAAGGGTTTGCTGAAGAAAAAAATTCAAGCTGATTTTTTAATGAAAAGCTCTGAAGTCCAGACTCCTGATTCATATTCTTTCACCGCTCCATTTAAGCCTGGTCTTTAAGACATCAAAATATGTCTGATCAGGCAATGTTACAAGATGAACAGGATTTGATTTTTTTATGATAATAACATCATCCCTGTAGATATCAGCTTCTTTCTGCCCGTCAACACTTAGTTTAAGGGGCTCTGCCGATTTGCCGGACAATTTTGCTGAAATTATACTTTCATCATGAATGATAAGTGGCCTGTTTGTCAATGTAAATGGACATATTGGAACAAGAAGCATTGCCTCCATAACAGGATGAACAACCGGACCTCCTGAAGCCAGTGAATATGCGGTTGATCCGGTAGGTGTTGATATAATCAGACCATCTCCTGAATATGTAGTCAGAAAATAATTATCTATTTCGATATCTATTCTTGAAAGGCCTGCCGGACCCGATTTGCCTATTACAGCCTCATTAAGCGCCAGCTGGGAAAAAACTGTTTTTTCTTTGCGTATTAAAGAAACATTGAATCTCATCCTTGTCTCTACTGAAAACTCTCCTTTAATAAATTTCCTGGCAGCTTCGTAAAGCCGTGCTCCTTCAGTTTCAGCAAGAAAACCTACATCTCCGAATTTAATACCCATAAGAGGTATTTTTTTCTTTCCGACCCACCTTGCTGCAGATAAAAATGTTCCGTCTCCTCCGAGAACAAATATTATCTGAAGATCCTCTGGCGGAGATACTGGTGAAGGGGGATTGTCAAAATCTTTTTTAGTTCTGAAAACAGTTTCTGCACCCTGTTTTTCAAGCCATTTCCCGAATTCTTCAGAGACTTTTATAACATCGGGATCACTCTCTTTGACAACTACTCCTACTTTCATAAATTTTTTCCATTTCTGAAGATAAAAAAGAATTAACAGGTTTAAAGCCTGATTATGAACAACTCAATTCAGATTAAACATTAAATAACGCTTTATCAAGCCTGATGAATATACATTGCTTATCAGGTTATGCACAGATAAACCGGATCAATTAAGCTTACATCAGCCGGATAAAATTAAAAAGGGCCGCATCCAGGGCGGCCCTTTTAGACAAAACAAAGCAGATAAATAAAAATCTGTTCTGATTATTTGCTAAATATCTTTACTTTTCATAGCTATCTTTATACAGACAGCAGCTCCGCCCCAGGTTATCCCAAGGCCCAGAATCATCATAACTATTGCACCAAATTCCATATTTATCTCCCTTATCAGTCTTTGTCATTGGTTACTGAATGGATAAGCACTCCAAGAATAAAAACACCGAGAACAACTGCCCATCCGTATATAACAAGAGCTTTTATTGCATATCCTTCATAAGGTTCATTAAGATCTCCAAGAAGGTTTCTAACGCCCATATATCCGAGCACAACTGGTGTAATAGCCATTAAGCAGAAATTCCACCATTTGCCAACAGCAAACTCTGATATTGAATTTATATGTTCTCTTACAGCCTCAATCTTAAACAGCCATGCAATAAATATAACCTCAACTAAACCGGCAAAAACAATACCGAAATTATTGATAAAATGATCTGTAATATCAAGAACAAAAAGACCACCTTCTGTCATAAAAATAAGACTTGCTAGAAAACCTACAAAAACATATCCGGTAACTGCCGATTTCCTTGCAATGGAAAACTTATCCATAATTGCTGAACAACATGCTTCAGAAATTGAAATCATAGAAGAAAGACCTGCAAAAACAATTGATATAAAGAAAAGAGGTCCGAAAAACCAGGAAGCAGGAAGAAGATTTATAGCTTTTGGGATTGTTATAAAAGCAAGTCCTACACCTGCGCCTGCAACATCCTGAATACCAACACCTTCCTGAGCCGCCATATATCCTAATACACCAAAAACCATAATACCTGCAACCATGCTGAATCCGCAGTTTATAAACGCTGCCATCATTCCGTTGTTGTTAATATCTGAATCATCAGGAAGGTAACTTGCATAAGTTATCATAATTGCAAAGCAGATGCTGAGAGTAAAAAATATCTGTCCATATGCAGCTATCCATACTTTTGGGTCAAGAACTTTGCTGAAGTCGGGTTTAAAAAGATAGTTAAGTCCATCAAAAGCCCCGTCAAGAGTAAGTGCACGTCCCATAATAACAAGAATAAGAACAAAAAGAACAGGCATAAAAACTTTATTGGCGGCTTCAATACCTTTTTTTACACCGCTGAACAATACAGCCCATGTAATTAGCCATACAAGAGCAGTACCTATAAAAACAGGCCATACAATACCACCAAGTTCAAGAGGAGAACTTGAAAGCTTTAAAAAATCTCCGAAGAAAAAAGCTTTGGTATCAGTTCCCCATCCCTGGGTGAATGCAAACTTTGTATAGTTCACAGCCCATCCTATAACTACAACATAATAGACTGAAATTACAAAAGAAACAAGGACCTGCCACCAGCCGAGCCATTCCCATTTTTTATTAATGCTGAAAAAAGTTTTGGGAGCTGCGCCCTTATACTTATGCCCAAGGCCGAATTCCATTATTATGATAGGAATACCAGCAGTTATAAGAGCAAAAAAATACGGAATCAAAAATGCTCCGCCCCCGTTGTCATAAACCATATATGGAAATCTCCATATATTTCCAAGGCCAATTGCAGAACCGACTGCCGCAAGAATAAATCCGGTTCTTGTGCCCCAGTTTTCTCTCTGAGCCATAATAAATTCTCCTCCCGAGTTCTTAAGTTTTAATTAAGCAAGCAAAGTATATATTAAAATAAACCGATAGCAAAAGAGCTTATACATTTCAATAACTAAATCCTTTACTTAAGCAAAAGAAAAAATTTTTGCCTTAAAAACGGATAAAACATTTCCATTATCTCCTTAAACGCTTCAATAGAACTATCCATTTTTCAAAAAAATGCTTTTGCTAAATTAAGTTGCTTTAAGCTATTTATAAGCTCCAGTGCCTGATTTCAATAACTATCATCAATCCTCAATTACTGCATGATGTTTTAAAAACGTACAAATCTGTATATATCTTCAGATTGAGAAAATACCTTTTTTTTCATTATCTCCTTATAAGCCTGAAGATCAGGGATTTCACCCATAATTGCAATCACAGCTGCCAGCTCTGCTGATCCAAGAAAAACTTTTGTATTATCTCCCATTCTGCCGGGGAAGTTTCTTGTTGAAGTTGAAAAAACCGTTGAGCCTTTATTTACCCTTGCCTGATTCCCCATGCAAAGTGAACATCCGGGAAGCTCTATTCTTGCTCCGGCTTTACCAAAAACGCTGTACAGTCCTTCTTTTCTTAAAATATCCCTGTCCATTGAAGTAGGAGGGCATACCCAGAGTTCGGCATTAAGATCTTCACCTTTTATAATTTCAGCAAGAGCCCTGAAATGGCCTATATGAGTCATGCACGAACCTATAAAAACCTCATCAACCTTTGTACCCTGAAGTTCTGATAAAAGTTTTACATCATCAGGGTCATTTGGACATGCCAAAACAGGCTCATCCAGGTCTTCCAGATCTATATCTAGCACAGCTGCAAACTCTGCATCATCATCTTTTCGCAGCAAGTCTTTCTCCTTAAGCCAGACATCCATCTCATCTGCCCTTTTAACAAGGGTTGTATTATCTTCATATCCTGAATCAGCAAGGTTTCTTAAAAAAGATATATTCGACTCAACAAATTCGCTTACTTTCTCTGTTGAAAGCTCAATGGATGCTGCTGCTGCAGATCTTTCTGCAGAGGAGTCTGTAAGTTCATATGCCTCGTCAACACTTAAATCCTTTGTTCCTTCGATCTCAAGAATTCTTCCGGAAAAAACATTTTTCTTTCCTTCTTTTTCAACGGTAAGAAGACCATTTTTTATTGCGAAATAAGGAACAGCATTAACCATATCCCTTATTGTTATATGTTTTTTTCTTGTTCCGGAAAACCTTACAAGCACAGATTCCGGGACATCAAGGGGAAATTTTCCCATTGCAGCTGCAAAAGCAACAAGTCCTGAACCTGCAGGAAAACTTATACCGAAGGGAAACCTTGTATGCGAATCTCCACCTGTACCAAGAGTATCAGGAAGAATCATCCTGTTAAGCCAGGAATGAATTATTCCGTCTCCCGGATTTAAAGCAACACCTTTTCTCTCTTTTATAAATTCTGCCAATGAAGAATGCATTTCAATATCTGAAAGCCTTGGGTATGCTGCGGTATGACAAAAAGACTGCATAACAAGGCCTGCTGAAAACTTCATACAGGAAAGCTCCATAAGCTCATCCCTTGTCATAGGGCCGGTTGTATCCTGTGAGCCTACAGTTGAAGCTTCCGGCTCACAATACTCACCCGGGCGAACACCTTTTTTTCCACAGGCCTTGCCGATTATCTTCTGGGCAAGTGTATAACCGCTGCTGCTTTCAGCAGGTTGAACAGGTTTGCGAAAAAAATCAGGGGCAGACTGACCAATATAACCGGCTGCCTGCTGAGTAAGGCTTTTTCCTATTATCAGCGGAATTCTTCCCCCTGCCCTTACAGAATCAAAGAGAACACGGTTTTTAATTTCAAATACTGATACAACTTCACCTGTATCTCCGTTTAAAACTTTGCCGTCATATGGCTTTACAATAATGTAATCGCCGTTTTTAATCTGTGAAACATCTGTTTCCACAGGTAAAGCTCCGGAATCTTCCATTGTATTATAAAAAATAGGGGCAATCTTGCTTCCAAGAATTACCCCGCCTTTTCTTTTATTAGGAACGTAAGGAATATCTTCTCCTATGTGCCATAACAGAGAATTTGCAGCAGACTTCCTTGACGAACCTGTTCCCACAATGTCTCCCACAAATGCCAGAGGCCGGCCTTTGAGCTTGAGCTTTTCAATTTTTTCAAGTGGAGATTCAATTCGCGACTGAAGCATTGAACATGCATGAAGGGGAATATCAGGACGGCTCCAGGCTTCTGAAGCAGGAGATAAATCATCTGTATTTATTTCACCGTCTACTTTAAAAGCTGTTAAATGAATCTCTTCGGGAATTTCTGAAAGACTTGTGAACCATGATGCTTCAGCCCATGAATGAATAACTTTCAAAGCTGGTCCGCATTGTTTTGAAAGATCTGCAATATCATTGAATTTATCGTAAACAAGAAGAGTTTTTTCAAATGCTGATGCAGCATCTTCACCAAGTTCGCTGCTTTTCAACAGATCTGTTAAACAAGAAAGTGCATACCCGCCTCTCATTGTACCAAGAAGAAAAACAGCTCTTTCAGGGCTAATAATAGAAGATTTTATTTTATTTTCTGCAAGCTTATATAAAATACCTGCTTTTGCTTCCGCTGCAGGATCGACTCCGGGAGGAACCCTTTCTTCAATAAGATGTTTTATAAAATCGTTTTCTCCTTTTTCCGGAGAAACAAGAAGTTTTTCAAGCTTTTCAACCTGACTTTTACCAAGAGGTTTCGGCGGAATATTTAATTTTTTTCTTTCATTATAATCTTTTCTATAGTCTTCCAGCATAGAACACCCTTTCAGAAATTATGTATTTTCAGTATCTTAATAAATATTTTGTCAGATAAAACAGTAATACCGTCAGGTAAAAGAACTTGACAAAAACCAATATCCTTTATAATGATTTCCTAAGTTTTTTCAATTAATTTGAACTGATGAAGTTGTCAAGAGGACAACTTCAAAGATATAAAAAAATAATTAATATAAGGAGTTTATTATGTCAAAATTAGTAGCGCCTCATGGAGGCAAAGGCTTAATTAACAAGCTTCTCGAAGGATCTGAAAAAGAAGCTGAGCTTAAAAAAGCAGAAGGTCTTAAAAAAATTGTTATGACCTCAAGAGAAGAAGGTGACCTTATTATGATAGGTACAGGCGGCTTCAGTCCACTTGAAGGCTTTATGACCAAAGCTGACTGGAAAGGCGTTTGTGAAAACTTCCTTCTTGCAGACGGCACATTCTGGCCACTTCCTGCTACACTTTCTGCTGACAAAGCTGATGCAGACGGCATTAAAGACGGCGAAGAAGTTGCTCTTGTATCCCAGTCAGGCGAAATCATGGGAACAATGAAAGTAACTGAAAAATTTGAAATGACAGAAGACAACAAGAAGTGGGAATGTGAAAATGTTTTCATGGGATCAGGAACAGAAAGTGTTGAAGAATTCTGGAAGATAGCTGAAGAAGATCATCCAGGAGTTCAGCAGGTTATGAATCAGAAAGATGTTAACCTTGCAGGTCCTATCAAGCTAATTTCTGAAGGCGAATTCCCAACTAAATATAAGAATATTTACCTTAGACCTGCTGAAGCAAGAGCTATTTTTGATGAAAAAGGCTGGGCAAAAGTTGCAGCTATTCAGCTTAGAAACCCAATGCACAGATCGCATGAATACCTTGCAAAAATAGGTGTTGAAGTATGCGACGGTACTTTTATCCACTCTCTTGTAGGTAATCTTAAGCCTGGCGATATTCCTGCAGAAGTACGTGTTAAGTGTATCGAGTCTCTTGTTCAGAATTACTTTGTACCTGAAAACGTTGTACAGGGTGGATATCCTCTTGATATGAGATATGCAGGTCCTCGTGAAGCTCTTCTCCATGCTACTTTCCGTCAGAACTACGGTGTAAACCAGATGCTTATCGGACGTGACCACGCAGGTGTTGGCGATTTCTACGGACTTTTTGAAGCTCAGGAAATATTTGAAAGAATCCCTTATCCTGCAGAAGAAGGAAAAGCTCTTAAGTGCGAGCCTCTTAAAATTGACTGGACTTTTTATTGTGAAGAGTGCGACGGAATGGCATCGCTTAGAACTTGTCCTCACAGCAAAGAAAGCAGAGTTATTCTTTCAGGAACAATGCTTAGAAAAGGTCTTTCTGAAGGAACACCTATTCCTGATCATTTCGGACGTAAAGAAGTTCTTGATATTCTTCGTGAATATTATGAAGGACTTACAGAAAAAGTTGAAGTTAAAGCTCATGGTGCTGCAAGCGGAGCAAACATGAAGTAATAAAACTTCATTATATATAGGTTTATAAAGGGAGCTTTTTTAAGCTCCCTTTTTTTATTTGCCGTAATAATCTATTTCCATTCATGAAAATCATCAAAATTTCTCAGGCTCTCATATACCGCAATACCTGCTGAAGTAGAAAGATTTAAAGAGCGAATACCCTTTTTTACAGGAATATAATAAAGATTATCACTATATTTTTTTGTTATATCTTCGGGAAGACCCTTTGTTTCAGAGCCAAAAACCAAAAAAAGCCTTTCTTTGCGGGGCATCTTAGTATAGTTCTTTTTCCCCAGTTTTGAAAAAAACACAAGTTCTATTATTTCAGGGTTAAAATTCCGGCAAAACTCATCAAAATCTTCCCATACAAACAACTCTACATTTTCCCAGTAATCAAGACCTGCTCGCTTCAAAGAACGATCGTCAAGGGAAAATCCAAGCGGTTTTACCAAATGAAGTTTTGCTCCTGTTCCAACACAGGTTCTTCCAATATTACCTGTATTCCAGTGAACATCAGGAGCTATAAGTACTAGGTGTCTTTCCATAAATACAAACCTTCTAAAAATTTATATGTTTAAAGCATGAATTCAAAATTCAAAAACTTATTTTTAAAACCCGGCCTTGAAAATATAACTGCTGAGGTATAATCTCTGCTTTAAAGTAACTGAAATTTAATATTTTAAAGTTAAAAAGAAAACATTATGATAATAGACGCTCATACCCACATATTTCCGGAAAATATAAAAAACAGCAGAACATCTTATTTCAATAGTGAAAAAGAATTTGAGCTTTTATATAAACAGCCCGGTTCAAAGCTTTGTACAGCAGAAGAACTTATTGAATCCATGGATAAAAACGAAATAGATAAAAGCATTGTTTTCGGTTTCCCATGGAATAAAAAAGAAACTGCTGAATTTCACAACGATTATATAATTGAAAAATATGAAAAATACCATGACAGACTGATTCCGTTTGCATGTTTTAATCCTGTAAAAGAATATGCCCAAAAAGAAGCACTAAGATGCATAAGAAACGGATTTAAGGGCCTGGGTGAACTTGCTTTATACAAAAGCGACTTTACTGATGAAATTTTAGATAAAATAACCTCTGTTATGAATGCAGCTGAAGAAAAATCTCTTCCTGTAATGTTTCACACCAACGAAGAAGCAGGTCATGATTATCCGGGAAAAGCTCCTGTAACAATAAAAGGGACCCTTGACTTTATACAAAGATTTAAGAGTAACAGACTGATACTTGCACACCTCGGAGGCGGTACACTGTTTTTTAATCTTTTAAAAAATCCGCCTGATATGAAAAATGCTGTATTTGATACAGCAGCACTTCCTTTTTTATACAAAAAGTCAATCTATAAACTAATTGAAAATTCAGAACTTGAAGATAAGATTATCTTCGGTTCTGACTGGCCTCTTATAAATCCTGGCAGGTATTTCAGGGAAATCGAAAGCAACGTGGTTTCAAAAGAATTTAAAGAAAAAATTTTTTATAAAAATATTTCTGATTTTCTGTACAAAAACAAAGAGTAACATCATTTAAAAAGCCAGTATTATCCGGCTTTTTAAATAAACAGCTGAATTTTAAAACACTAGGAAAAATTTATTTTTACATCGGATCTGTGTGCAGGATTTATCTCCCATAAAGTATTTGATGCAAAGCCAAAAGCTTTTGCAACAAACATATCAGGAATTTTCTCCAGCCTGATATTATACATTGTTACAACCTCATTATACATCTCTCTTCTGTCTGCTATTGAATCTTCAAGCTCTGTTATTCTTGACTGAAGCCTTGCAAACATTGTATCGGCTTTCAGCTCAGGGTAGCTTTCAGCAACAGCAAGCAAAGACTTGAGTGCACTTGTAAGATCTGTCTGTTTTTTCAGATAGTCCTTTGAATCTGTTGCATGATTAACCATATTCCTTGCTTTTATTACATTTTCAAGGGTCTCTCTTTCATGGGTCATATAACCTTTACAAACATCAACAAGCTTTGGTATTTCATCATATCTTTGCTTAAGCAGAACATCGATATTGCTCCATGTTTTGTCTATATTGTTTTTTAAATATATAATACTGTTGTATGTAATTATTATAAATATCAGGACAACCGCAACACACATCAGAATACCGGAAATAATCCCTATTGTCACCACAGACATCTTGTCTCCTTTTCACGAATTAATCGTTTTAAAAAATCTTTCACCCGCCAAACATAAGTATACTCCCCCATACAGTACTGATAACAAGGGCAGCAAAATTTAAAAGAGTATAAAGCTTATACCTGTTTATTATTTTATCTTCAGCCTTTGTAGGTGCTATTATCATGGGAAAGCCTTTAAAAGGGGGATCAAGTACCACAAAAGCATTTTTTTTACTGTTTTCCTGATTAAGATATTGTTCATATGCTTTTTTATCTGCGTCTTTTAAAGCCTGTTCCCATTCATACTGATCTATTTCACCATTTTGATCTGCATCATATTTCATTAATTCTTTTTTAGATTTTTTTAATTTCCTTAGAATATCAAGCCTTATCTTTTTTATTTTTGACTTGTCAGACCCTACTGGATACTCAGCCCAGCCGAGAACATAAACAGGACTGTTGTCAAGAATCACCTCTTCCTGCCATTTCTGATTAACAGGTACTGTATTAAACATTCCTGACGCAGAAATTCCCCCTGTATTGCAATACACCTCTTTTTTTAAAGGAAAGAATTCTGCCCCCACAGGATATACGGTAACCCGGCCTGTATCATCTTCCAGATAAAAAGGGACATGACCGGAAGTAATGGTTTCATACCATGACCAGCCCGAAGTTTCTGCACTACTTTTTTTTCTGTATTTTTTTACTCTGTAGAATATACAGGGAATATTTGCAGACGGAGACAAAAGATTATACTTTCTGCTTGCAGTCCCTTTCAGCTCTGTCATTCCCATTGATGCTGATCTTATTCTGCTGGTAGGTACATCAGATACAATTTTTTTAAACTTCAAATATCTGATAAAGTTTAAAAGGAAAAAACAGGCTGCCAGATATAGGAAAACTCCTTTATAAAAAAAAATATTAATAATCTTATTTACAACTTCTGAAGCATAGCCTGAATATTTAAAATCCTTTAGAATAATAAATAAAAAAAAGACTCCGCCTGCAAAAAAAGGAATAAGTGCACCAAATTTTTTAAAACCCTTTTTAACAGGAAGTTCAGGAGGAGGCTCAAGATTATTGTTCTGGCTGAAATAATTCTTCATATAGACTTTTTAGATAATAAAAAAAATGTTATTAAGCATAAAATTATTCATTCAATACAGTTTTAGTAAAAAACTTATAAGGGATTATAAATGGAAATCAGAATAGGTACAAGAAAAAGTAAACTTGCGATGTGGCAGGCAGATTATGTAAAAAATATTCTTTTAAAAAACAATATACAGGCTGAGCTGTATCCTATTGAAACTAAAGGGGATAAAATCCTTAACAAATCAATAGCAAAAATCGGAAGTAAAGGAGTTTTTACAGAAGAACTTGAAGAAAAACTTACAAACGGAGAAATAGATATAGCTGTTCACAGTGCAAAAGACCTCCAGTCCGGACTTCCTGAAAATTTTGAAATTATTGCTTTTACCATAAGAGAAGAACCTGGAGATGTTCTGATTTCAAGAAAAAAACTTAACCCCCTGGATAAAAATATTAAATTTAAAGCGGGAACATCTTCTGTACGAAGAAGAGCTCTTTTGAAACATTATTTCCCCCATATAGAAATTACAGATATGAGGGGGAATCTTCAGACAAGAATAAAAAAAATGGACTCAGGAGATTGTGACTGTCTTGTACTTGCCAAGGCAGGAGTAGTAAGAATGGGCTATGAAGACATGATTGAATATGAATTCGACAGATCATACTTTATTCCGCCTGTAGGTCAGGGCTGCCTTGCTATAGAGTCTTCAGCTGAACTTGATTCAGGCAAAAAAGATGCTTTAAGAAAAGCTTTAAACCATGACCCGACAGAAAGAATTCTAAGAGCGGAAAGAAAATTCCTTAATATACTTGAAGGGGGATGCAGTATACCTGCTTTCTGCCACGGGACAGAAAAAGACGGAACAATTATTTTAAACGGAGGAATTGTAAGCCCTGAGGGAGAAAAAATAGTTTTTAAAAAAGAAGAATCAAATTCTCCTGAAGATGCAGGAACAAAACTTGCGAACTATATCCTGGAAAATGGAGGAAGGGAAATCCTTTCTCAACTCAGATAGTTAGTGCCGGCTGAAAACTCTGATTTTCTGCCGGTCAGTAAATTCTTTTTCATATCAAAAAAACGCTGCGGGGCTTTATCGGCTCCTTTACAAACCTGTCCCCTTGACAAAAAAAGAGTGATATGAATTAATAGAATAAAAATTCCGGAAATAAAGTGCTTTTCTAAAAAAATAAAGTACAGTTATTTTTTAATTTAACCAGGGAGGATTATACATGCTTAGATCCGGTAAAAAGCATGGCTGTCATGGAACAGGATAATAACTTTCAACTTAAAAAACCCGGCCCCGCAGATGGTAAAAAGATGTGGGATCTTGTAAAAAATTCAAGGTCGCTTGACCTTAACTCCGTATATCATTATATTATTATGTCCTATCATTTCGGTAATTCTTCCATTGCCGCATTTAATAATGATGAACTGGCTGGATTTGTTACTTCATATTTTCCGCCTGACCAGAAAAACACTTTATTTGTATGGCAGGTGTGCGTATCTGAAAAATTTCAGGGTAACGGACTTGGTAAGAAAATGCTCTGTCATCTGGCAAAAGCAGACTTGAGTCAAAAAGTTACTTATCTTGAAGCAACAGTAACGCCTTCAAACAAAGCATCTATTGCCTTGTTTACATCAACTGCAAAAGCTCTTGAATCTGATTACAAATTCGAAAAAGAGCTTTTTACAGAAGATATGTTCGGTGATGCAGGACATGAGCCTGAAAAACTTTTTCATATCGGCCCCATAAAACTAAATTAATTAATAAACTAAAATTTAAATAAAAGAGGAATACTATGCGTATTTTTGAAACTCTCGAATCAAGAGTAAGAGGTTATATCAGAGCTTTCCCTGTGATTTTTGAATCATCAAAAGGTGCTATTTTAAAAGATGAGATGGGTAAGGAATATATAGATTTTTTTGCCGGAGCAGGAACTCTTAACTATGGCCATAACAACGATCATGTAACTA
>Ga0136557_1000467_pt1 | contig 30460 bp, 28 predicted proteins | sample AntRauTorckE6832_FD_104796 | JGI IMG/M metagenome (GOLD analysis project Ga0136557, IMG submission 104796) | Saline lake microbial communities from Rauer Islands, Antarctica - Metagenome Torckler E6 #832 | ecosystem: Environmental > Aquatic > Non-marine Saline and Alkaline > Saline | place...
AAAACAGGATCATTGACAGTGATTTCTGCATTATTTTTTAATTCACTCAACCAGCTGTTAATAGCTTGATTACGTTTTTGATTTCTGATTTCAGTTTCTAATTCATCTCTTACTTCAGTCAGTTCAGGTCTTTCCTCTTTTGCAGCCTCAGTCTCATCAGAAACTGAATCTGCGGCAGTTTCTTCTGCAGCTGAATCTGATTCAGTATTCGCGTCATCATTTTCAGCTTTAGGGTATCTCTGTTCGTAAAGCTCCTGAATTTCCTGATCATTTACTACAACTTCTTCAATTCCCTGATCAATTGTCTGAGTAATTAGCTTACTATCTTCAATACTGGATTTGATATCTTCTCTTAATTGTCCAATTGTATAACCCTGTTCAGATAAGGCCTCAGCTAATTCCTGATCAGTCATTTCATTTTGCTCTAAAATATTATTATAGTTTTCATCTATTTCTGCTTCTGAAACCTCAACATTCACCCCAAGTTCTTCAGCCTGAGAGATGATTAATTTTCTCTCGATTAATGCATCTAAAACATTGAATCTAAATGGTATTATCTGAGTGCTGCTTAAATTAGATTGTGGTGCCTGCTGCTGTAAAAGTGAAAAATATTCCTGCTGCGAAATTTCCATACCATTAACTTCTGCAATCACAGAAGTTGATTGATTTGGGGCCTGGCCTCCACCACCCTGATTATTTAAATAAGCACCATAGCCCATAAAACCACCAGAAATAACAAAAGCAACTACAACTATATAAACAATAATTCTACTATTATCACGTAAAGTATCAAACAAAACCTTACACTCCCCTCTCTTAAATCTAATATTTTTATAAATAAAACTATTACTTAAATAATTAAGCATTATCAAAATTTAATCTTTTATAATTTTATCCTATTAAAATTTAGATGTCAAACCTCATTTAAATGAAGGCCAGACTCTATTTTCAAAATCTTTTAGAGTACTTTTGGGTCCATGGCCTGGATAAAATGTACAATCAGCTGGAAGTTTTAATAATTTATTTTCAATAGAATTTTTAAGTTGTTTAAGATCACTGTCTTCCAGATCGTTTCTTCCAACACCATTTGCAAAAATACAATCACCAGAAAATACAATGTTTTCTTCGGCAAGATAAATTGATATTCCATCCCGACTGTGACCAGGAGTAAAAATTATCTTTAATTTGATTCCTTCAAAAATAATTTCTTCTTGATCAGTTAGAGCTATATCCAATGCAGCTGAGTTAATATTTTGATTCATAAACATCTGTGATAAATTAAATTTGGAATCTTTAAATTTTAAGTCAGCTTCAGGATGAGCCATTATTTTTGCATCAGTTTTCGTCTTTAAAAAATTATTGGCAGCAATATGATCAAAATGTCCATGAGTATTAATTATATATTTCAATTCTAAATTGTTATGCTTTAGATAATTATATAATTTTTCTCCTTCAGCACCCGGATCAATAATAAATGCCTTATTATTTTTAGAAATAAGATATGATTTAACCATCAGTTCTCCAACAGTAAATTCTTTTAATTCCATATTCTCACCTATTTCAGTAATTAAAAATTCTTTTTACTATCAACTAAAATTGTAACAGGACCATCATTAATCAAACTAACATCCATCATTGCCTGAAACTCACCAGTTTCAATTTTAAGCTCTGATTTTTCTGCCTCTTCAACAAAATAATCATATAATTTTTCGGCTTTTGCTGGAGGCGCAGCCTCAAAAAAACTGGGCCTTCTCCCCTGCCGGCAGTCTCCAAATAAAGTAAACTGTGAGACCAGCATTAAATCTTTATTTAAATCCAGAGCTGATAGATTTAATTTTTCTTCATCATCCTCAAAAATTCTAAGATTAATTATTTTTTCTAAAAGATAATCTACATCCTTTTGGCTGTCTTCTTTCCCAATTCCCAAAAACACCAATAAACCGGAGTCTATTTCTCCGGTTATTTTAGCATCTACTTCTACTTTAGCACTTTTTACACGTTGAACCACAGCTCGCATCTAATTCACTCCTATATTAAGCAGGTTTAGATCGACTTACACTAAGCACTCCAGATATTGATTCAATTTTTTTCATTATATCATACATATGCTCTGTAGAACTTAATTCCAGTGATAAATTGATCACAGCTCGATTTTGATTGCTGGTTCTGGCCATAACTGATAACAAATTGATTTTTTCTTCTTTAATTATATGAGTTATATCATTAAGTAGAGCACTCTTATTAACAGCATCTATTCTAAGATCCACCTGATAGGATTCTGTGCGACCGCGCTCCCAACTGACATCAATAATTCTTTCAGGTTCGCTTTCAGCAAGATTTTTTAAATTTTTGCAGTCTTCTCTGTGAACTGAAACACCTCTACCTCTAGTAATATAACCAACTATATCATCACCAGGAACCGGATTACAGCACTTTGCCATCCTGACCAGCATATTATCCATACCTTTAACTGAAACACCTTTGTCCACTGAGGAAGATTTGTGCTGAGAATGACTCTGTTTTTTCTCAAAATCTGCTTCAGGGTCATAATCTTTAAATTTACTGATTACCTGTTTGGGACTGATATTGCTGTAGCCAAGTTCTTCTAGCAAGTCATCAACATCTTTTCTGCCCAGTTCTTTAGTGATTTCTTTTAATTCTTTTTCCTTATTTTTTTCACTTAATTCAATATTGTGTTTTTCCAGATGCTCATCCAAAATCCGATGACCTTTTTCAATAATTTCACCCCGGCGCTGTTTTTTAAACCAGTGTTTAACCTTACTTCTAGCTTTAGAGGTTTTGACAAACTTTAACCAGTCTCTGGATGGACCATTACTTTTTTTAGAAGTTAAAATCTCAACAATATCACTGTTTTTTAACTTGTATTCAAGGGGAACGATTTTCCCATTTACTTTAGCCCCTACACAGCGGTGCCCTACTTCTGTATGAATATGATAGGCAAAATCTACAGGTGTTCCTCCTTTAGGAAGTGAAACAACATCACCTTCAGGAGTGAAAACAAATACCTCATCTTCAAAAAGATCGATTTTTAAAGTTTCCATAAATTCCTGTGGTTCCTGTAAATCTTTCTGCCATTCTAAAAGCCTGCGCAGCCATGATAATTTTTCTTCAAACTTTTCGTCACCCACTTTACCTTCTTTATATCTCCAGTGAGCGGCAATACCATATTCAGCAGTTTTATGCATTTCATAAGTTCTAATCTGCACTTCAAGCGGATCACCATTTGGGGCAATTACAGTTGTATGCAGAGATTGATACATATTAGATTTGGGCATCGCGATATAATCCTTAAATCTACCCGGCATTGGTTTCCAGATTTCATGAATAATTCCTAGAACTTCGTAACATTCTTTAACATTCTCAACCAGTACTCTGACAGCTATCAGATCATAAATTTCATCAAATTCTACTTCCTTACGTCTCATTTTATTATAAATACTGTAAAGATGTTTTGGCCTTCCATAAATCTCAGCCTCTATATCATGAACTTTTAAAGTAGATTTAAGTTTATTTATTGCCTCTGTTATATCTCTTTCTCGCTGTTTGCGGTTAGCCTGCACCTTATGTGAAACTTCGTAATACATGTCAGGTTTTAAATATCTAAAAGATAAATCCTCTAACTCCCACTTGATTTTTGACATTCCCAGGCGGTGGGCAAGAGGAGCATATATTTCAAGGGTTTCCTTTGACTTTTCTTTGCGTTTTTCCTTCTTCATATAATTTAAAGTTCTCATATTATGCAGCCTATCAGCTAATTTTATTAAAACAACTCGAATATCTTCCGCCATTGCAACAAACATTTTACGCAAGCTCTCTGCCTGCTGATCTGCTTTGGTTTTAAACTGCATTCTTGTTAACTTTGTGACTCCATCCACAATATGAGCTACTTCAGACCCAAATTCTTTTTCTATTTCTTCACTACTGATACCAGTATCTTCTACAACATCATGTAACAAAGATGCTACAATTGAGACAATATCAAGTTCAAGATCGGCAAGAATTATGGCAACACCAAGTGGATGCTCAACAAAAGGTTCACCTGAAACACGATATTGTTCTTTGTGAGCTCTATCGGCATATTGATAAGCCTTTTTTACCATTTCTAAATCTGGTTCATCCATATATGATTGTATTTTATCTAATAAAGTATCTAATTCCATCTATATTTATACTCCTTTAGTTACCTGGGAATTAAGTAAATTTTACTCAATCAAAAGTGATTTAACTTCATAATCGCTTAAAATTTCTCTTCCAGAAAGTGCATCAAGTTCTAATAAGAATGCACAACCAACAACTTCTCCACCTAATTCTTCTATCATTTCTGTTGCAGCAAGTGTAGTTCCACCGGTAGCTAACAGATCGTCAACTACCAAAATTTTATCTCCTTTAGAAACAGCATCTTTATGTATTTCAATTTCATTTTTTCCATATTCTAATTCATAAGATTTTTTCAATACCTCATGTGGAAGTTTACCAGGCTTTCTGATTGGAATAAATCCTTTATCAAGTTCGATAGCTAAAGGAGTACCAACTAAAAACCCCCTGGCTTCTATCCCAACCACATAATCAATATCATACTCTCTAAACATATCAGCCATTTTAACTATAGATTCCTTAAGCGCTTCCTTATCCCTTAAGAGTGGAGTAATATCCTTAAATAAAATCCCTTCTTTAGGGAAATCAGGAATATTTCTTATTTTGTCACTAAGATTCATTTTTATCCTCCTTAAAATTAGATACATTTGTTATCAGGTCAAATAGATTTTCTTTAAAGATTAAATCTTTAAATATCATAAAATTTTCCATTCGCCTGGATAATTTATTATATCGTACTGAACCTTTAAAGTCCAATTCATTTTTACTATTTGCTTCTATTTCTTTCTTGTTTAGATGTTCTATTAATTTGCGGTTATATTTAATATCAGCCTCTGAAAATAAAAGTATGATTTTATTAAGCTGTTTGCTGTTACCTATTTCAAATTCTTTAAGAATACTATAAAAATGTTTAAAAGAAAATGGGAGTGAATAAAAAATTAAATGTGAAAAATCATTCTGTAAACTAATCTCATTACCAAAGAAATAATGCCCATCATAATTTCGCTTTAAAATATCCTTCTTTTTTTTATGATTGACATATACAGCAGTTTTTCTAAGTACTTTATTATTTAATAATTCTCTTAAAGTTTGAGCTTTATCTTCAGTATTCCTGTAATCATAAAAATGGTAATTATTCTTTTCGAACACAAGAGCTGTAGAAATATTATTCAAAGAACGATAATCATCTACTTTTAATTGTATATTTTCCTGACCCTGCCAGTAATTAATTTCTGGTTGAGCAATTAAATCAATATTTCCTGCAGAAATTTTGTTCATCTGATCTCCTAAATTAAAAGCAACTGCCTGAATTCCATTTTCTAAATATATTTTTAAATGTTTATTTTCTTTTCCCATCTGATAACATTTTTTAGTATTCAGATTTTGAAATAGAAATTTAGGTGCCGGATTTGCAACACCATAAGGTTTAAATTTTTCTAAACTTGAAATAAAATCTTTGCTGAGACTTAAAAGATCAAAATTTATATCAACTTTTCTACTTTTTAGAAAATCTTCTTCTTCTAAGTTCTGACTCAAATATTCTTTAAAAAGATCTTTAAAGTTATTAATTTTATTTATTTGAATACTCAAACCAGCTGCTGCCTTATGGCCACCAAAATTAAGAAGTTCAGACTGACAATATTTTAAAGCCTGATAAATATTAAGAGCAGAAATACTGCGAGCAGATCCTTTAGCAGTATTATTTTCTTGATCAACAGCAAATAAGATCACCGGCAGATTATATTTTTCTAACAACCTGGAAGCTACAATACCAATAATCCCTGAATGCCAGTCTGAATCAGCTAAAATAATTGATTTTTCCTTTTCGAGATCAATGTTTTCAATCTTCTTTTCAGCCGATTTATAAATTTTCTCTTCCTCTTGCTGTCGTTTTTTATTGATTTTAATTAATTTAAGAGCAATTTCTCGCAGTTCGTCCTCATCTTCATAGATCAGCAGTTTTAGTGCCTCTTCTGCATCATGAATTCTACCAGCTGCATTTAACGGTGGGGCAATGATATAACCTATCTGACCGGCGCTAATATTTTTCTTATCCAGTTTCAGTTCTTCTATTAAAATTTTAAGCCCCTTTATTTTATCTGCTTTGATTAATTCTAAACCATTTTTAACCAGTATTCTATTTTCATCTTTTAAGGGAGCAATATCGGCTACTGTTCCCAGGGCAGCAATCGGTAAAAGCTCAACTTTCATTTCTTTAACAAGTAGAGGATTTATAGCCTCTGCTAATTTAAACGCTGTACCAACCCCCGCAATCTCGTCTGCAAAATAATTTATCTTTTCTACAAGGTGATGATTAATTACAGCCTCAGCCTCAGGCAATTTATCTGAAGGGGTATGATGATCAGTAATAATTAAATCTATTCCCTCTTTTTTTAAATATTCAGCTTCTTTAAATGCTGTTATACCGCAGTCAACAGAAATAATCAAAGCAATATCTTTTGCTGCTATTTCTTTTAAAGATTTGAGATTTAAACCATATCCATCCTCTATTCTGTCAGGCAGAAAATAATTCACTTCAATATCAAATGCTTTTTCAAAAAACCTGTACAAAAGAGAAGTTGATGTAATACCATCAACATCATAATCACCGTAAATCAAAATTTTTTCATCATCTTTTATGGCTTTTTTGATTCTTTTAACAGCCTTATCCATATCAGGCAGTAGGAAGGGGTCACTTAAATACTTTAAATCTGAATTTAAATATATTTCCTTTTCCAGCTGAGAATCAATACCTCGCTCAGCCAATAATTTATCTAAAAAATCTATATTTTTATTTGATCTGTAAGAAAGCAGTTTCCAAATTTTATTCATTTATAATCACCAATAATTAATTGTTTTTTTATTAATTTAATATTTACCAGAACGAAAAATTGAAATCACAAGCAGCAGACCTAAAACCCCTGCAAAAGAATAGCCAATAAAGCCTAAAAGTGGTATATTAAAAACACGCGGCTCCATATTTGTCTGAATCAATAAAGTTGAACCAATTATCAACGAGGCGATAATTAAACTCATTGAAAGTCGATTTGAAATAATATCAATTCTTGAAATAAGGTTTTCCAGGTTAGTATGCCTAAAATTAATTGTAAAATCATCTTCTTCAAGTTTACTTAAAATTGATTTTAACTGCATGTTTAAATCATGTTTTTTACGCCCTAACTTCCAGATTTCAGATCCGACTCTAGAAATAATTTTATCTAATTGCATCCGGTCATCTAAAATTTCAGAAATGAAATCTTTTCCTACCTCAACCACATTAAAATCAGGATCCAGATCCTGTCCTACCCCTTCACTAACTGCAATAGCTCTAAATAACAAAAAGAAATCCTGAGGCATTCTAATCTGGTGCTCATAAATAAAGTACTGCAGATCTTCAAATACAGCTTTTATTTCAATTTTAGATAAATCACTGCCATAATATCTATCCAGAATTTTTTCCATATCAAGCTGAAATCTTCTTCGATTAAAATTATCCGGCTTATTGCCAAGAATTAAAATTACATCCATTAAAACATTGATTTTTTTATTAATCAGGGCATAGAAAAGCAGTGCCATCAGATCTCTATCTTCTTCTGTGATTCGACCTACCATGCCAAAATCAACATAGGCAATAGTTTTTTCTCCAGTTATAAAAATATTTCCCGGATGTGGATCAGCATGAAAAAAACCATTAATTAAAACCTGTCTCATTAGAGTTTTAGCTCCAAGTTCAGCAATAAATTTATTATGTGGGTGACTCTGATCAACCTCTCTTAGCTTTATGCCTTTAATTTCTTCCATAAATAATACATTTACTGTTGAGAGCTCGGAATATACTTCTGGAGCTGTAATATAAGGATTATCAGCAAAATCACTGCGAAAACGAATAATGTTAGCCATTTCACCTTTAAAGTTTAACTCATCTTTAATTGTACGTCTAAATTCCTGAATTATTTCTAAAGGCCTGATCACTGAATTGAATAGATCTCTTTCTTCAGCCTGGCGGGCTAAGTTTTCCATAATTTCTAGATCAACACTAATTTTTTTATCAATTCCAGGTCGTTTAACCTTCATTATAGCATTCTTATTGTCTTTTAAAACAACTTTATGAGTCTGGGCAATTGAAGCAGCGGCTGTTGACACTTTTTCAATTTTAATAATTTCACTTTCAAATTTATCTCCCAGCTCATTTTTTAAAAAGATTTCTATCTCTTCAAAGTCTTCAGCCGGAACTTTATCCTGAAGTTTTCTCATTTCAGATATAAATACTGGAGGAAAAATATCAGCTCTGGTGCTTAAAAGCTGCCCTAACTTAATATAGGCAGGACCTAATTCCTGCAGAACTTCTCGGATTTTGACAGCCAGCATTTTACCTGTAGGTCTTTCTGCAGTATTTATTCTTTTTCTGAAAGGTAAATATTTATTTAAATCTAGCTGAGAAATTATAAAACCAAGCCCATTTTTAACAAGTATCTGTGCGATTTCACTGTAACGTTGAAAATGCCTGTAGTGCTTGGGTAAGTTCATATCCATTTTATCACAGCCTTTTTTAAAGATAGAAACCCCTCCATAATTTAAGGAGGGGTTATAATCTAAAGTATTTTCTAGTTATTATTTGCTGATTCTTTCCTGCCAGGTAACCAACAAAGGACTGGCCACAAAAATAGAAGAATATGTACCAGCAAACATTCCAATAAAGAGAGCTAGCATAAATGTCTGGATGGAAGCTCCTCCAAAGAAATAAATAGCTAAGATAGTTATTAAAGTAGTTATCGATGTATTGATAGATCGAGGTAAGGTATCCACTACAGCCGAATTAGCCTGTTTGATAAAAGGAACCTTATGCATCATTTTCATATTTTCTCTTATTCTATCAAATATTACAATAGTATCATTAATCGAATAACCAACTATAGTCAGCAGCGCTGCTACAAAAGGAGTATTAACCTCTCTTCCTAAAATAGCAAAAATACCAATTGTAATTAACACATCATGCATTAAAGTTATAATAGAAACTGCAGCAAATCTAAATTCAAAACGGAAACTGATATAAGCAACTATAGCAATAGAAGCGGCAATCATAGCCAGTAAGGCATTGATCCTTAATTCTCTACCAATAGTTGGACCAACCATCTCTGTCCTCAGCATCTCTGCAGATTCAAACTCTTCTTTAATCGCATTATCAACTCTAACAATTTCTTCTGACTCTAAGGTTTTTGCTCTAATGAGAACTCCGTGTTCACCAGCAGCTTCAGACTGCTGAATTTTACTGTCTCCCGCAACTTCAATTCTCTCTAAAACTCCTCTAACCTCTTCTGCTGTCACATTATCAGCAAAACTAAATTCCATCAGTGTTCCACCATTAAAGTCAATTCCTAAATTCAAACCATTTATCAATAAAAATAATAATCCAATTGCAATAACTGTAATTGAAACTGTATACCAAATTTTTCTTTTTCCTAAAATATCCACTTTATTACCCCTTTCTGACCCCGAAAGATTTATTTTCACGTAATAATTTACTGCCGGCAAAAATATCAATTACATTTCTGGTGACAAAAAAGGCAGTAAACATACTGACAATAATACCTATACCAAGAGTAACAGCAAAACCTCTAACTGTACCACTGGTAAAATAGGCCAGAATAAGAGCAGTCATAATCGTAGTTACATTAGCATCAATAATGGTTGTATATGCTCTTTTAAAACCAGCATCAATTGCTGCTCTAAGTGTCTTACCTGACTTTAATTCATCTTTTATTCGCTCGAAAATAATAATATTTGCATCAACTGCCATACCAATGGAAAGAATTAAACCTGCAATACCAGGTAAAGTTAATGTTGCCTGTAAACCTGCCATTGTTCCCATTAGAATTAGACCATAAATTGCCAGAATCACAGCAGCTAAAACTCCAGGAAATCTATAATAGAAAACCATATAAATAGCTACTAATAATAGTCCCAGAAGACCAGCTCTGATACTCTTTTGAATTGAAATTTGACCAAGAGTAGGTCCAACTGTTCTAGTTTCAATAACATCTACCGGTACTGGTAGGGCACCTTCTCTAATCAGTATTGCATCTTCCTCGGCAGCCTTTGCAGAATCATATCCTGTGATTTGACCTCTTCCTTCGATAACAGCCTGAACAGTAGGATTAGTTAGCTGCTCGTCATCCAGATAAATTCCAATTTTTTTACCTATATATTCTCTTGTAATATCAGCAAATTGATCAGAACCACTGTCAGATAAAGTAAATGCAATTACAGCTCTACCATACTGATCATAATCAGCTCTTGCATCCTGTACTGCTTCTCCAGTCATTAATACTTCACCTTCAGAATTCCTAAAGGTTAACATTGCAGTCCTACCGATTGTATTAATCGCTTCATTCGGACTATCTACAGCCGGCAGCTCGACAATTATTCGATCACTTCCCTGCCGCTGAATTAATGGTTCGCTTAAACCCAGCTGATTAACTCGCCGCTCAATCACACTCTGAATCCCTGTCATAACAGTATCATTTATTTCTCTTTCTTCTGTTGGTTGAGCCTGTAAAACTATGTGAGCTCCACCCTGTAAATCAAGTCCTAGATTAATCCCATGCTGAAAATATAAGAATGCAGCAAAGGCCATTATAGCCAAAATAATAATTAATTTAATTCTTCTTTTTTGTTTATACCTCATTAAATAAATGTCCTCCTAACAATAAGCAATTAGTTTTCAAATGATAAATTATAATTTTGATGATCAATAAACCGCATTTCAGTCAAAGGCCAGTAAACCCAGAAAGCTTTGCCTGAAATAGCATCATATTCTACAAAACCTACAATACTGAAAAATCTACTATCAGCACTGTGATTTCTGTTGTCCCCTAAAACAAAAACTCTTTCTGTAGGAACCTCATAGGGACCAAAATCACCAATCATTTTTTCTGGTAAATATTTTTCTTCAATAGCCTCTCCATTAACATATGTTACTCCATCTTTAATATAAACTGTATCACCCGGCAATCCTATAACTCGCTTAATATATTTTTGCCCCGGCGCACCTTTAGGAGAAAAAACTATTATATCTCCTCTTTCTGGAGACTGAAATCTGTAAATGAATTTATTTACAAATAATCTTTCACCATCCTGAAGAGTATTAGCCATCGACCTCCCATCTACTACAAATGACTGGGCAACAAATGTTATAATAAAGAAGGCCAATATTCCTGCTATTACTAAAGATTGTAAAAACTCTTTGATTGCGTTTTTCACATCATTTCCCCCAGTTCTCAATTAAATAAGTTATTCTTTTTCTGTGTCGGTTTTTTCAGCAATTTCTTCCTTTTTATTGCTACCATTTTTTTCTTCCACTCGTGAAATAGCGCTTTTTACAAAATCAATATCTACATTAGAAGACACTCTGACACGAACATTGTTCTCTTTAAGTTTGATGATTTTACCTTTAATTCCACCTATAGTAACTATCTTATCACCAATCCCAAGATTATCCAACATGCTCTGATGTTCTTTTTTCTGTTTTTGTTGTGGTCTGATTAAAAAGAACCAAAAAATACCGAAAATTAAGACCCATGGTAAAATTGCGTATAAATATTCCATTAAATATCCTCCTAATTAATTTTTTACTCTCATAACTATTTCAACAATAATTATCATATTCCTGCTAAAAGAGAAATATTATTTCAAAAAAATTGTAATATTTTATTTTAATTCATATTTATTATAAAATTTTTCTCTAAAATTAATAAAGTTATCGTCTTTTATAGATTCTCTTATTTCTTTTGAAAGCTTGAGCATAAAGTATAAATTATGATAAGTTGTTAATCTAACACCAAGAATCTCGTTTCTTTTGAGTAGATGCCTTATATAACCCCTGCTGTAATTTTGACAGACATGACAGTCACATTCAGAATCAAGCGGAGAAAAATCTTCCTTAAATGTTGCATTTCTAATAGTTTTTCTACCTGTATAAGTAAATACTTGACCATGTCTGGCAATTCTAGTTGGCATTACACAATCAAACATATCTATTCCGTGATATACCCCTTCAATTAAATCTTCAGGAGTTCCAACCCCCATCAAATAACGTGGTTTATCTTTAGGCATCAGTGGAGTTGTATGATCAAGCATTTTATACATTTCATCTTTTGGTTCCCCAACACTTAAACCACCAATAGAATAACCTGGAAAATCAAGCTTTGTTGTTTCTTCTACACTCTGTTTTCTCAGTTCAGGATAAACTCCTCCCTGAATAATTCCAAATAAAGCCTGACCTTCTGCCCCCTCCATTTCTTTTTTACATCTTTCGGCCCAGCGTAAGGTTCTATTTAAAGACTTTTCAACATATTCTCTCTCAGCCGGATATGGTGGACACTCATCAAAAGCCATTACTATATCAGAACCTAAATTCTGCTGAATCTGCATTGATTTCTCGGGAGAAATAAAGTGTTTTGAGCCGTCTAAATGAGACTTAAAATAAACTCCCTCTTCCTCAATTTCTCTTAAGTCGGACAAAGAAAAAACTTGATAACCACCACTATCAGTTAAAATTGGTCGATCCCAGTTCATAAACTGATGCAGTCCGCCAGCTCTGGCTATCAAATCATCACCTGGTCTTAAATAAAGGTGATAGGTATTACCCAGTATAATCTGTGCCCCAATTTCTTCTAATTCTCTGGATGACATCGCTTTAACAGTTGCTTGAGTACCTACAGGCATGAAAATTGGTGTTTCAATTTTACCATGATCTGTAGTAATCTCTCCCAGTCTTGCCTGTGAATTTTTATTTTCTTTGAATAATTTAAAATCAAACAAACTAATCTTCCTTCCTATTTAAGATCATCATTGCATCTCCCAGACTAAAGAATCTGAATTTATCTTCTACAGCCTGCTGATAGGCTTTAAAAATAAATTCCTTGCCAGCCAGAGCAGAAACCAGCATTAATAAAGTGGATTTAGGGAGATGAAAATTTGTAATCAAGGAATCAATAACTTTAAATTTATAACCTGGATAGATGAAAATATCTGTCCAGCCCTTATACTCACTTAGTTCACCCTCCTGAGCAGCAGACTCTAAAGTCCTGGTAACTGTTGTTCCAACTGCAACAACTTTATTCCCTTTTGCTTTGACTTTTTTTATTTTTTCTGCTGTCTCCGCAGAAATTTCTGCATATTCCTCATGCATCTCATGATCTTCAATATCTTCACTTTTAACCGGTCTAAATGTTCCAAGCCCTACATGAAGAGTAATATAATCCAATACCACACCATATTCCTGCAGCTCATCTAAAAGTCTATCAGTAAAATGCAGACCGGCTGTTGGTGCTGCTGCTGAGCCTTTCTTTTGGCTATATACAGTCTGGTATCGCTCAGGGTCATCCAACTTTTCATTAATATATGGTGGTAACGGCATTTCGCCAAGCCTATTTAAAACTTCTTCAAAATCATATGCAGCCTGATCCCAGCTGAATTCCACAATTCTGCCACCAAAATCAGTATATTCAACAACTTCAGCTTCTAAAATATCTTCAAAATTAATTTTGACCCCTTTTTTTGCTCTTCGGCCAGGGCGGACTAGAACTTCCCAGCGACCCTCAGCCAATTCATTTAATAATAGGAGTTCAATTTCTGTTCCAGTTGGAATTTTTGCTCCATATAATCTGGCTGGAATCACCCTACTGTTATTCATAATAATCATATCACCAGGATCTAAATAATCTTTTAAATTTTTAAAAACATTTTCTTCTATTTTCTTTGCTTGAGGGTTTAAAACCATCAATCTAGATTCATCTCTCTCAGGAAGAGGTTTTTGGGCAATCAACTCATCTGGAAGATGATAATCAAATTCTTCTACTTTCATTTAAAAATAACCTCCAAAATCTTTTAACTTGATCAAAACTAAAATTAATTAAATCATTTTACAATCCAAATATTATTCAATATTTTGCTTAATATTAAGATGTTGATATGCCTTTGTCGTTGCCACTCTACCTCTTGGTGTTCTCTCTAAAAATCCTAACTGCAGCAAATAAGGTTCATATACATCTTCAATTGTTTCAGTTTCCTCACTGATAGCAGCTGCCAGCGTATTTAATCCAACCGGGCCACCACTGAATTTGAGCATAATTGTTTCCAATAATTTATGATCAATCCTATCCAGCCCCAGCTCATCAATCTCAAGTAGTTTTAAAGCAGCATCTACAACTTCCCTGTTAATTATACCATCTGCTTTTACTTCTGCAAAATCCCTTACTCTTTTTAAGAGGCGATTAGCTATTCTAGGAGTACCTCGAGAACGACGCGCTATCTCTAAAGCTCCATGGTCAACAATTTCAACATCCAAAATCTCAGCTGATCTGCTGACAATTTCCTGCAGCTCACTTTGATCATAAAATTCTAAGCGATTAATCACTCCAAATCTATCCCGCAGTGGTGAACTCAACCTTCCCGCTTTAGTTGTAGCACCTACCAGAGTAAAGGGAGCCAGATCAAGCCTCACAGAACGAGCACTTGGACCCTTACCAATAATTATATCCAGACAGTAATCCTCCATTGCTGGATATAAAACTTCCTCTACCATTTTGTTTAAACGGTGAATTTCATCAATAAATAAGACATCACTCGGCTGCAAATTGGTCAGAATAGAAGCCAGGTCACCAGGTCTTTCAATTGCCGGACCTGATGTCTGGTGGATATTAACATTAAGCTCATTTGCAATAATGTTGGCCAGGGTAGTTTTTCCAAGTCCAGGCGGTCCATATAACATGACATGATCAAGCGCTTCCTGACGATCACGAGCAGCCTGGATAAATATTTTTAATTTTTCTTTTGATTTAGACTGACCTACATATTCTTTTAAAGTAAGAGGGCGCAGTCCTTTATCAACTGAATTGTCAGCTGAATTATCAGCCGGGTTCTCAGTTTGAGTATTGTCATTTTTTTTCTTTTTGGGAGAAACAATTCTTCTTCCATTTTCCATTATTATCTCTCCTTACCAAGATGGCTCAAAACCAATCTTATCTTTTCTGAAACATTCTGCTGATCTTTAAATTCAATTTCTCTTAATGCTTTATTAATTTCAGATATTTTATAACCTAAGGCAGTCAGAGCATCAACTACATCCTGTCTATCTTCATCAATGTTATTTGTTCCAGCATTAGCATCATTAAGATTTTGGAGATAAGCAAAATCTTCAAGTTTACTCTGAAGTTCAAGAATTAGACGCTGAGCAGTTTTAGGTCCAATACCTGAAATTTCTTTTAAAACAACCTCATTTTTTTGCATTATAGCAGAAATAAATCTATCTGCCGGCATAGTATTAATAATATTTAAACCAGCACTGGGCCCTATACCGTTGACAGTAATTAGAATTTCAAATAAATCTTTACCCATTCTTTCTGGAAAAGCAAATAATTTCAAGGCATCTTCTCTAACATAAGTATAAGTGTAAACCTCTATTTCTTCTCCCACTCTGGGCTGTTTGTTAAAACCAGCAAGTTCTAATTCATATCCTATACCATTAATTTCTAAAATAATTTTCCCATTTTCAGTATAAATTACTTCACCTTCTAAATAGCCAATCATAGTCTTTCCTCCCATCCAGAATGAGCACTGAAAACATGACCATGGCAGATAGAAACCGCTAGGGCATCAGCAGCATCATCCGGTCTTGGTAATTCAGCCAAATTTAATAATGACTTAACCATCTGCTGAACTTGATTTTTATCTGCTCGACCATAACCAACTACAGCCTGTTTAATCTGCAGTGGTGTATATTCAGCCACTTTTAGACCAGCCTGTGAACCGGCAAGCAGGATAACCCCTCGCGCCTGTCCAACTGCAATCGCTGTTTTTACATTTTTATTAAAAAACAACTCTTCTACAGCCATTTCCTCTGGTCTAAATTCCTTTATAAGTTCTTCAATATTATGATGAATGATTTCCAATCTTTTTGTATCTTCTTTATCTGCTGATGTTTTAATCACACCATATTCTAAGACATCAAAATGATTTGTTTCTTTATCAACCACGGCATAGCCAATTGTCGCTAAACCGGGATCAATACCTAAAATTCGCAAATTTCACACCCCATTCAAACTAATGTTTGAATCTATTATAACACAGTCAGAAAAGATATTAAAACAAAAAAATAAAGACACTGTTAAACAGTGCCCTTATTAAAATCTACATTTATACTATAACAAATAAATTAAAATTTGATTAACTTTTAATTATTCTTCTTCAGCTTCAATTTCAGCTCTGATAGCTTCCGGAATATTAAAGTTAGAATATAAATCCTGAATATCATCATGATCTTCTAATTGATCCATTAGTCTCAGCATTTTTTTGGCATCACTTCTGTCCAGAGTAACTTCATTATCTGGAATCATCGCTAAATCTGCTGATTCAAATTCGTAACCAGCCTCTTCTAGAGCCTCTCTGGCCGATTCATAATTACCGGGATCAGTATATATTATAGCACTTTCTTCTCCATAATCTAAATCCTCTGCACCCGATTCTAATGCTTCTAATAATAAGTCTTCTTCTCCAACTTCAAATTCGTTGAGATCAATTACAAGTTCACCTTTGCGCTGGAACATCCAGGCAACACATCCATTAGAACCTAGATTGCCACCATTTTTATCAAGAATATGACGAACCTCAGCCGCAGTTCTATTTCTATTATCAGTCATAATATCAAGATATAAAGCAACACCACCTGGTCCATAACCTTCATAAACAAAAGACTCATAAGTCATTCCTTCTAAGTTACCTGTACCACGCTTAACTGCGCGTTCAATGTTATCATTTGGCATATTATTATCTTTAGCCTTCTGAATAGCCATTCTGAGATCAGCGTTCATTTCTTGATCTCCGCCACCTTCTCTAGCAGCAACAGCTATTTTACGACTTAATTTTGAAAACAACTTTCCTCGTTTCCTGTCCTCTTTCTGCTTTTTATGCTTTATATTAGCCCATTTAGAATGTCCGGCCATATAATAACCCTCCTTAAATCAAATTACAGTTCTTTAATCAGTTTGCAATTTATTGTACCATAATTACAATTATTTTTCAATATCATGCTCTTCTAAAATCTTTGTTAAATTCTTAAGTAGAGTGTATATCATTTCTAATTCTTTTTCATCTCTTTTTAAAAGCAAATCTGTTATGTTTGAAATTTGAATGCTGGCATCAGAACTTAAATCATAATTTATCAGTAACTTATCAACTCCAACCCCAAGTGCCTCAGCAATTTTTATTAAAGATTTTAATGAAGGCTCTTTCTCTCCTCGTTCAACCTGACCGATATATGTATAATGCAAACCAGCTTTTTCACCCAGATTTTCCTGAGTTAGCTCTTTTATTTTACGATATTCTTTAATCTTTTTTCCAATATATTCTTTTTGCATTCTACTCACCTCTAATATATATCTTAAAGTTTAGAGGATTTTATTTGAAGAGATTATAAGTATTATAGTAAAGTATATAAGTATTATTATAGTATTTAAGTCTTTTTTAAGGCTTTTTATATAAAACTTAAGAGTTATATTATAAGCTAATAACAAAAAACCACAGCTAATAAGCCATGGTTTAAAAAATATATTTACTGCTGTGATCTTAAATCACTAATTAATGAGGTCAATTTGTCTTTACCTCCATTATTCCAGCTTTCTATAAAATTAGTAACTCTTTTTTTATCATATTCACTTAGATCTTTTACCAGAGAATCTAAATCATGATCATCTAAGTCTTTCATTAGGTCAATTGCCCTTTTTAGAGGATACTGTACTTTATAATATATTTGATCAACCATCATTTACCTCCCCGAACATTTCTACCAGGCTTTCTAACCTGGGCATCGTTTCCCGTTCAATATACCTTATGTAACCTTCAAGTGTCATAATTCTATTATCCAGTACTTTATTACTCATTTCAGGAGAATAATTTTCAAACTGTTCTGTCTTATTAACTGCCTCATCAATATATTCTATTACATCAATTACTGCTTTCTCCATCTGAACACCCCTATTTTGAGTTTTATAAAAATTTAAAAAATAATAGATAAAAAAATAAGTTAACCTATAAGCCGAGTTCTGTATTAAATGATCATCTGTCTAGGGGAACAGTTACCTGAACCCTCAAGCGTCCTTACCCGGAGAAAAGCGGATCACTTTTAACTTCTCCCTATTTGGACTTACTCCAGATGGGGTTTACCTGGCATTCCAGTTACCTGAAACCCGGTAAGCTCTTACCTTACCTTTTCACCCTTACTTTTTAAGAAAAAATTTTAAATAAAATCCTTTCAATAAAAAGCGGTATATTTCTGTGGCACTAGCCTGGGAGTTACCTCCACCGGGTGTTACCCGGCATCCTATCCTGTGGAGCTCGGACTTTCCTCATCTTAAAAGATGCGATCATCTGGTTAACTTATTTTTTTACCATATAAATTATACCACCAGATTAATTATATGTCAAGCGATTCACTCAAGTTAAAAAGAGCGAATAATAGTCATTACTGATATATCCAGGGGGCTGTATTTAGCTCTGATTTAATGAAATTGACTTCCTTTTTTAGCTTTGTAGAAGCACTGCTGGTTAGTCTTTCAAATAATAATTCTCTAACAAATTTTTCACTCCCATAATGACCAAAATCAACAAGTGACATTCCAAGTTCTTCTGCAGTTTGAGCCTCGTGAAATTTCACATCTCCTGTTAAATATAAATCAGCTCCCTGATAATGTGCATCCTTAATAAAATCTGAGCCACTACCACTGCAGAGAGCAACTCTTTTGATTTTATTTTTGGCCTTAACAACCTTAAGTAAATCCAATTCATAAACTTCTTTTATTAATTCTACAAAATTATCCAATTCAATTTCTGATTTCAGATCTGCAATTCTTCCAATACCTTTTTTGCTTTTCAAATTTTCCATTTGGTATAAATCCCAGGCTGGCTCCTCATAAGGGTGTACATTGAGCAGTTCTTTGATAACCTGATCTAAGTTTTCAGGTGCTACAATAGTTTCAAATCTATATTCTGAAACTGTACTTAAACTGCCCTTTTCACCCAAATATGGCTCAGAATTTTTGAGAGCTTTAAAATTACCTTCTCCCTGCTGAAAAAAGCCACTGTGGCTGTAATTTTTAAATTTGCCAGCTCCTTTAGCATAAAGAGCGTCTCTTACCTGCTCAAAGTTCTCTTCCGGGATAAAAGTCACCAGCTTATGATAATTCTGACTGCTGGTTGTTTTTAAAATTGATATATTTTCTACATCTAATTTTCTAATTAAATAATCATTTAGACCTCCTTCAGCAATATCTAAATTTGTGTGTGCTGAAAATAAAGAAATATCATTTTTGATTAACTCAAAAATTAATTTACCACTCTGATTTTGAGTATCAATAGATTTTATTTCATTAAAAATAAAGGGATGATGGGTAATTATCAGCTGACAGTTTTTCTCGACTGCTTCTGCTAAAACTTCCTGATTAAAATCAAGGGCTAATAATACATTTTCTACTTCCTGTGAAGCATCACCAACCTGCATACCGACATTGTCCCAATCTTCGGCCAGTCTGGCCGGGGCCAGCTCACCCATTAACTGAATAACCTCTGCTACCTTTGCCATTGTTTAACCTCCTCTGTTAAATCAGACAAAATTATAAATATTAAACATTGTCTCTGTTAAAAAAAATCTTCTACTATATATAAATCAAAAAAACCCTGCTCTAATTAAAGAACAGGGTGTTTATATTCTGGTGGGCCCACCAGGATTCGAACCTGGGACCAACCGGTTATGAGCCGGTTGCTCTGACCAGCTGAGCTATGGGCCCGCTGCAAAAAACAATATCTTATTTGTGACGACAAGAATAATTATATGATAGATATCAGCCCAGGTCAAGAGCTATTTCGATTTTTTTGAAGGGAATATCAAAGATAATATTGTAATATCTCGCAGATACTTCCTTTTTCCCATTCATGCTCTTTAATCTAAATAATCTTTTAATTTTTTACTGCGGCTTGGATGTCTTAATTTGCGCAGTGCCTTAGCCTCTATCTGTCTGATTCTTTCTCTGGTGACTCCAAATTCCTTACCAACTTCTTCCAGGGTTCTTGGTCTTCCATCTTCAATTCCAAACCTAAGTTCAAGAACTCTTTTTTCTCTATCAGTTAGGGTATCTAAAACACCATCTAATTGTTCTTTAAGCAGTATATAGGATGCTGCTGAAGCAGGAGCAGGAGAATCTTCATCTTCAATAAAGTCACCAAGGTGACTGTCTTCTTCCTCTCCGATTGGAGTTTCTAGAGAAACAGGTTCCTGAGCAATTTTCATAATCTCTCTTACCTTTTCTGCTGAGATATCCATTTCTTCTCCAATTTCTTCAGCCTTGGGTTCTCTTCCCTTTTCCTGAAGCAATTGTCTGGAAACTCTAATTAACTTATTAATAGTCTCTACCATATGCACAGGCACTCTAATTGTTCTAGCCTGATCAGCTATAGATCGTGTAATTGCCTGTCTAATCCACCAGGTAGCATAAGTGCTAAACTTATAACCCTTAGTGTAATCAAATTTTTCTACTGCCTTCATTAGTCCCATATTACCTTCTTGAATTAAATCAAGAAAAAGCATTCCGCGACCAACATATTTTTTAGCAATACTAACTACTAATCTTAAATTAGCTTCAACCAACTGCTGTTTAGCCCATTCATCACCCTGTTCCATTCTTTTGGCCAGTTCAACCTCTTCATCAGCAGTTAAAAGATCAACTTTACCAATTTCTTTTAAATACATTCTTACAGGGTCATCTATACTGGCACTTTTGGGAACACTAAGATCAAGACCACTATTTGGATCATCTTCATCTTCTTCGTCCTCTTCTAATTTAGAGTTAACTATCTCAATATTCATTTCACTGAAAATATCATAGATTTTTTCTATATCTTCAGAATCTAAATCTATATCTTCCAGGGCATCCATAATTTCTTCGTATGTCAGTTCCCCTTCTTTTTTACCACGATTGACAAGATCCTTAACTTCATCTATTCTACCAGGACTTATATCCTTTTCAGCCACTTTAGTCCCTCCTTTCAATATTGTAATTCAAACTATAAAATGTTAATAAAATACGGTTTAATTTATCTAAACTTAATTCTTTTCTGCTGAGCAAACTACATAATTTCTTTTTATTTTTGGAAACTCGCTTTGAACTTAAATAATCTGCTAATTCTAGAAGATGCTCTTTACTTAATGAATTGTCCTGTTTAACAAGTATTTCTGACCAATAAGATAATAACTCATCAGCTAAATTATCCTTAACTTTATCTAATTGGACTGAATTACTGATCACACTGCCTTTAAATAAAAATTCTGCCAGCTGAGCAGTTCTTCCATTAAAATCATTTTTAGAAATTACGGCTGCCAGATCTTCTCTCAAAGCAGGGTTACTAATAAAATGAGCCAGAACTTCTTCTTCAACTTTTTGATAATATGATAATTGCGAATATAAATCAAACTCTTTTTCTACTTGTTTATTTTGTTTTTCTCTATTTCTTTGATAATTCCTGCTTTTATTTTTCTTAAAGTCTTTTTCCACTTCTTTAGCAAGCACATCAGCTTTAAAGTTAGTTTTTTCTGCTGCTCTTTCAATATAAATTTCTCTTTCCAAACTATCTTTAACCTCACTTAAAAGCTCAACAATAGACCTTAAAACTTTTTTTCTAACTCCTGGTTCTGAAAGATTTTTATTTTTAATAATCATATTTATTTTAAAATCAATTAAATTTACTGCCCCTTCAATAAAGTTATTAAAAGCTTCCTGACCTTCATTTCTTAATAACTGGTCAGGATCACTGCCTTCCTCTAATTGAATAACCTTAACATTAATTCCTGTCTGGCTTAATATATCAAGTCCTCTCAGGGTAGCTTTATTGCCTGCAGTATCTGCATCATATGCAATATAAGCATTTTCAGCATACCTTTTGATCAACTTTGCCTGTTCTTCGGTAAAAGCAGTGCCCAGAGAAGCAATTGAATTTTTAAAACCATTTTTATGGGCCTGAATAACATCTGTATAACCTTCCATAATAATACAGCTATCAGCTTCTCTAATAGAATCTTTAGCTAAGTGGAGTCCATATAAATTTTTCTTCTTACTAAAAATTGGAGTTTCGGGAGAGTTTAAATATTTTGGTCCAAAACTATCTTCAGCTTCAGTCTCTAAAATTCTACCACCAAAGGCTATTACTTCTCCCCGATTATTAAATATAGGGAAGATAACTCTATTTCTAAATTTATCATAGTAAGAATTATTTTTTCCTTCACTGATCAACCCAGCCTTTTTAATTAAATCTATACTAAAATCTTTTTTCTGCAGAAAAGTTAATAAAAAACGCCATTCATCAGCTGCATAGCCGAGATTAAATTCTTTTATATCAGCCTTATCAAAACCTCGTTTTTTTAAATAATCATAAGCATCTTTTCCAATCTCAGTTTCAGTTAAAATATAGTTATAAAAACGTGCTGCCAATTTATTTAAAGAAAAAAGTTGTTCTCTTTCTTTATAATGCTGTCGCTGCTGATCACTAAGATCAGGTAGTTCCATCCCACTTCTTTCAGCCAGCATTTTGACTGACTCAACAAAAGTTAAATTTTCTATTTCCATCACAAAACTTATAGTATCACCACCGGCTCCACAGCCAAAACAGTGATAAAAATTATTATCAGGATTAACAAAAAATGATGGAGTTTTTTCGCTATGAAAAGGACATAAGCCCTTATATCTATTACCTGATTTTTTCAATTCTAGATAGTCAGAAACTAAGTCAACAAGATCAACATTTTCTTTTAAATCAGTTATAAATTCATCTGAATATCTGGCCAATTTATCCACCCTGACCTTAATTTAATTTCTTAATTGTTTTTATATAAAAAATAATCCACTGTGTAATTATATTTCTCTAAAAATAATATTTATCCTGCATTTATTTCTAAAAGTAAATTGAATTTTATTGCTTTTTGTCGAACCATGGCGTGGGAATAAAATACTTTTGACCAAGATTAATAGCATAACGATCTGTCATTCCAGCAATATAATCAATTACTGCCTGCCTATGATTCTTTTCAAATTCTAAATATTCATCTGGAATATAGTTAATATTCTCCATAAAAAATTCATAAAGCAATTTTAATAATCTTTTTGCTTTACCTTCTTCACTTTTACCTTCAGAACCAATATAAACATTTTCAAAAAGAAAAGTTCTTAATTTTTCACTTGCATTTTTAACTTCCACCGAGCGTTTTATTTCACCCTGCTGCCAGCTGGAATTAATTAAATCTCTGACCATAACATCTATTCTCTGTGAATGAGTCTTTCCTAAAATCTTAATTGCATCTGCTGGTAGATCATCCTGCTCTATAATTCCAGCTCGAAGTGCATCATCAATATCATGATTAATATATGCTACCCGATCTGCAATCCGAACTATTTGTCCTTCGAGAGTGAAAGGTTTATTTTTTCCAGTATGATTTAAGATCCCATCTCTGACTTCAATACTTAAATTAAGACCGCGGCTGCCACTGCTTCTTTTTTCTATCAAATCTACAACTCTAAGACTCTGTAGATTATGATTGAACTCAGAGCCAGTAATTTCAGTTAGAGCTGTCTCACCTGCATGACCAAAAGGAGTATGCCCCAGGTCATGTCCCAGGGCAATAGCTTCTACCAAATCTTCATTTAATTTAAGAGCTCTGGCGATTGTACGAGCAATCTGTGAAACTTCCAGAGTATGAGTCAGTCGGGTCCGATAATGATCTCCCTCAGGAGCAATAAAGACCTGAGTTTTATGTTTAAGCCTTCTAAAAGCCTTCGAATGAATAATTCTATCTCGATCATGCTGAAAAATTGTACGAATATCACAATCTTTTTCTTCTTTTAGCCGTCCTCTGCTTTCTGAACTCAAACAGGCATGCTCTGAAAGTTTATCTTTTTCCCATTTTAGCTGTTCAATTCTGGAAAACATAATATCAGCTCCTAATCATTGAAATAGGACAGCACCTCTACAGCAGTCTCTTCTATAGTTTTATCAGTAACATCAATTATAGGGCAGCCAATTTTTTCCATTATTGAATCAGCATATTTAAATTCTTCATTAATTCTTTCTTTGGCTGCATAGGTTGCATCATCACCAAGACCCATCTTTTTTAATCTTTCAATTCGGATATCATTCAGCATCTCCGGATCTATTGTCAAACCAACTACTTTATTATCATTATTTTCTAAAACTGATGGATGGACGTCTACTTCAGGTACCAGGGGAACATTTGCAGTTTTATAACCCAGATATGATAAGTGTACAGAAAGCGGTGTTTTAGAAGTTCTGGATACTCCAACTAAAACAATATCAGCTTCTGCAATCCCTTTGGATTCATTTAAGTCGTCAAATCTAAGAGTAAATTCCATTGCCTCAATTCGTTTGAAATACTCTTGATCCAATTTATATTTCAAAGCAAATTCCTCTCTGGGCTCAACATTTAATCTATTAGAAACCATATTCAAAGGTTTATTCATCATATCTATATATTCCAAATTGTTTTTCTCCGCCATTTCATTTAAATGTTTTCTCATCTCATTTTTAACAAAAGTATAGGCAATAATTGCATTCTCTACTTTTGCTTTCTCTATTATTTCTTCGATTTTGTTGAAGGAGCGTACAAATGAAAATGACTTAATTTTAATCTCGTAATCAGGAAACTGTCCAACTGCTGATTCCATTAGATGTTTTGCTGTTTTACCGGTCGAATCTGACACTGCATATGCAATAACCTTTTTTTTACTCATTATTTTCACCCCGGTTTAATTATTAGTCTAAAGCTATTTCTTCAATATCCATGACCTCTGACATCAACTCTGCAATATTATTTAATAAAGCCAGGCGATTATTTTTAAGCTCCCCGTCTTCAACCATAACCATCACATTGTCTAAGAAAGCATCAATATATTCTTTTAATTCTACAAGCAGATAAAAACCTTTTTGATACTGGCCAGAAGCAAAAAATTCATTGATTTCCGCCTCTCTCTGATCAAATGCTTTATATAGTCCTTTTTCTTCATCTTCAACAAATAATCCTGCATCAATCTCTAATTTATTTTCAGATTTTTCACTAATGTTTTTTGCTCGTACTAATCCACGGATTAAATCAACAAATAGACTGGAGTTTTCAGATCTAAACTCCATCAGTTTATGAGCTCTTTGATATAAATCAAGCAGATCCTGATCATTAATCTTTATTACTGCATTAATAATATCATATCTGACTTCTTCTTCAGCCAGCAGATTTTCCAGCCTCTGTTTAATAAATTCTTTTAATTCTAAGGCAGCAGAATCAAGATTATCCGGATTTATTGCAACTATTTCCATTGAAAGCTTAATTAAATCTTCCAGGTTAATTTTTAGACTGTTATCTAAAATAATTCTCAGCAGACCGGTTGCCTGTCTTCTGAGGGCAAAGGGGTCCTGGGAACCACTCGGAATATTACCCAAAAGAAAATGACTGCATAAGTTGAATAGTTTTTCAGCTATTGCTAATACAGTACCACTTTTAGTTTCCGGTAAGCTATCACCAGAAAAACGCGGCAGGTAATGCTCAAAAATAGCTGCTGCAGATTCCTCAGCTTCACCTTCAATAAGAGCATATTCTTTTCCCATTAAACCCTGCAGATTAGCAAATTCATTTACCATTTCTGTTGCCAGGTCATTTTTGCAGAGTTCTGCAGCTCTAACTGCCATTTCTTTTCTGTTTGGATCATAATCTAATAACTCCGCCAGTCTGGCAGTTATCTGCTGTAATTTTTCTACCTTCTGATAAACACTTCCTATATCCTTTTGAAAAACTATATCCTTGATATCTTTAGTTCTATTTAAAAATCCATATTTCTGATCTTCAGCAAAGAAAAATTTAGCATCATCCAGCCTGCCCTTTAAAACCATCTCGTTTCCTGCTATTACTTCTTTTAGATAATCATTACCTCCATCACGAACTCCAATAAATTCAGACTGAAGCTGACCAGCTTCAGCCATTACTGGAAAATATCGCTGATGTTTTTCCATAGCGGTAATTAATACCTCTGGCGGCAGCTCTAAATACTCTTCCGAAAAATTACCTTTAAAAGCAGTTGGATATTCAATCAGATCAATAACTTCTGTCAGTAATGAATCCTTAATCACAGCCTGAGCTGATAAATCAAGTTCAGCAATTTGAGTTTTAATTATTTCTTTTCTCTCATCCTGCTTAACAATGATTGAGGCAGCTTCTAAAGTTGAAAAATAGTCTTTTGAATTATTAATTTCTACCTGACCTTCACTTAAAAAACGGTGGCCAATGCTGTAATTAGAGCTTTTTACTCCTGCAATTTCCAGGTCAATTTTTTCTTCACCAAATAAAACTAAAAGCCATTTGATAGGACGAATAAACTCCATTTTTAAACTGCCCCAGCGCATAGCTTTAGGCAGTGGCACCTGTTCAACAATTTTCTTTAAGATTTCAGACAAAATTTCAGCTGTCTTTTTTCCTTTTTCCACTTTTTCTGCATACAGATAGTCATCTTTTTCCACTAAGTCATCTACTTTCACACCCTGACCCCGGGCAAATCCTTCTCCTGCTTTGGTAGGATTTCCATCAGCATCGAAAGCAATATTTACTGCAGGACCCCTCACAATCTCACGCTGATCTTCCTGTTTTTCGGCCAGAGCATCAACTGCAAGCACAAGTCTTCTTGGCGTAGAATAAACATTCATATTTTCATATTTTAAATTATTATTTTCAAAAATAGCAGCTGCCGTTTTTAGATAATCCTCTCTAAATCTCTGCATGGAAGCAGCCGGCATTTCTTCAGTTCCGATTTCAAAAATTAAGTTTTTTGCCATCATTATCACTCCTGCTCTCCTGAGTCTAAATAGCTGGCTGCACATGCATGAGCCAGTTTCCTAACTCGCTTGATAAATCTAGTTCTCTCAGTTACACTAATTGCTCCTCTGGCATCCAAAAGATTAAATGTATGTGAACATTTTAGAGTATAATCATAAGCCGCTAAAGGCAGTTCTGCCGCCAGGGAATTTTCTGCTTCTGCTTCATAAATATCAAATAAATCAAATAAACGGTCAATATCTGCAACCTCAAAATTATACTTAGACTGCTCAACTTCATTCTGATGATAAATATCATAATATTTAACCCCTTCAACCCAGCATAAATCATAGACATTTTCGACTTCCTGTAAGTACATTGCTATTCTTTCTAAACCATAAGTAATCTCCACTGTCACAGGATCAGCCTTAAAACCACCAACCTGCTGGAAATAAGTGAACTGTGTAATCTCCATACCATCTAACCAAACTTCCCAGCCCAAACCCCAGGCTCCAAGGGTTGGTGATTCCCAGTTATCTTCTACAAAACGAATATCATGTTTTTCAGGCTCAATACCCAGAGATCTTAAACTATCTAGATAAATCTCCTGAATATTATCAGGTGATGGTTTCATAATTACCTGATATTGAAAATATCTCTGCAGGCGATAAGGATTATCACCATAACGACCGTCAGTAGGACGACGACAGGGCTGTACATAAGCTGTATCCCATCCTTCTTCTCCCAGCGAACGCAAAAAAGTGGAGGGACTCATTGTTCCTGCACCTACTTCAATATCATAAGGCTGTTCAATTACACACCCCTGCTCACTCCAAAATCTATCCAATGAAAAAATAATCTCCTGGAAATTCATAAATACACTTCCTCTCGTACTCTTTTTAAAATTTTACACTAAAATAAAACCTTATCCTTAAGGACAAGGCTCAAATTTAATCAATTATTCATTTTCCTGATTGTATAAAGAAATGATAATGATTTAGGTTTTAAATCTAGATGATAAATTAAAAATTTCTCTGTCAGATCATTAATTTTTTCTAAAATTTTATGGGGAATTTGAGCAGGCTTTAATTGAGAAATTTCGGCAAAGGTGATTTTATACAGGGCCCTCATTTCATTTAAGGAAAAAAAAGTATATTTATAATTGTTATTTTTAAAACAAGTCCTGCAGATTGAGCCCCCCTCTTCTACACTGAGTGGAGTTGAAGTTTTTAAATTAACTTTTTCTCCACAAACTGTACAGTTCTCAATTTCTGGTTTAACTCCCAGCAAAAGCAGTAATTTCGCCTTAAAAACATTTAAATAAAATAAAAGTTCTTCTTTTTCAGCCTCAGCCATTTTTTCTAAAACAACAGCTAAAAGAGAAAAAAGAGCCTGATCAGCTTCATCTTCCAGGCCGGCCCGCTCTACATATTCAGAAACTACACTGGCATAAGCCATATAATCTAAGTCTTCTCTTAATTTAGAATTCATCGCTATAGACTCAATATGATTTATTTTAGCCAGTGATTTCCCCTGATATAAAGTAAAATTATGATAACTAAAGGGCAGAACAAGACCGGAACGAGATTTATTCCCCTTCCGGGCTCCTCTTGCTACCGCCTTCAATTTACCTTTTTCTCGAGTATATAATGTAATCAGACGATCTGACTCACCTAAATCAAATTGTTTTAAGACTAATGCTTCTGTCTCAAAAGTCGCCACTTAATTCAACTCCTAATTATTCTTCATCATCTGTTACAATTGTTACCCCAGAACTTGCACCAATTCGATTTGCTCCTGCATCAAGCATTTCTAGAGCCTGCTCAAAGTTTTTAATGCCACCAGATGCTTTAACTCCAACATCTCTACCAACAGTTTTACGCATAATACCTACATCTTCAACACGAGCCCCATAGTCTCCAAAGCCTGTTGAAGTTTTGACAAAATCAGCACCGGTATCTTTTACAATTTCACAGGCTTTAACAATTTCTTCTTCATCCAGAAAACAGGTTTCTAAAATCACTTTGACTATAATATCAGAACTGACACCTGCTTTTTTAGTAGCATCTACAACAGCCTTAATATCAGCTTTGAAAATCTCGTAGGCACCTGATTTAAAAGCACCAATATTCATTACCATATCAATTTCCTGAGCACCATTCTTAATAGCATTTCTGGTTTCATAAGATTTAACTTCTGTAGTATTTGCTCCTAGAGGAAAACCAACTACGGTGCAAACCTTAACTGAACTTTCTTCTAATAATTTTGCAGCTAAGGGAACATATATAGGATGAATACACACTGATGCAAATTCGTGTTCTTTTGCTTCCTCACATAGTTTTTTAATATCGTCCACAGTTGCTGTTGGACTCAGATTTGTATGGTCAATCATTTTAGCCATATCACGAGGTTTGATCGCCATTTTTAAAACCACTCCTTAAGTTCTTATATTTTTGCTTTGTCAATATTTATATTCTACAAACTTTGTCATAATCCTGCAATAAATTTATTTATAACCCATTCTTTTGAGTAAATTATCTTTTTCTCGCCAGTCTTTTAAGACTTTAACCCAGAGGTCTAGATAAACCTTAGTCTGCATTAAATCTTCAATTTCTTTTCTGGCAGCACTACCTATTTTTTTGAGCATCTTACCATTTTTACCAATAATAATTCCTTTATGTGATTTTTTTTCAACATAAATATTGGCCCGAATATAATAATCATCATTTTTTCTTTCTTTAACTTCTTCAACCAATACAGCCACACCATATGGAACTTCTTCTCTGGTTAGATAGAAAATCTTTTCCCTGATCATTTCGGCAAAAACAAATCTCTCTATCTGATCTGTTATCATATCTTCAGGATAGTACTGAGGCCCCTCAGGTAATTTTGAAAATATTTCTTTTAATAAATTATCTGTATTCTTATTATTTAAAGCAGATATTGGTACAACTTCCTGACCGACTTTTTGACTATATTTTTTCTGTCTTTTTACTAATTCTTTATTAGATATTTTATCAATTTTATTCATCACATAGATAATATCCTGATCTGAATTTTTAATCTGATTATAAATCAGCTGATCATTTTTACCCCAATAGGTACTGCCATCTAAAATAAAAATTATCACATCTATCCCATCAAGACTGCTGTAGGCTTCATCCTGCATATATTTATCCAGTTCGTTTCTTGGTTCATGAATTCCAGGAGTATCTATAAAAATTATCTGTCCATCATCTTCTGTATAAATTGCTTTAATACTATTTCTAGTAGTCTGGGGACGGGGGGAAATAATATTAATTTTTTCTCCAATTAAAGTATTAACAAGAGTCGATTTACCAACATTTGGTCTGCCAATAACTGTTACAAATCCTGATTTATAGCTCATTTTTTTTCTCCATTGCTGAGTCACTAAAAGCACCAGGTAGTAATTCT
>Ga0136557_1000469_pt1 | contig 30458 bp, 22 predicted proteins | sample AntRauTorckE6832_FD_104796 | JGI IMG/M metagenome (GOLD analysis project Ga0136557, IMG submission 104796) | Saline lake microbial communities from Rauer Islands, Antarctica - Metagenome Torckler E6 #832 | ecosystem: Environmental > Aquatic > Non-marine Saline and Alkaline > Saline | place...
CGTCACATACTCCTTGGAAAAATGAGATTTTTTCTCCAAGGTCGAGGCGCGTGAGGGAATTTTACCGGAGACATATAGTTGATATCGGAGTCTACGCTTACCTTCGAGAATAAAATTTTCTCGCGCAACGAAGGGATTGGAGAGGTAAGCTTAGACTCCCGGTAAGCGAAGACACCGAGAGGGCCATTTTTCAAGGTGGCCTATATTATGTAGATCATACTGAGCTGATCCTACATTTTCCCCACAATCAGCGAAGGGATGTTCACAGTATCACTGCAGACAATCTTACATCATGGATAATACGCTAATATCATACAAATATTTATTATTGGAAGTTTTTTTTATTGGAAGGCTATTTCTATGCTGATTATCAATGTCATCAGCATAGATATCTACATCGACACCACTGATCGCTAGGCAGAATAGCCGGCAAAGAACTCGTTAAGATACTCAGCAGCAGTTTCCATCTGGTTGTCATCGTTATAAAAATGGGGAGCGCAACGAAGAAGGCCGATGGGGGCGCTGACAATAACCCCTTTATCACGCATCTTGTCTACAATATCGGCGGCCGGGACGTCGGCAGGCTCAGCGGCCAGTATCCCGGATCTGTTGGCGGTGGGAAAATCGAAAAAGCGGAGATTGCCCGGGACTATATTTTTCAGCAGGAGATCCTGCAGCCGAAAGACCTCATCGCGAATATCTTCCATGGAATACTTGAGAAAAAGATTTTCCAGCACCGCATTCATAGCGGCGACATGGTCCCAGGGAAGGGTAGAGTACTCGAATTTCCTGCCGTCATCGTGGGGAGCCCAGCTCAGATCGAGATAATCAAGGCCCTGGCGCATCAAACTCGGCCCCGCCATGGTTTCCGTCAACTTCTCCCTGAACTCGGGAGAGGTATAGCACAATCCCGATCCCATGGGTCCCATGAGCCATTTCCAACCGGAGGCCACCATGGCGCTGATATTGAACTCTTCGGGATAGACCGGCAGGCATCCAAGGCTCTGGGCACAGTCAACGACAAGATCAACTTTTTTATGCCGGCACAGCTCACCGAGTCGCTGTAAATCGGCTGCAAAACCACTGGTAAACTGCACATGGCTGAGCGCTATAATGCGTGTGCGTTTGGTAATGCGTGATTCGAGCTCATCCATGGACCATCCCGTCGGATGGCTAAAATCGGCGTTTTCGTGCAACGGTACGTTATCGGACAGCAGCTCCAGTGCAACGCCCCGCTTTTGCTGGAGCAACCAGGGATAATGATTACTTGGATACTCATGGAGGTAACTGATAACTTCATCACCCGGCGAGAACGGATAGCCGTTGGCAATCATGCAAAGCGCCTCGGCCACATTGTGGACATAGGAAATATTTTCTGGAGAAGTACGGAGAAACTGTGCTGCATTGCGATGGAACCGCGGTATCAGATCAAAATATTTGGGTAGCGCACTGATACCGCCGGCGGCCATATCCGCTGAAAATTCCTGCTTGGCGGTGGCCGCTTCGGCAAAGAGCGGCGAGATTGCGCAATGTGCCATAAAGATCCGGTTCTTTTTTGCTGGAAAGATGCTTTCCGAAGTATCAAACATGGTCCCTCCTTGGGATGCGGGCCGGTACAACGAGTTTTAAATGCTATGTCACTCCACGAATAAAATCAGCTATAACCCGGTGAACCCGGCCGGCGTTTTCTCCGCTTGTAACGATATGTTTCTTACTGTGCAGCAGCACATACTCCTTATGATCGGTCCCCAGTTCTTCATACATTTTGAGAGAACCGGCCTTATCGACCACCGGGTCCTCGTCGGCATGGATAATCAGGCTTGGATGGAGAACATCCCCCAGCGCCGGGCGCAATTTCTCCAGAAAACTTTCGACGTTTTTGATTCCCAATACCGGATTACGGTCATAGTTACTGTGGGCATTTTCGGAACTGAAACGAAAAAAATCGACATCAAGGTCGTCTCGTTTAAGTTTCGCCAGTATACGCTTCCAGACATCTTTTGGAGGCATAAAGACAGTCGAATAATCCTTGAGGCGCAACGGTGAACACACAGCAACCACCCCCGCCAAACCTTTCAGTCTCGACGCCAGATCAAGCGCCAGACAGCCGCCGAAGGACACGCCGCCGAGCACAACCTTACGGCATATACCATCGATAATCACATACCCTTTCTCCACGGAATGCTGCCAGGCCGAAGAGGTGGTCTGCGAAAGATCATCAACGCTTGTTCCGTGTCCAGCCAGCCGGGGAACATAGACCCACAATCCCCGGCGGTTGAGATACCTGGCAAGCTCCTCGACTTCCTCGGGAATACTGAGATAGCTGTGCACCAGGACAACCCCTGCCTCTCTCGTGGAACCGCGTAGCAAATATGCACCATCGGAGCGTATGCCATTTTCGCGATATTTACGGCAATCCTCTTTGTAGCGCTGCCTCTCTTCCGCTATCAATGTTTTGACAATGCGCCGCTTTATGAGAAAATCGGGCTGCCAGGCCACCAAACGGACAAGGTGCTGTATATGGCGCAGCGGTTCAACCTCATTGACCATGACATCAATGGGGTTATCTATGCGCCTACGGTGGATCTGGAGGAGATCCGGGATATTTTTTTCCGTCTTGATGAGCGTATCGCCGGCTCTACTGATCACACCTTTTTCCAATGCAAGTTTAAGAAAATTCTCCGCCTTCTTGAACCTGTCGTCGGTGAGCAGGTGGACCTGTTCTTCCTTGAGGGAACGATGGAGGTTACATCCCACCGAATTTTTATCGCATATCGTCTTGGCGGCAAGATATACCCTGCGGCGCAACCCCATTTCAGACATTTTGCTCAAAGGATACCTCTCCAGGAAAGAGGCAAAGAGGTGCTCGTGATTAATGGTGGTCATACCGTATATCGCGCTCATATAACGCTGCATGATCTCATTGGCCTTGCTGCGCATGATCTTGCTGAGCTGCCCGGATAATCTGGGTTCACTGCCCTCACTACCCTCACTACCCTCACTACCTTTACGGCTCTGGTAGCCCTGGTGGCCAATAGGCTGGTCCAGCTCATGCTGCACGGCAGGAATCTCAAGAAAGTCATCCATGGTGAGAGGCGGACCAAAATGGATATCGAGATCCACCCCGGAAAAGAGCATGGTTCCCTCGGTCATCAACTCTTCAAGCACTCGCTCCGGTACCTCCTTCATCATACGCGAGGCAAATTGGGAGGCGATGTTCTCTTTTGCCCTGATAGGATAATAGGTGAGATTAACCGGGACAATGGAGGTAACTTTGTCACGGATCTTGTCGAGCGAATCCAGGCCGAAATTGCGAAGAAAACGCTCGACATTTTCCGGTTCCTGGTGTTCTCGGCGCAGGAGATGGTTGCGAAAGAATTCAGTGCGGAGGGCCAGGGATGCCGCGCCGGTATGCGGCTTGTGCCTGCCCTCGCTGTGGGTAACAAGAAAGGTTCCATCACCTATTATCTTTTTGCTCTTTACCATCCTGCCTTCGGGAAAGATGATCCAGTTTTCCGCACCAGTGAGCAAGCTCTTGATGATAATCGTGTCCCTGTGCGGATCCCTGGTTGAAACAACTCCGACCAATTCGAAATATTTCTTCAGCCGCCCCTTGAACAATGTATCAGAGGCCATGGACAGTGCGGGGACACCGGTCAGGTGGTAAATATAATAGGGAATCAGCAGTGTCTCTATTCTGGTGAAATGGTTGACGACAAAAATGGTGGGACCGGAGGGAATATTTTCCTGACCTTCAATGGAAACATTGGCCTTGGACAGGCTGGCAAAGGTTTTTATTGCGAAACTGGTGGTGAGATACGCCGAGCGATTCATGCAACTTCCCGATAACTGATGTGTTGTATATTCCTTGAACTATATTGGAGGAGTAATCGGAAAGCAAGCGCAATTTCCTTCCTGATTACCAACAGGACTCAGCTCGAAGTACTCAGGGGCACGTTCTCTTTACCATAGCTGATTACGGAAATTTGTGGAAAACAATTGAGTTCTGTTATAATTATTCTATACTATTCTGGGATGGTGTGTTGTACTACCTCAAAATATGTCAAGGCCACCTTGAGAAATGGCTCTTTTCTCCAATCTCTTCGTTGCGCGAAAAAATTTTATCCACGAAATATCAAATATATGTCTCCGGTAAAATTCCCTCACGCGCCTCGACCTTGGAGAAAAAATCTCATTTTTCAAGGTAGCCTCAAGTTAAACCACTTACGCTTTGCCGCGCCTTGCGGCATTCAACTACCTGACAACAATGGAGAGTTAGAATGGCTTTGAATCTGACCTTTACCCCGCCCGACTTTACTGCTTCGGAACTTGAGAATGCACCGTTTGCCACTCTAGAAGCCGCCGAAGCCGACGGCATTGCCCCTAAAAATTTCCACGCCACCTCCAACTTTCCCGAATACGTCAATCTCGAGGGACACGGCTGGGTACTGGCGCCGGAAAGCAGGATGGACGCCGTGCTGGTTGCCGAAAACGGAGTTCTCCGGGTCAGCGAAGCACGAAACCTCAAAAAAGGCGACATGGTCATCACCGGCAGGACGGAAAACGGCGAGGAAGGTATCCTCGTCCATCCCTATTGCTTTGAGAAGGTCAAAACACACGAGGATAAATTCACCTTTCGTTCCCGCGGTACCCGTGAAACACCATTTTCCCGCTCCTATGACGAGCTCTATACTATTCTCAAAAACGACCGCGATCATGGTTATATCGTCTGGGTACTCGGTCCGGCGGTGGCCTTTGACAAGGATAGCCGGGACGCCATGCAGGGGTTGATTGCAAACGGCTACTGCCATGCCCTGCTGGCGGGCAACGCTCTGGCCACCCACGATCTTGAGGCTGCCTATTTCAGCACCGGGCTGGGCCAGAATATCTACAGCCAGGAATTACAGTCCATGGGTCACTACAACCACCTCGACGTCCTCAACGAAGTGCGCCGGGCAGGCTCCATCAAAAACAGCCTGGATGCCCTCAACATCAAGGACGGCATCGTCAAAGCCTGTGAAGATTACGATGTACCCTATGTCCTGGCCGGTTCCATCCGTGACGACGGACCACTGCCCGAAACCATTGGAGATGTCTATACCTCCCAGGATATGATGCGCGAGCATGCCAAAAAAGCAACCACGGTTATCACCATGGCCACCCAGCTTCACTCCATCGCATTTGGCAATATGACACCCAGTTATCGCATCATGGCCGATGGAGAGATCAGGCCGGTCTATTTCTATGTGGTCGACATGTCGGAATTTTCCGCTGACAAACTGGCCAACCGAGGTTCCGCTCAGGCCCAGGCGATCCTCACCAACGTCCAGGACTTCATTGTCAATCTCTGGAATAATATGCGCAAGTGAGATGTTATCATGCAACCTACCATCAGCATTATCGGCATTCCCATGGATCTGGGGCAAACCCACAGAGGGGTGGATATGGCGCCGGTTGCCATACGCTATGCCGGCCTTGCCCGGAAACTTCGCAGCCTGGGATATTCGACCATAGATCACGGCAACATCGATGTTCCAGGTCATTACACCCTTACCTCGACCCACTACGAGGAGCGCTTGATTCCCATTAAAGAAGCATGCGAAAAGGCGTACAGACTCGGTGCCGAGGCCATCAAGAACGGGGAAATCCCTCTGTTTCTGGGGGGTGATCACTCGGCAGCCATCGGCTCCATCGGCGGCGTGACACATGAAAGTCCGTGCGGCCTTATCTGGGTTGACGCCCATGGCGACTTCAACACTCCTGAGACATCGGCAAGTCAGAACATTCACGGCATGGCCCTGGCCGTATTGCTTGGCAACGGCTCTCAGCAGCTCGTCGATGTCGGCAGACCCGGAGCCAAACTCGCACCGGAAAACGTTATCATGATCGGTGTCCGCGACCTGGACGCAGAAGAAAAACGGTTGCTTGGAAGCTCCGGTTGCACTGTTTACACAATGCGTGATGTCGACGAGCTCGGCATGCACACCGTTCTTCGCAACGCGCTGAAAAAGCTTGAGAATATTCCTAAAATACATCTGAGTCTTGATATGGACGCCATCGATCCACAGGAGGCCCCCGGCGTAGGCACGCCATCTCCGGGCGGCCTGACCTACCGGGAGGCCCAGCTTATCATGGAAACCCTGTGCGATTCGGGCAAACTGCAATCCGCCGATGTTATGGAGGCAAACCCCATCCTTGATACCAAAAACAGAACCGCCCAGGTTGCCGTCTCACTCCTTACTTCGCTCTTTGGTAAGAGTATCATCTAAAGAGCGCTGCTCTTCCCTGCGGTTTTGTCGTCTGCGGCTTTACCGCATTATGCCACATTGGCACAGCTGATCACTCACCCGGATCGACGTCAATCTTCAGCAACCTCTCCCCCGGCTCCAGTTTTTTGCCTTTCTTGCCATATATGGCGGTAACGATGCCGTCTATTTCACAGAGCACCGGCGTCTGCATCTTCATCGCTTCCATGAGCGCAACCCGATCACCAGCCATGACCTCCTGGCCCTCCTTAACGGATATTTCCACCAGCGTCGCCGCAAACGGTGAACGCACATCCCCGGCCTTGGCCAGATCCATTATCTCCTCCTTGCTCAGCACCACCTGCTGCTCAGCTCCCACGGCCTGCCGGTCCGGAGCGAAGGGAAAAACCGCCTGGTGATGATCAACTGTAAGATACACCTGTGTTTCCCCGGTGTCCGTTACCGGTGAAGAACCGATCTCGATGAGATGCTCTTTGCCGTGATGATCACGGAAGCTGAGCTTCTCGCCTATATCAAAACCACCCTCTCTGAAGAAGATCGAGGGAGGGAGGACATAGCTTTTGCCGTACTTTTCTTCAAAACCAAAGAAATCCACCGCATCTCCGGGATGCTGAAGATAGAGCGCCAGCTGTTCATCGCTTGGCTCCACGCCGATCTTTTCCGCCAGAGTATAGCGTTCACGGCCAAGGTCCATATCCTCAATGGTCTGCTCTCCCCCTTCTTCGGCCAGAACACTGCGCCAGTCATCCCCTAACACCTTTTCATAAATCCAGTCTTCCGGTGTATGAAAGGGAAAGGGTCCGTATTTTCCCAAGAGGAGATTACGCAGATCTCCCGAAGGCGTACCATACCGTTCTCCGCCCAGCACGTTGGCCACGGCCGTGGTCCACAGTATCTGCGATCCCGGGGTCACCGACCAGAAGTTGCCGAGCTCCTGCTGCACTCGGGGCAACTCGCGGTGCAGGATATCGGGCATCTGGTCGAGAAATTCGCCTTTGACTGCCTGCTCCAAACTCGACCCCATGGCACCGCCCGGCAGCTTGTGGATCTGTACCGTCGGCTGAAATCCTTTTATCTGTGATTCGAACGGAGCATAATATTTACGCTCATCCCGAAGAACATTCGAGGTTTCAATAACCGCCGCTTCATCTATCCCTTGAGCCTCCAAACCATCCTCCTTGAGCGTCTGAATAACACTGAGTATGGGAGGCGGGCCATAGAAACCGGTAAAAGCTGAATCCGCCGCATCGACGATGGCGGCGCCGTTTCTGACGGCCTCAACGATTCGGCCGACATCATTGCCGTCGGTGTTATGACCATGGTAATGGATGGGAACATCGGGGAAGCTCTGCTTCAATCCATCGACCAGCTCACCGATTCGGCGGGGTGTTCCAAGGCCGCCATGATTCTTGATGCAGAGCACTACATCCCTTCCGGTTACCTCCAATATTTCCCGGGCGCGGCTGACATAAAACCCATTGGTATGCTCAGGCCCGGTAGAAAAACAGAGACAGGGCTCGTTGATTTTGCCCGCCGTTGTAACCTCCTCAAGCACGGCATGCATGTTGGGGACATGGTTGAGAAAATCGAAGGTACGCCAGACATCGACATAGGGAGCAAATTGGCGCACGGTAAAGCGTATGACATTCTGGGGATAGGGACGATAGCCAAAGAGGTTGACGCCACGGCACAATGTCTGGAACATAGTTCCCGGCATCTTCTTGCGCAGCAGCTTCAGCTTCAAAAACGGGTCCACCTGCTTGCGCAGCATGTCTACATGGACTGAGGCACCACCTGTAATCTCGAGAGAAAAATACCCTGCCTGATCACGTGAAGGTGCGGCAAGCAGATCGGTGTGGAGTAAAATCCTGTTCTTGAAATCAGACTGCGAAAGATCCCTGGCCGTGTTTGTTATATAATACCCTTTCGTCCGGCGAAGGGCGGCGAGTACATCCTTTACCGGGGTTCCCGGTAGTAAACGTTGTTTATCCATATGTTTCCAATGCTGCAGGGGTTATCAAGAAAGGGTTCATATCTCCACGGTAAACTACACCGCAAACGCATTTTTCTTTCTGAAATGGATGTCGGCAATGAGTCTGGCAAGTTTTCCAACCTCGCTGCTGTCTTCTTCATAGACAAAAAGCAATGGATGTGTCTCCAGATACGATGTGTCAAAATCGCCGCTGACAAAGTCCTTTTCCTCGGCGATGTTGAGATAAAACGGAATTGTTGTTTTTGGGCCGCGAATATGAAAATTCCGCAGACAGCGCTTAAGCCGATCCACCGTCTCAATCCAGGTAAAACCATGAACGGTAAGTTTAACAAGCAGCGAGTCATAGACCTCGGGAATGACATAGCCCTGGTAGACAAAGCCATCGAGCCGCACCCCGAAGCCGCCGGTCGATCTGTACACCTCGACCTTCTTGCCCCCTTCCGGCATAAAGTCATTTTTGGGGTCCTCCGCATTGATACGAACTTCGATGGCATGGCCGCGGAAGGTGACATCTTCCTGAGTAAAGGACAACTCCTTGCCAAAGGCAAGGTTGATCTGATTTCGGACAATATCAATGCCCGTTATCATCTCGGTGACGGTATGCTCCACCTGAACTCGGGTATTGATCTCCATGAAATAGTAGTTCAGCTTGTCATCAAGTAAAAACTCGACGGTACCGGCGTTGAAATACTTAGCCGCCCTGGCTGCCTGTACGGCGGTTTGGCAGATCTCCTCGAGTAGCTGTCGGTTTTTGAGCATTGAAGGGGCTATCTCGATGAGTTTCTGGTTGCGCCGCTGAATCGAGCAGTCGCGGGTGCCCAGATGGACGGTGTTGCCCTTTCTATCGGCCAGGATCTGCACTTCCACATGTTTGGGATTGACAACAACCTTTTCGAGATACACCGAATCATCGTTAAAGGCGGCAAGAGCCTCGGAACGGGCCTGAGGAATCTGCTCCCGCATCTCCTTATCCGTTTGTATCATGCGAATCCCTCGTCCACCTCCTCCCGAAGTGGCCTTGAGCATAACCGGATACCCATATTGCTCGGCAAATACCAGAGCCTGCTGCAAACCATCCTTTCCCTGGGAAAGATTGGGTGTCCCCGGGACCATGGGGATTCCCGCTTCGGCCATGATTTTTCTGGCCGTCACCTTATTGCCGAGTTCAAAGATGGCCTTCGACGTCGGGCCGATAAACCGTATGCCGGCGGCCTCGCAGGCCATGGCAAAATAAGGGTTTTCGGCAAGAAACCCATATCCTGGATGGATTGCCGCTGAACCTGTCTGTCTGGCAGCGTACAGGATCTTTTCGATGTTGAGATAATCGCACCGCGGTCCCGGACCTAAAAGAACGGCTTCATCGGCAATGCGGATATGCCTGGACATCTCGTCCGGCGCCTCATAGACTGCAACAGCAACATAGCCAAGTTCCTGAATCGCCCTGATGATCCGTATGGCGATTTCTCCGCGATTTGCTACAAGTATCTTTTCTTGCAAGTCGTCCTCCTCTCATCCATCCCCACGATACATTGACAGGAAACATTCCGCGCATCCACCTTCACGCAGGGGCCCTCGGTCATTAAAAGCACAACGCCCTAAGATTGTGTTGCGGTCACCTTGAGCAAACAACTCTATTCAATTTATTTGGACTTCGCAATCAGCAATATTGCTGAACACCAACAAAACTCAACTCGGGGTCTAGAAAGCAAAGAGTCTGCCGTATTGTTGGTAATCAGATTGTTTTTTGGCCGCATATTGGAATGACTATCAAGCCATGGTATATTCGAAAATCAAGAGATGTTATCAATCAACGCCACACCACCGTGAAAATTACCAGATACCTCATCCCGCAAAAAACCAGGGAAACGCTCAAGCGCATTACAAAAAAAATAATTCCCGGAAAGATCACGATAACCAACAGCCCTATTGAAAAAATCACTTCCTCCAACTTAGTCTCTTTCGAAGCTATAATGAAAAAAGTCCTCACAACGCCCACCTTCGAGCTCAAGTTCATGCGAGGTATGCGTTTCAAAATAACCTTCGGCATCATTGTCATACTCGGTGCCATTCTTCTACTGGCAAGCTACATAACCACCAATGAGCAGCACAACAGGATGATGACCGAAATACGAGCCTATGGAAAGGAGACCGCCGGCTTTATCGCCCGGATTTCGGAGGTTCCCATCGAAAAATTTTCCATTTATCAGCTGGAAAACTATATCGCTCAACTGGAAAAGGGTGAGCTCATTTCCTACTGTGAAATCTACGACACCGAAGGCAATGCGCTGGCCCACAGCACAAAAAATCCCGATCGAACATCCAGGCCCGCGGGTTCTACTACCGACATTCTAATCTTCCGTGCCGACATAACGAGCGACACCGCCCTGCTGGGCCACGTTGAGCTTGGCATCAATCTCAAATCCGTTCAATCCCAGATTGATATCATGACGACCTACATCACCATCGCTTTCTGGATCGAGCTCTTTCTTATCGGGACCTGTGTCAGTTTTTTTATCTACAAAAGTCTTGTTGCCCCCATTCTGCGACTCTCCAGGACAACGGAAGAAATAGCCGCCGGCCGCTTCATCTCCTCCAGGCTCGCCGCACGCCACGATGAAATAGGCCTTCTGGCAAAGACAATCAACTCCATGAGCAACAGGCTCGAGGAGTATTATCAAAACCTCGAGGCCAAGGTTGCCGCCCGCACTGCTGAACTGGAAAGAGCCAAAAACCACTTTGAAGCCACGGCACGCAATCTCGAAGTGGTCAGCTCGGAGCTTGAGGCGTTGCTCGACAACTCACCCGTTGCTATTCTCTTTGTCACCCCGGACCGCATCATCCAGCGTGTTAACCGCGAATTCAGTACCATTTTCGGGTACTGTGCCAAAGAAGCCATTGGCCAGTCCACCCGGATCCTTTATCATAGTGACGCGGATTTTGAAAACGCCACCAGGACAACCTATAATGCGCTGAAGAGCAACCCATTCTGCCAGACCACCCTGGATATGCGCAGAAAAGACGGCACCACGATCACCTGCTCCATGCGGGGAAGAAAGACCCTGCTTGATGACAATTTTGAAGGAATCATCTGGTCAATTGAAGACATTAGCTCAAAACTCCAGATGGAAGAGGAGCTGCTCAACGCCAGAAAGCTCGAATCCATCTCCATCCTGGCCGGAGGCATAGCCCATGATTTCAATAATATTCTGGTTGCCATCATCGGCAACATTTCCCTTGCAGAACGACTGGTCACCGATAATACTAAGGCTGTCGAACTATTGCACAACTCAAAACAGGCCTCCCTGCGGGCCAAGGATCTCACCATAAAGCTGCTGACCTTTTCCAAGGGCGGCGAACCCGTAAAATCCCTGGAAAATCTCCCCGAAATTGTCAAAGAGTCCGCTTCGTTCGTCCTCTCCGGCAGCAATGTCAAATGTAGCTACGATATCGCCGACAATCTCTGGGCGGTGCCCATGGATAAAGGCCAGATCAACCAGGTCATTCAAAATCTGGTTCTCAATGCCAACCAATCCATGCCCAATGGCGGCACCATCACCATTACCTGCCGTAATATCACCCTTGCAGAAAATGAAATTGCTGAACTGCCTCCCGGCAAATTCGTCCGGATGGCCATATCCGACATGGGAGCCGGTATAGATTCCCGGCTTATCGACAATATTTTTGATCCTTATTTTTCCACCAAGGAAAAAAGCAGCGAAAAAGGCAGCGGTCTTGGCCTGTCCATTGTCCACTCAATCATTAAAAAGCACGGTGGCGCCATCCTTGTCGATTCGACGCTGGGTGAAGGAACGGTATTCACCCTCTATTTTCCCGCGACAGGGCGATCAGTGGCGGAGGATGACTCGCCCCACACACCTATTCTTCCTCAGGGAAAAGGTGTTATCCTCCTCATGGATGATGAACAGGGCATCCACGACGTTACTGAAGAAATGTTAACCTATCTGGGTTACACCACTCTTCACGCCGGTAACGGCGAGGAGGCGATAGCGCTGTACAGGGACTATTTTGAGACCGGCAACGTCATCGACGCAATTATCATGGACCTCACCATTCCCGGCGGCATGGGCGGCGGGGAGGCCGTTGGCTGGATTCTTGAGATTGACCCCGAGGCCAGAGTTATTGTTTCCTCGGGCTACTCCGATGACCCCCTTCTGCAGGACTTTAAAAAGGCGGGCTTTTCCAATTGTATAACCAAACCGTACCAGCTGCTTGAGCTTTCCAAAATACTCGCAGACACCTTGCAAAGATAAAATGTATCGACTAGCGTCTATTTGTTAGGCGGCGAAAAAAATTCCAGATCAATACAACGCTACTTCGCCTCATGAACCAAATGAGCTGTAATCCGTTGCTCCACCTTTCTGAAAAGAAAAATCACGCCATACACCAGCACGAGATATATAAAGGCGGCAAAGAGAAACAGTTCATAAAAGGCGAAGGTCTGGGCCGCCTCCACCCTCGCCACCCCTGTAATATCCATGAGAGTGATAATCGACACAAGGGAAGAGGCCTGGAGAAGAAAGACCACCTCGTTGGTATAGGCCGGCCAGGCAATGCGCAGTGCTGCCGGCATGATGATGCGGCGATACAATTTCACTCCGGACATGCCACAAGCCCTGGCTGCCTCAACCTCGCCAAAGGATACTCCCTGGATACCTCCCCGGAAAATTTCAGAAGCATAGGCCGCCGTATTCAGCGTCAAGGTCAAGACAGCACAAAAATAGGCCTCTCGAAAATACTGCCACAGTCCGACAGTGGATAAAAAATCCTGAAACTGGCCGCTGCCGTAATAGATGAGAAACAACTGCACCAGCAGAGGAGTTCCACGAAAATAAAAGTTAAAACCATAGACCGGCATCCAGACAAAGGGATTTTTCGATACTCTCATGATGGAGAGCAGGATTGCCAGGCAAAACCCTATGGCCACACTGATAGCTGTCAGTTGGATGGTTAATACCGTGCCTTTAAAAAAATCCGGCAGGCTCTCTATGATAACACTGATGTCCATGGATTTGTTTTACTCCCTTCTCACTCCGCGGCTTGCACGTTTCTCCGCCCATTGCTGGAAGACAAGCGATAAAATGGTAATCAGAAGATAGAGCAACGATGCCACAAAATAGCAGGTAAACGGTTTACGTATGGCTCTGGCCGCAACATCGGCATTTCGCATCAACTCGGGAAGCTGAATGACCGATATGAGGGCGGTGGCCTTAATCAAAACCATCCAGATGTTGCCCAGCCCCGGAATGGCAAAACGCCACATCTGGGGAAGTTGTATCCGCCGAAACGCCATGACGGACCCCATGCCGCAGGCTCTGGCGGCCTCTATCTGCCCCCTGGAAACGGCCATGAATGCTCCCCGGAACACTTCGGTGGCAAAGGCCCCATAGATGAATCCGATGGTCATGCTCCCGGCAACAAAGGGATTAAGATCGACATAGACATCATAACCAAAAAAACCACTGGCATCCTGAATAAGCGTTGGCCCGCCGTAATACACCAGCAAAATGAGGACCAGCTCAGGTACACCTCTGACGACGGTGGTGTACACTCCTGCCCCAAAATCAAGGATCCAGATTTTGGACAATTTGCACAGGGCCGCGACCATTCCCAGCGCAAGGGCGATAACCATGGAAAATAATCCTACAAGGATGGTTAATTTCGCACCTTCTAATAATAGATGTCCGTATCCCTCAAGATTAAACACGTGCCACGATTCCTCTTCAGGTAATTACGCCGGAAGGCCGTCCGAGAATGGTTATTCTCGGACAACCTCCCAGTGTCAAATAAGATTTGAAAGAAACAGCCTGCACCTTGCGGATTGCGGTTTGCCGAAGATATACTCCGGGGAGCCTTCATCTTCTGCAATTCCCTGGTCCAGAAAGACCACATGCGACGACACCTCCCTGGCAAATCCCATTTCATGGGTGGCCATGATCATGGTACGGCCTTCCTTCACCAGGTCTTTCATTACCTTGAGCACCTCCCCGACAAGCTCGGGGTCCAAGGCGGAAGTGGGTTCGTCAAACAAGAGGAGGTCGGGCTCCATTGCCAGAGCCCTGGCAATGGCAGCCCGCTGCTGTTGACCACCGGAAAGCTGTGCTGGAAAATAATGATGACGATCGGCAATGCCGACCTTTTCCAGAAGTGCCATGGCAGCGTCTTTTGCTGCTTTCTTCTCCTTTTTCAGCACATGCACGGGCGCCTCGACAACGTTCTCAAGAACCGTCATATGCGACCAAAGGTTAAAATGCTGAAATACCATGGCAAGCTTGGTTCGAATCCGGTCCACCTGTTTGCGATCCACGGCCACGGTCTTTCCCAGGCGATTCTTCTTCAGCTTGATATGTTCCTCTCCAACATATATATCCCCGGATGTTGGGGCCTCAAGAAGGTTAATACACCGCAGAAAGGTACTTTTCCCTGACCCGGACGAACCAATAAGGGAAATTACATCTCCTTCGCGTGCCTCAAGGCTGATTCCCTTGAGGACCTCAAGATTCCCAAATTTCTTGTATATGTTTTCCGCCCTTACGGAAACTTTCCTTGACTGGTCCAATATGCCTCCTTTTCTCTTTAACGCCCCGCCTCCACCCGTCGAGGCCAGCCAACAAAGGGTAAATACATAGAATCACTTACCATATACGTCAAAATCAAAATACTTGTTATTTATTTCTTTATACACACCATTGTTCCGAATCGTATCAATTGCATCATTGAGCAGTTTTCTGAGATCATCATCACCTTGCCGTACGGCAATGCCGATACCCTTGCCAAGATACTCCTGATCATTGAACGACGGTCCGACGAATTGAAAACCGGCCCCTTCCTCGGTATCAAGAAAGCCTGTCTGGAGAATTACCGAATCGGCACACACCAGATCATTCCTGCCGGAAGCGAGATCCATGTTGGCTTCATCCTGCGTGGCATAGGCCTTGACGGTTACATTATCACCAAATTTGCCCCTGACGAGGTTTGCTCCAACAACACCTCTTTGCACACCGATGGTTTTATCTTCGATGCCTTCAAGAAAATACTCCAGGGTATTGTCCTTGTTGGCAACGCATTGCACGGGAGTCTGATAATATTTCTTGGTGAAGTCGACTTTTTTTTCTCTTTCCTCGGTAATTGACATTGAGGCGATAATGCAGTCATATTTCTTGGCGATCAGCCCCGGAATAATACCGTCCCAGTCCTGGGTGACAAACTCGCACTCAACACCGGCCGCCTCGCACAGAGCATTGGCAATGTCAATATCAAAGCCTGCAAGATCTCCATTCTTATCAATGTAATTGAATGGAGGGTAGGCACCTTCCGTTCCAACGCGAACTTTTTGTATGTCAGCTGCAAAAACACCGGGAACCGCACATACAAAAGCAAACAGTACCGCTAAAATAATCCCTTTTTTCATACTCTCCTCCTTCATTGTTAATTGATGGTAACTGCTCACAGGACACCAGATCTTCCCGCGATCAGTTACAAGTGCCGGGGGTAGTTACATTACGTCGCCTCCCCGGAATACCTCGAAAAGCCTCTAATTTCCAAGGTAGACTCCTGGTAAAATACCTATCAGTCATCGGTGCAATATTCAACAAAAAAAATGATCGCATCACCTCATCTTACCCTTACACCCTGGTCCGGGACCAGATCTTTATCACTCCCGTAATAGATAGTGCCCATCCAGAAACGGCCCTTTTACTGTTCTCGCTAGCCGAAACCGTAAAATCCTGGGAAAACCACGATAGATATCAGCACCATGACCTGGATTATAATAAAGGGCAGTACTCCTTGATAGATGTCCGTTGTCTTGACCTCCGGCGGCGAGACCCCCTTGAGATAGAAAAGCGAAAAACCAAACGGCGGCGTAAGAAAAGAGGTCTGCAGATTCATCGCTATCAGTATGGCAAACCAGAGAGGATCGAGGCCTACGATATCGGCAATGGGCAGAAGAATGGGAACGACGATATAGGAAATTTCAATGAAATCTATGAAAAAACCAAGGACCAGAATGGACACCATGGAAAGAATGAGAAATGTCCATTTTTCACCGGGCAGGTTGGTGAGGAAATCTTCAACTATATAATCGGCGCCGCTATAGACGAAGACCATGGAAAAGGCGGTCGCCCCTATAAGTATCGCGAAAACCATGGCGGTGATTTTGACGGTTTCATGGAGCGAATCCATGACAATCGTAAAACTGAGCTTTTTATACATGGCCGCCAGCACCATGGATCCCACAGCACCCACCGAGGCGGACTCCGTTGGAGTGGCAATGCCTTTAAAAATAGATCCCAGTACCAGAATGATAAGGGTCAATGGGGGGATGATGGCAATCATCGCCTTTTTGACACTCGCCCCCCGGCTCAGCGAGTCATCCTCAATGGGGGGGGCAACCTCTTTGTCGATAAAGGCCAGAACCAGAATATAGAGGATGTACAAGCCAACCAGAATGAGTCCCGGTAGCACCGCCGCCTTGAAAAGATCGCCAACCGGCTCCTGAAACACATCGCCTAGAATGATCAAGACAATAGATGGCGGAATAATCTGGCCGAGCGTACCGGCTCCACAGATGGTTCCGGTGGCCAGCTTTTTGGAATAGCCGTATTTCAGCATGACCGGCAGAGATATCACCCCCATGGCAACTACCGAGGCACCGACCACGCCGGTGGAAGCAGCAAGAAGAGTGCCAACCAGAACCGTGCTGACAGCAACCCCTCCGCGTACTTTACCAAACAGCGATCCCATGGCCTCAAGCAGGCGTTCAGCAAGATCCGATTTCTGTAACATAATCCCCATAAAAATAAACAAGGGAATCGCCATAAGAATGGTGTTGTTCATGATGGAATAGATGCGAAAAGGCATCATGGAGAACATCAGGAAAAATTCTTCAAATATCATGGCAAACGACGCATCGGGCAGCATCTCAATGGCAGCTGCCCCGGCACCGAAGAAAATAGCTACCGAACCGAAAGTAAAAGCCACGGGATAGCCGGTGGCAAGCATACAGAGAGCTGCAAAAAACATCACTATTCCGATCATTTTGCACCTCTGTACAAGTTGATGTTTTTGACAATATAGCCAAATGCGCTGAATATGAGAAAGGTAAAGGAAGCCGGTATCATTGACTTGATAATCCAGCGATGTGTCAACCCTCCCGGATCCTCCGATATTTCATTGATGTTATAGGAGTCGATGACGAACTGAATGGACCCTGTGGCAATCAGCAGGGCAAGGGGGAGCAGAAAAAAAAGGGTGCCGAAAATATTCAACAGGGCCTTTTTACGGACACTATATTTCTCATAGAGGAAATCGACCCGGACATGGCCCTCATCTTTTAAGGCAACAGAGACCCCAAAAAGTATGATTATGGAAAAAAAATGCCACTCCAGCTCCTGCATCCCCACTGAGCTATTACGAAAAAAGTAGCGCATAATAACATCAAAAAAGACATTGCATATCATGAGCAGGAGTAAAATCGATGTTATTTTGCCGACAAAATTGATGACCGCGTCAAAAGCAGATTCTATCTTAACAAGCATTGTTTCCCTGTCTGTGCTCTTGTTTTTGCCGGATTTCGCTTACTCTCCAGGCAAATAGTTTATCTACAGGTAACTATTCAGCAGCACCCCATCTGCACGCAATCAACCCGCAAAACATAAGTCTACTATAGTTTTCCAGGCTGCTTGCGCACATCTGGAGCACTGCTAAACAGTTACAGTTCAGGGGAAGCTGCTGGTTTTTTGCTCTTTGCTGAATAGTTGCATCTACAGATAGCCATGAAAACAATACGGCAGCCAGCCCCCTGTATCGGTCAACTGTGTTTTGCTGGTGATCAGGGAAATCTATACCCAAAAATCGACAACACATCAAATCGAAAAACCGCTCATTCGGATGAACAGGCGGTTTTACAGGCATCAACTAAACAAAGGCAAGGCGTCTATTCAACCATTTCCGAGGTCTGGATATAATAATAATCGGATATCTTGGTCCATTCTCGTGCTTTTGCCATATAGGCTTTCTGGGACTCATACACAGTCTTAAACTCCTCGTTTTCAGCTGCATAGGATTCCATGACCTCATCGGTGGCATTTTTCATAGCCTTTAAGACCGGCTCGGGGAAAGTTTTGACCTTAATGTTAGGATATTCGGTTTTCATTTTGGCCCAGGCGTTGGCGCTGTCATGGAAGTTCTCATTGTACATATCGGAGGTGGCGGCCCGCATGGCGATCATTAAAATTGCCTTATATTCAGGAGATAGCCTGTCATAGGCACGCGGGTTGACAAGGTACTGCAGTTCAGTTGCCGGCTCATGCCATCCAGTATAATAATACGGGGCGATTTTATGAAAACCCATCTTGATGTCCATGCCCGGCCCAACCCATTCCAGGGCATCGATGGTACCGCGGTCAAGCGAGGTGTAGAGCTCTCCCGCCGGAATATTGGTAACATTGACACCAAGTTTTGCAAATACTTCTCCGGCAAGCCCGGGAATACGCATTTTCAAACCCTTCAAATCATCCAGAGATGCAATCTCTTTTCTAAACCAGCCGCCCATCTGCACACCTGTATTCCCGCCGGGAAAAGACAACACTCTGAATTTCTCATAACTTTTCTCCATCAACTCCATACCGCCGCCGTAATAAAACCAACCATTCTGCTCTGCAGTGGTCATCCCGAAAGGCGCAGTGGTAAAAAAGACCGAGGTGATATCCTTGCCCTTCCAATAATACGAGGCGCTGTGTCCCATTTCATACTGGCCGCCCCTGACCATATCTAGAATACCCAGGGCCGCCTTATGTTTTTCTTTTCCATCAACTTTAATGATGAACTTTCCACCGGTCATATCACTGACACTCTGGGCAAATTTTTGAACGGTCGAGGCAAAGGGTGTCAGGGTGCTGGGCCAGGACATAGCCAGCTTCCATTTCACGGTTTTCTGGGCAAGTGCCGGAGTGGCCAACATCAACAATGCCGCACACATCAAAGAAATCTTCTGCAAAAATCTCATCTGTTCCTCCATTGTTTGTTTTTTCTGCACGTCATGCCTGTCATCTATAACCGCAAAAATAAGGGCAAAGGGTCCGCTTAAAAATCTCGTTATTTCTACCTGCTCACCAGATTTCACCCAAATTATCAATCATACTTAATACAATATTCAACAGAAGTAAAGAATATAACAAACAAGACACCCTTCTGCATATCAACACCGGATTGGAGAAAAGGGCCATTTTTCAGATTGGCCGCAACACTATCGGGATTTCTGGACACCAGGAGAGAGTTGATGACGCAAAGGAGATGGGAGGGAAAAACTATGAGACACTATGATGCTTGCGAAAATAATCCTGAACATAGTTGATATGCCGACGCATGAGTTTGCCGGCCTCTTCCGGATTTCGGTTTTTGATCATTTCATAGACATTTTTATGATGATCAAGGACATTTTCATGCTCCCCCTGACCCTGATACATATGCGTCAGATTTTTACGGATACCGATGAAGAGGAAATCATAAAAATTGCGCATTAAATGAATCAACACCGGGTTTTTTGTGGCGAAGGTGATCGCCATGTGAAACGCGGCATCGGCACTGGTGCTGATATGCCCGTCCACCTTAATGTCCTCTTTCATCTCTTCTATACTTTCTTCAATGGCAAGAAGATCCTGCTCGGTGGCGCGGCGGGCAGCAAGCTCCGCGGCATTGGACTCGAGGCCGAGACGGACCTCCAGCAAGTCATCCAGGGTTGCCTCCTCCGTGGCCATTGCCGCTGCCAAAGGATTGCCGCGACGGTTTTCCGGCGAGGCAACAAAGGTCCCCTGGCCCTGCCGGTGCTCCAACAACCCCATGGTGACAAGCTTATTGATGGCATTGCGCACCGATGTACGGCTCACTTCCATGGACTGTGCCAGATTGCGCTCAGGCGTAATCTGCTGGCCCGGTTTGAAGGTTCCCTTATATATTAACTCACGTATCTGCTCAAAAACCTGATCAGATATTCTTTTTGGCTTTATAGGCTTAAGGTCCATATTCATTCACTACCACTCCCCAATAAAGGGGTGCTCTATTTGAAAGGTAACTACTTATGGGGGAAGCGACGTCATGTGACTACCCCCGGTATTTGTAACTGCTTGCAGGGTGCCGGAGATTCTCGCGATCAGACTGGTGAAGCGTATTAGTCATACGTAAGCCAGGCTGATCGCGGGAAGATCTGGTGCCCTGTGAGCAGTTACCTTTGCAATATTTAGATCATCTCTTACTCAACTGCAGGCATTGCGCTTAGTCGGTGGGTCAGTCAGACAACCATTTTGACGCTGGGCAACACTCACCATCACGTTACCAGCATGAGCAAAAATTTCATTTACAATGAGGCTGTTACCTCATATTTACGTATCAGTCTCGTTATTTGGCTTAAAAAAAAAGAAGCTCTACCTCACCCCTGATTGTACATGTTCTCCCAATATTGGTATTACCATTGCGGCAAGAAAACTTCATTTCCCAGATACTAAAATTATCGGTTTTTGGGAGAAACCCTACTCTGCTTATGTATCAAAGTTTCCTTGATCAGGCAAGTTTTTTCTTGACTTTGCCTCACAATACAACAGAGGATTGGTACTACCAGTTACCATTGGTCTATCGGGGGATCCTGCTTTTTGTATGTGCAAATAGCCATTGGCATTTTCACTGAAATTCGGTATACGAGTGTATCACATTTTCTACATGTAGATATTCAACTACATATTTGCGAGGTTTCCATGGCGAGTACCAGAAAAAATGTCGACGAATTATCCAACAAACAGCAGCTTGAAGTCTTAAAACTGGTCTTCAACCACATAGACAACGGTGCCCTGGTTGTTGACCCGGATGGCTATATCACCCATTTCAACGAGCCCTACGGCAAATTTCTCAACCTCAATCCGGCAGAACAGATTGGTAAGCATGTCACTGATGTTGTGGAGAATTCTCGAATGCATATTGTCGCCCAAACCGGAAAAGCCGAAATCAATGTCAGCCATTCCATTCGAGGTCAGAACATGCTGGTGCAGCGCATTCCCATCAAAGAAAACGGTCGAATTATCGCCGTGTTCGGTCATGTGCTTTTCAAAAACATCCAGGATGTCGGCAAACTTGCGAAAAAACTCTCCGAGTTGCAGTCACAGGTCAAACGATATCAAAAAGAGCTGAATTCGCTGCGTTCGACACGCTACTGTTTTGAAAATATTATCGGCAAGAGTCATCAGATCAAATCCTTGATCAAAGAGGCACGCCGCTCCGCCCCAACCAATCTGCCCATCCTGATCACCGGTGAATCAGGGACCGGCAAAGAGCTCTTTGCCCAATCCATTCACAACAGCAGTACACGGAACTGCGAGTCGTTTATCCGCCTCAACTGTGCAGCCATCCCCAGGGATCTGCTCGAATCAGAACTTTTTGGATATGACAGAGGCGCCTTCACCGGCGCCAAATCAACCGGCAAGGCAGGGAAATTTGAACTTGCCCACAAAGGAACAATATTTCTCGATGAAATCGGTGACTTGCCCATGGATATGCAACCCAAGCTTCTCCGGGTGCTGGAAGAAAAGGAATTTGAAAGGATTGGCGGCAATCGCATACTCCGTACGGACTTCCGCCTCATTTCAGCAAGCAATCAGAACCTCGCCGCCATGGTTGACAAAGGGGAGTTCCGGGCCGATCTCTATTACCGCCTTAACGTGGTGCCGCTGCATATTCCACCGCTGCGCAACAGAGTTGACGACATTCTCCCCATGGCCCGGCACCTCCTGCGCCTTGTAGCAGACCAGACTCCACATGAAGCGCTGGATTTCAGCAGCGACACCGAAACCATTTTGATGCGCCACCAGTGGCCGGGAAATGTACGGGAACTCAGCAACGTCATCGAACGGACGCTGGCAACCAATGAAGATGCCACAATTACACCCGCCGACCTGCCTTTCTACCTGCATCAATTCACCGCGCAGCCAACCATCAACCAGGGTTCCCTGCTCAAAGAGGTGGTTGCCAAAACGGAAAAAGCCGCCATTGTCGATGCCCTCAAAATGACACAGCATAATAAGGCACAGGCGGCTTCGCTTCTTGGCATTCACCGAACGTTGCTCTACAAGAAGATGGAAAAATACAAACTTTCACTGACGGCGGAATAGTCAGGCTGCAGATACCCATGAAAACAACACGGCTGTCCTTGCCCTTCAGTTCCTTGAGCTGCGTTTCGTTGGTAATCAGGTTTTAGATTTCCCCAAATTCCTTTGGCACCAGAAGTTCAAGGTTGACCACCCGATTGCCGCAGGTTTCCGATAGTCCCATGGGTCCGTCTCGGAATATCCTCGGATCCATCAAGGCGGGTTCACCTTCAATCAGCGGAACAAAATCCATCCGGTTAAGAATATCTTTTTGTAAATCAATACCGGGAGCAATCTCCGTCAAGACCATCCCTGCCTCGCGCAGTTCCAAAACACATCTCTCTGTTATATAAAGGATGCGCTGGCCTTTTTTCAGGCCGTACTCGCCGCTGAAGGTAATATGCTCCACCACCCCGCCGACAAATTTTTGGGCTTTGCCCTCCTGGTCGATGGAAATCACCCCATCGTGTATTCCTATCTTCAGTCCGCCCGCGGTAAATGTGCCGACATAGACCACCGTTTTGGCATTCTGGCTGATATTGATAAACCCACCGGCACCAGCCAGACGGGGCCCGAACTTGCTGACATTGACATTACCGCTGGAATCGACCTGGGCCATACCGAGAAAGGCTATGTCAAGGCCACCTCCATCATAAAAATCAAACTGGTAGGGCTGATCGATCAAGGCCTCGGTATTGGAGGCGGCACCAAAACTCAAGCCACCGGCCGGAACGCCGCCTATAACACCGGGCTCCGCGGTCAAAACGATCTTTTCAAGCATATTTTCTTCATTGACCACGTTGGAAACACCCTCCGGCATACCGATGCCGAGATTGACAATATCTCCCCCGCGCAGTTCAAAGGCCGCCCGCCGGGCAATGATCTTGCGAGCTCCCATGTCGAGCCTGGCAATAGAATCCATGGGAACGCGGATCTCCCCACTGTAGGAGGGATTATATCTCTCACCAAAGGTCTGCCAGTGATTTTCCGGGTCGGCGACCACGACATAGTCCACCAGTATTCCTGGAATCTTGACGTTGCGGCAGTGCAGACTGCCCCGCTCGGCTATGCGCTCCACCTGTACGATAACCATTCCCCCGGAATTTCGAGCAGCCATGGCTATGGCCAGAACCTCCAGGGTCAACGCCTCTTTTTCCATGGTGATGTTACCGTCCAGATCCCCCGTAGTACCGCGCAGCACGGCCACATCCACCGGCCGGGTCTTATAGGCCAGATACTCATCACCATCGAAGTCCATAAGCTCGACAATATCCTCGGTGGTGATACTGTTGATCTTGCCACCGCCATTACGGGGATCGACAAAGGTGCCAAGACCGACATGGCTGATGGTTCGCGGTTTTTTCGCCGCTATATCACGAAACATGGTGGAGATAATCCCCTGGGGTAGGTTATAGGCGATAACTTTATTCTCCACCGCCAGTTTCTGGAGTGTTGGCACCAACCCCCAGTGCCCGCCGATGACCCGTTCCACCATGCCTTCATGGCCCAAGTGGTTCAGGCCTCTGCTCTTGCCATCACCCTGGCCTGCGGCATACATCAGAGTGAGATCGCGCGGCCCCCCCGTTGCAATAAAATGATTTTCCATGGCAACGGCAATTTCTTCGGCAAAACCGTTGCCGACGAAGCCGCCGGTGGCCACCGTGGCACCATCAGGTATGGCGGCGACTGCCTGCTCCGCCGTGACAACCTTGCTCTTTTTTGTATACTCACCTTCATCCGCCTGTTGCTTCGTCATATAATCACCCGTTTTCTCGTATCATTTCTTCTTCAACAATCTATTCTCATTCAACATGCCCAGGAGAAGGAACTCCCGCCACAGTCAACACCAGAGCATCTTACAATTTTCATGCCTGATTGATACTCATACGCACACTCGACACTTTCAATGATTTGGCGCATATTTTGCAAATTCGTTTTGCAACCTGATTACCCACAAAGTTCAGCTCATCGACCCAGGAGGCTTGACATGGTGCTTTCATGAGAATCCCTCTTACAAGTCAGTCACAATTGCAGAAACTATCAAAAATAGGTATATCACAATAACTCATCCTCTTTAAAGGAGACATGTATGCTTACAATCAAGGATTCGGTGGCGGTGATCACCGGCGGCAGCGGCGGTATAGGCAAAGTTCTGGCTCACCACTGGCTCAAAGAAGGCGGCAAGGTTGTTCTCGCCGATGTCATGGAAGATGCTCTTGAGGCAACCGGCAACGAGCTCAAGAAAATCAGTGACAACGTGGTGACCACACTGTGCAATGTCACTTCGGAGCAGGAATGTACCAAGCTCGCCGAACTGGCCATCAACACCTTTGGCCGGATCAACCTGGTGGCCCCCTTTGCAGGCATCACCAGCGATGGTTTGATGCTGAAGACAGACCGCCAAACCGGCAAGGTCAGCGGCAAAATGTCGTTGGAGCAGTTCCAGAAGGTCATCGATATCAATGTCACCGGCGTCTTTCTCACCGTCCGGGAATGCGCGGAACAGATGATCAACCACGACTGTCGCGGCCTGATCTGCCTGGTCTCCTCAACCGGTTCCCAAGGCACTGCCGGTCAGTTGAACTACTCGTCTTCCAAGGCTGCCATGTCGGTCATGCCCAAGGTGATAACCGCTGAATTTTTCCGGCGTGGCTTCGCCGACAAAATCCGCTGCATGGCCATCGCCCCTGGCTATGTCGGCACCCCCATGGTGAAAAATATGGATGACAAAATCATCGACAAGATCGTTCAGCAGGTTCCCATCAATCGGCTTATTGAGCCTGAAGAGGTGGTCTCCATGGTAGCCGAGTTGTATCGCAACGAGGCCATGGCCGGAGAAACCGTTTTTATCCATGGAGGCCTTCGTTTGGGATCAAAGGGATAGCGCTTCACTCGATCAGTTCGGTACAACGATAATTTCTTACAACATCAGCAAGGAGCAGGATCATGGAAAATGTGGTTATTGTATGCGGCAGCAGAACACCAATCGGCGCCTACGGCGGCACACTGAAGTCAACATCGGTTATGGAACTCGGCGCCATAACCCTCAAGGAAACACTGAAAAAGGCCGGTCTCCGTCCGATTGCCAGCCAGGACTGTATCAATTTTGGTGCAGATGCCATACGCGACGACGGCGTCATCGAGCTTGAATCACGTTACCAGGACTATGACGAGGCACTTGCACCGGTCATGATCGACCAGGTCATCATGGGCAATGTCATCGGTGCCGGACAGGGACAAAACGTCACCCGGCAGGCCATGATCATGGCCGGCATTGCCAAGGAAACCTGCGCCACCACCGTCAACAAGCTCTGCGCTTCAGGCATGGAATCCGTTGCTTTAGCCTATCAGGCCATTCGCTCGGGTGACTCCGAGGTTGTCCTCGCCGGCGGCATGGAAAACATGTCCATGGTACCATATGCCCTGCCCACCGCACGCTGGGGCCAGCGTATGGGAGATGGACAGATGCTTGACCTGATGGTCTACGACGGTCTTTTTGAAAAATTCTACGGCTACCATATGGGAATTACGGCTGAAAACATTGCCGCAAAATACGGCATTACACGTCAGGAGCAGGATGAACTGGGCGCTTTGAGCCACCAGCGTGCCATGAAAGCCATTTCCGATGGTTTGTTCTCAGCTGAAATCGCCCCTGTTACCATTCCGCAACGCAAAGGTGAGCCGGTCATTTTCGATACGGACGAACGTCCCATGGAAACCAGTGCGGAAAAAATGGGTAAACTCCGGCCGGCCTTCAAAAAGGACGGCACCGTCACCGCCGGCAACGCCTCGGGCATCAATGACGCTGCCGCCGCACTGCTTGTCATGTCGGAAAGCAAAGCCAAGGAACTGGGGCTCACCCCCATGGCAACCATCAAAGCCCACGCCTCCGCCGGCCTTGATCCGGCCTACATGGGACTTGGTCCCATTCCGGCAGTGCGCAAAATCATGGCCAGGCACAATCTCGGCATAGGGGATTTTGATCAGGTCGAACTCAATGAAGCCTTTGCCTCCCAGGCAATCGCCTGTGTCCGGGAACTCGGCTGCGATATGGAAAAAACCAACCTCCTGGGCAGCGGAATTTCCATCGGCCACCCAATTGGCTGCACCGGTGCGCGTATTCTGGTATCACTGATGCACCAGATGCAGCGCAATGATCTCTCCCTCGGTCTTGCTTCGCTGTGCATCGGCGGAGGCCAAGGTATGGCCATGGTTCTGGAACGATAATAATAATACTACGGCTCCATCTCCTTGCTGAGCACCGGCCGCGACGGCATGGATTTAATATAGAGATCCTGCTGGGCAAAGGGGATTTCAATATTTTCTTCCATAAAGCGCTTGTAGATGGCGTCGTTTAGGCGATCCATGGCCTGGCCACGCAGCTCGGGATTGTCGATCCAGCACAACAGTTCAAAATCAAGGCTGGAGGCGCCAAACATACGGAAACGCTCCCTGGGGATGGGAGAGGAACAGACAAGCGGTTCATTTCCGGCAATTTCCAGTAAGATGGCGCGGACACGGTCAATATCGGTGCCATAGGCCACGCCGATTTTGACGCGCAATCGCATCTTGGTATGGTAACCGCCGGACTGGTTGATAATGGTTGAATTCCCGATTATGGAGTTGGGAACGGTAATCTCGACATCGTCCCGGGTCAGTATACGGGTGCTGCGCAGCCCAATAGTCATGACCTTTCCCCTGTTATTGCCGTCGAGAACGATATAGTCCCCGACTTTATAGGGTGCATCGGCAAGGATAAAGACGCCGGCAAAAAGATTCGACAGGGTATCCTTGGCTGCAAAACCGATGGCGATACCGATAATCCCGGCCGAGGCCAGCCAGGCCGTCATATCGATATTCCAGATGACAAAAAGACCATAGAGCCCAAGACCGAGAATAAAGATCTTGGCGGCATTGTCAAACAGGGTCAGCGTCCTGTTCTGTACGAAGGAATAGTTGCCGGAGAGATGGGCAAGCCGACCCAACACCAGGCTTGCCAGTCTGGAGAAGAAATAAATCCAAACCAAAAGTCCTATGGTCCGTATGCTCTGGGCAAACATCAGAAGAACTTTCTCGGAGAGCGGCATAAGATCAAGCCCGGCATAAATACCCGTTACCAGCAGGGTATAATAGACGGGCGGCCGCAACAGCATCACCGTGTGGTCATCGAGTTTAAATCGTGTCGCTCCTGCAATGCGCCTGAGCGCTTTAAAAAGCAACCAGGTCAGCAGAGAGGCAAGGGTAAAGGTAATGATGATGACAACAATCCCCATGCCCCAGGAATTGCTGGAGAACAGGGTAATAACCGGCTCAAGCACGGAGACCATCTGCTCTCCTAGATGCTTTTCCTGAGCCGCCAAAGCGGGTTGCACGAGAACAAAAAAAGTAAAGAGAGCAAAAAAACAGCCGTATCTTACCAAAATTGACATAGAATTCACCACGCCTTGGGCCACCAGAGAAATCTGGAAAGATCGATGGCACCGTTGTCTTCAAACTCCACTCCTTCTTCCGCCAACAGCGCTTTCTGATGCGCACAGGCGTTTCCCCGCAGAGAAATCCCACCGCTTCTGTTGACGACGCGATGCCAGGGCAGATTATACTTGCCCGAACTCGAATGGAGAATCCTCACCACCTGACGCGCTCCCTGCGGACTACCCGCATGGGCGGCAATAATGCCATAGGTGGAAACCCGTCCCCTGGGGATAGCGCCGATAATCTCGATGACCTTCGCTGTAAATGGAGATTGCATTTTCAATTCATTCTTTTCATCAAGCCAAACCTCCAAAGTTTTTTTTTACTATCATGAATAAAACGTGATGAAGTATTCCACCGGCTCCCTGGGGGTACGGTAGCTGTTGACCAATGCCTCCTTGTCTTCGTAGCCAAGAGCCATGCCGCACAACAGGATGGTGTCCTGAGGGTAGCCCAGCATCTCCTTGACAATGGGAGCATATCCGCTGAGAGCAGCCTGCGGACATGTTGCCAGCCCTTCGCCCATGGCCGCCAGCATAACGGATTGGATGAACATGCCGCTGTCCATATAGGAGCCGATGGCAAGGGATGGGTCGAGGAAAAAGAACAGTATTACCGGTGCGCCAAAAGCGCGATAATTGGCCTCCCACTGCGCCATCCGGCCTTCCCGATCCTTTCGTGCTATTCCAAGGGTATTGTAAAGCTGGACACCACAGGCAATACGTCGCCGCTTAAAGGGTTCCCGCCAGGTAACGGGATAATAGTCATAGTCGCGCTGCTCCTCCCTGCCTTCACGAAAGGCGGCAATCAAGGCCTCGGTCATTTTCTTTTTCGTCGCTCCACGGACGACCGCCACCTGCCAGGGCTGGGTATTAGCACCGGAAGGTGCATATCTGGCTATCTCCAGTACCCTCTCCAGCACCTCCCGGCCGACATCTTCCTGCCTGAAACCGCGAATCGACTTCCTCTCCTTGATTGCCCGGCATATATCCATACAAGCATCTCCTTTTTTTGCACTACCTCTTTCTAATTCCCCACAAAGCTCAACTCCATGGACGAGATACTCCTGCACCGATTAGCTGAGCTTTGTGGGGAATCAGCTGACTCTTTTTAAAAACCTTCAAACAGTTATAAGCACTTGCTGTACTCTTGTACAGTTGTGCCCCACCGCCCGGGTATTGTCAAGCCCCTGGGTAAATGCTCACAGGGCACCAGATTTTTCCGCGATCGGTAGGGGCACGGCGCGCCGTGCCTCTACGAGAATCTCCGGCACCCTGCAAGCAGTTACGTCCCAGGTTGTGCAAAATTACAATTGATTTCAAATGACTCAACGGTATAATACAAACCGCTTCCCTGCACTTAGGGTCCGCTCAAAATTACGTTCGCAAGCTTGAGGCGCAAATGTGAAGTTATTTTTAAGCGTACCCTTATACCATGAGCTGGAGTATGTCATGCTGGAGAAACTTTTTTCACCCGACACTGTTGCCGTAATCGGTGCCTCGCGCACACCCGGTAAAGTCGGCCATGACATTCTGGCCAACCTCATCACGGCAGGTTTTTCCGGTGCCATCATCCCGGTCAACCCAGCAGGCGGCAGGATCCTGGATCTCCAGGTCTTCAAGGAGCTGAAGGAGTATACAAACGACATCGACCAGGCCATTATCGCTGTTCCTAAAAGCGAGGTTCTCGCAAGCGTGCGCCAGGCCCTGGCGAAAAAGGCCGGTGCCATCATACTGATCTCGGCGGGCTTCAAAGAAAGCGGCAGCCAGGGCAGGCATCTTGAAGAAGAAGTCACCAGACTCTGCAGCCGTCATGGCGCCCGCTTACTCGGCCCCAACTGCCTGGGCCTTATCAACACACAAAACAATCTCAACAGTTCCTTTGCCGGAAGCATGCCGGCCCGCGGCAGCATTGCCATTTTTTCCCAGTCCGGGGCACTGTGCACCTCCATGCTCGATCTTGCCGAAGGCCGTCGGCTCGGGCTTTCCAAGCTTATCAGTATCGGCAACAAGGCGGATATCACCGAAAACGACCTGCTCGCCTATCTCGGTGACGATGAGGAAACCACGGTGGTGGCGGGCTATCTGGAAAATATCGTCTCTGGAGAAAAATTCATCAAAACCGCCGAGGATACCTGCATGAAAAAACCGGTGGTTCTTCTCAAATCGGGGACAACCGAAGCCGGGTTAAAAGCCGCGGCCAGCCACACCGGTGTTATGGCAGGCACCGACACTGCCTACGGCGCCGCCTTCAAACGTTCCGGCGTTATTCGCGCCGATACCTTTGAAGCATTGTTCGACTATGCCACCGCTCTCTCCATGCAGCCCCTTCCCAAGGGCAACAGAGTGCTCATTATTACCAATGCCGGCGGCCCGGGCACCATGGCCGCCGATGCCGTTGAGCATTCGGGAATGCGGGTTGCCGACCTGGCCTCCAACACCGCCGCGGCCCTGCGCGGCAGGCTCCCCGAGGAAGCGCGTTTTGGCAACCCGGTGGATGTTCTGGGCGATGCTCCGCCGCAGCGATTCACCGACGCCCTCCATGCCGCCCAGAAGGATGAAAGCGTTGATGCCATAA
>Ga0136557_1000475_pt1 | contig 30261 bp, 25 predicted proteins | sample AntRauTorckE6832_FD_104796 | JGI IMG/M metagenome (GOLD analysis project Ga0136557, IMG submission 104796) | Saline lake microbial communities from Rauer Islands, Antarctica - Metagenome Torckler E6 #832 | ecosystem: Environmental > Aquatic > Non-marine Saline and Alkaline > Saline | place...
GTCTGCTGGAGTGGCGCTTCGGCACCTTCCAGCGCAACGAGGACAAACCGCTGGAGGCCGACTGCATCATCGTTGATGAATGTTCCATGCTGGATATTTCTCTGACCGCCTCGCTGCTGGCGGCAGTACCCGATGACTGCAGTATCCTCTTCATCGGCGATGCCGATCAGCTGCCTTCGGTGGGGGCGGGTAATGTTTTGCGCGATATCATCGATTCCGGCGAGCTTCCCTGTTTTCGCCTGACCGAGGTGTTTCGGCAGGCACGAGAGTCTTCCATCATCGAGCATGCCCATACCATCAACCGGGGTGAGATACCCAAAATCGAATCTCCGTTCAAGTACCCCGGGATCTGGCAGGACAGTACCGATTGCCTGTTTCTTGATTCCGATGAGGCCACCAAAGAGCAGCTCAGTTTTATCAGCCGGGTCAAAAGTATGGAGAATCTTGGCCGGGCACGGATCGAGGGCTTGACCATGGACCAGTCCCCCTATGAGTTCCGTACCGCCGAGGTCATAACATCTTCCTATGAACAAGATTTCACCATCCCCGACAAATTCAGGCATGTTGACCTGGAAAAGCTTCGTCGGGCCAGCGGCGCCACAGCGGAGTTGGAGGCGGTGCTGAAAAAGGTTCATCCCTGGTCCAGTCTTCATTTTGGCCTGACAGCCGTCCAGACGGTGGTCAAGCTCTATCTTGAATGGATCCCAAAGTATTACGGCGCCACAACTGAGATCCAGGTGCTTTCTCCCATGACCAGGGGATCGCTGGGCACCGCCAACCTCAATACAGTGATTCAGCAGGAGGCCAATCCACCGGGTCCGGGGAAATATCAGATTCAGGTGGGTGAACGGGTTTTTCGCGTCGGCGATCGGGTCATTCATCGACGAAACAACTATGATCTCCAGGTCTTCAATGGCGATATAGGGATGATACGAACAATTGACAGTGAAGATTTCACCATGGTGGTGTCCTTTTTTCCAGATGGCCGGGAGGTGGAGTACCAACGTGACGATATCGTTGAGCTCGATCTGGCCTATGCCATCACCATTCACAAATCCCAGGGCAGTGAATTTGGCGCGGTTATCATCCCGGTGTTGACCCAGCATTTCAAGATGCTCTATCGCAACCTGCTCTATACCGGGCTTACCCGGGCACGTCAACTTGCTGTTTTTGTGGGGACCCGCAGGGCCATGGCCATGGCGGTGCGGCAGCAGGACACCAGCCTTCGCCAGACCGCCCTGCAGCATCTTCTGCGGGCCGGAGGGGATAGAGGAGCAAACCCTTAGCTTTGGAAAAAGCCGTTTATGCTATAGCCGAGTTCCCGGAAAAAATTAGTAGCTGCGGACTCCCCCCAGAGCCGGTCGGAGAGATTCCGGTGCAGAATGTAGATGTTGTCATCAAAGTCCCAGAACACCAGAGTGATGCCGCTGGGTTTGAGCTTGAGCAGATCGTCTACGTTGCGCAGGTTGGCGACATGGAGCATCAGATAATCGGCCTGGGTCTCGTCAAGCTGGGCATAGAGTTTTTCCGTCAGAGCATCGAAGGGCAGGTAAGTCGATGATGTCAGCCAGAAGATCTGGCCGGTGGGAATATCGGGATATTTCTTGCTGATATAGCTGATAACATCGCCGGAAATGGAGCTTATAAGGATGTCGTCGGTGCGCTTGCGGGCCCTGATGTCGCTGATTATTTCATCGGCAAGGCGCCGGTCTTCCAGGCTGTCGCCCTGGGACTTTATTTCGATGTTGAGCTTTTTCTCCAGGCGGTCCATGACTGTATGGTATGCGGCGATTTCACCGTCGGATATTCGGGATAGCTCAGCGTAGGTGGTGTCGCTGATTGTTTTGAGGCTGCCGAACAATCGCAGCATCCTGCGGTCATGGTAGACAACGATTGTGCCGTCTTTGGCATACTGGACATCAAATTCAATAAAACCATACTCGTCATTGTTCTCTGCCGCCAGCAGGGCCGCCATGGTGTTTTCCCTGTAAATATCGGATGCTCCCCGATGCGCACCGGCCGTGCATCTGTAGTCATAATGGTTGCGACTGTGTATTTTTTCCCGCTCAAAAACATTTTCCAGGCTTATAACGTAGTCGGGAAGCGTGCAACTGGACATTATTCCGGCGAAAAAAAATATTGCCGTGATACTACAAAATAAATTTCTTTTCGACATTTACGGCGTCCTGATAAAGATATAAACTAAGGGTCTGCTCAAAAATACCTTCACATTTTGAGGCGCAACTACAACATACCTGCCGATCACCACAATCTAAGTCACATTTGCACCTCACATTTGCGAACTTATTTTTGAGCGAACCCTAAGAGATAAACGATACTATTTTTGCATGACTGCGTGAAACGTTGATAGCCTTTTGGAAGATGATTGAAAAAGGGTATTTATGATTGACCACTATAATCCTCAGGTGCTTTATGGCAAATGAAAATGGTTGTAAAATGGTAACTACTTATGGGGAAAGCGACGTAATGTAACTACCCCCGGTATTTGTAACTGCTTGCATGTGAGTCTCCTGAGTCGAGGGAATCAGCTACCTGTAAAAAAAGATTGAAACATCTTATGTGATTCACTATCCTTGAGAGGAAGGTCACCCGAAGGATAATGGAGAAATTCTGAGGCTGTCTGGACAATTTGGACAATCTGAACAATCTGGATAATCAAAAGGTCGGTGTAACTACTTATGGGGGATGCGACGTAATGTGACTACCCCCGGTATTTGTAACTGCTTGCAGGGTGAAACGTATTGGTCATACGTAAGCCAGGCTTATCGCGGGAAGATCTGGTGCCCTGTGAGCAGTTACGGGTCGGTGTTTTGGGCCAAAGGCTAATTTGTAAGAGGGGTTTATGCCTGATAATGAGAAAGAGCGTTCAGCACCACCGGAGATAGGGCCTTATGTGTTTCCAGTCATACTGGCCGTCATGGGGTTATGGTGTTTGTATGACGGCTGGTTTTCCAATGATCCCGATATGCAGGAGCATCTGCTTTTTAACAGGGTGGGGAGTGTTGTCCTGCTGGGCTGGGCAATCATTGATGTCGTTCGCATGAAACGATCCGACAAGTTGGCTGAAAAAGAGATCGAGCAAAAAGACAGCGGTGGCGGTAAAGGACCGGATGATCCCCAATCGTAAGCTTATTCTTCCATATGCAGCCCCTTTTTTTGGCTATGTCTTTATTGCTTCGGCCTTTGGTGACCTGCTTTCCACTGAAGTGAATTACAGCCTGCGCATTGTCGTATCGACCGCGCTGCTGGTGTGGGCCTGGAAATGGTATATGCCCATCAGCGGCCCCAGGTCGGTATATCTTTCGAGTGGTGTCGGTGTTGTTGCAGGAGTGCTGGGTGCCATCATCTGGATTGCTCTTCTCGCTCCCTTTGCCGATACTTCGGTAAATGACCCGTGGTCGGCCGGCGCGTTTGTCCTGCGCCTGCTGGCGGCATCTCTGCTGGTTCCGGTTTTTGAGGAAATCTTGATGCGGGGTTTTGTTTTTCGTCTTGCCTGGCAATGGTGGGAGGCCAGAAAGCGAAAAGAAAGCGCCCCCCTGCAGGTTGCCCTTGATGATAAGTCCGTTAATGATATTCCAGGCGGTGCATGGTCGTGGGTGGCCATACTAGTGTCGACCTTGGTCTTTGCCTCGGGCCATCATTTTTATGAATGGCCTGCCGCGATAGCCTTTGGTGTGCTGATGGCGGTGTTGTGGATTATCTGCAGGGATTTGCTCAGCTGCGTTATAGCCCATGGTATAACCAACCTCACTCTTGCCCTGTATGTCCTGCAGTCCAATAAATGGTACCTCTGGTAATGGATGGCACCTCTGGTAATGCAGGGACCCGCAACTTTTTTGAGATGGTCCTGTAGTATACTATGATGAGTATACTGTGATTATTTTTGTGCCCGACAAAATATTTCCTTGCATATCCTTGAAAACGGTATATGTTGTGTCCAACTTTTGATTAAGTAAAGCAAATTTCCTTCAGACAGTCCTCGTTAACCTTGATGTCTTTACCGCATTGTACGTTACCGCAGAAGTTGATGCTGATTACTTAACAAGGTAACAGTATGAATTGTTCGTTTGCATCTACAGGATGCGCAGCCCCCATTTTCAACAATCCTTCATACATCAAAAAATACTAATGCAATAGCATGACTTGCCGGTTGATAGGCAATCTGTGGGTCACAAAGCCGGATCTATCCGGTGAGAGCAGTACAATTAACGGAGTAGTAATGAGTTTTAAAGATTTTGAGTTTCACCCTGCAATTTTTGCAGGTATTACCGCCAGCGGGTTTTCCCGCCCCACCCCCATCCAACAACAAGCAATTCCGCCAATCCTTTCCGGAGGCGATCTTCTTGGTCTGGCTCAGACCGGTACCGGCAAGACCGCTGCCTTTGTTTTGCCGCTTTTGCAGCGCCTAATGAATGGTCCGAGAAAGAAGACACGGGCATTGATCCTCGCGCCAACGCGTGAGCTGGCGGAGCAGATACACGAGAATATCACAACGTTTGCCAAAAATACCGGCCTGAAAAGCGTCGCTGTTTATGGTGGTGTCGGCAAACAGCAGCAGATTGCAAAAATCCGGAACGGAGCGGAAATAATCGTGGCCTGTCCGGGTCGATTACTCGATCTCCTCAATGATCGGCTTTTCAATCTCAAAAGTGTTGAGACACTTGTCCTCGATGAGGCCGATCATATGTTTGATCAGGGATTTTTACCCGATGTCCGTCGCATAATCAAACAAGTGCCCACGGTTCGCCAGTCTCTGGTGTTTTCCGCTACCATGCCGGGCCAGATTCGGCACCTGGCAGAAGAGATTTTGAACAACCCGGCGAAGATACAGATCAATTATAAAGTGGCTGCACCGACAATTACCCATACGCTGATTCAAGTGGCCAAAGAGAAGAAAACGGCCCTGCTCAAAACGCTGATGCAGGAGTGGGATATGTCGAGCACGTTGATCTTTACCCGTACCAAGCACAAGGCCAAAAATCTTGCCTTGCAGCTGCAAAGAGCAGGCTGCAATGCAGTTTCACTGCAGGGGAACATGTCCCAGCAAAAGCGGCAGAGCGCCATGGACGGATTTAAAGACGGCCGTCATAAAATTCTGGTGGCAACCGATATTGCGGCACGGGGAATCGATGTTGAAAACATCTCCCATGTCATCAATTATGACGCCCCGGACACCGCCGAGGCCTATACGCACAGGACCGGGCGTACCGGCAGAGCGGAGAAGAAAGGCAAGGCCTTTACCTTTGCGGCTCAGGACGACGGCAAAAAGATTGCACTCATCGAGCGCCATCTTGGCAGTAAAATGATTTGCGAGCAGCCTGCCGGTTTAGAGCACATTGAGAGTGAACCTGCTCCGCAGAAGCAGCATAGGCCTGCACCGCAGCATGGGCGCAAATCGCAGAATGCGGCGACAAAAGCTCCGAAAAAGAGCCGACGCAGCAGAGCCTGCACATTTGACTTCGGCCTTAGAAAATCGGCATAGCAATATCAAATTTTGTCTGGATAACCAGACCCCAAGTCGAAACATTGTTTTCAGGGTTTCGATATTATAACAAAGAGGTTCCCCAGGGAGCCAGGTTCAAAGGAGTAGTACACAATGGCTGAAGGTACAGTTAAATGGTTTAATGATGCAAAAGGTTTTGGTTTTATCGAGCAGGATGGCGGACAGGATGTCTTTGTCCATCATACCGCAATCCAGGCGCAGGGCTTCAAGTCTCTGGAAGAAGGCGGACGGGTAACCTTCGATGTTGTCGATGGCCCCAAAGGCCCGGCAGCAGAGAATGTAGTCCAGAAGTAGCGTTTAGACGCAGCTATGGCCCATAGCCCTCGTTCTTAACGGGGCTATGGGCTGTGTATGGCGCCCCCCTCCTGTCCAATCCTCCAGAGTGATGGATATCACGTCTTCGTAGTGCTGTAGCATTTCTAAGTAGTTCCTTGATATTTTTCTGATTGCCTCCAAAACTCAGTTCCCCGGCTCTGTCATTGAATTGACGCATAATTGGTGCATTGTCAAAGAATCATGATAATATTGTAATCGTAATGAAAACTCTGATTGCTTCTCATGGTGTTGCAGTGGTGTAAGCGTCATCAAGCGTCATCCCCTGTACAATTAAGTAAAATGCATGAATATAGAACTTCTTCCGTTGATAGCCCTTGTTTTTATCTTCTGTGTGATCTGTCAATGGACAGCCTGGCGTGTCAGGCTGCCGCCCATACTTTTTTTGCTCCTCACAGGGATTACGGCGGGGCCGCTTCTTGGCTTGATACAGCCTGAAGATATTTTGGGGGAGTTGTTTTTCCCTTTTGTCTCTTTGTCTGTTGCCATCATCCTCTTTGAAGGAAGTCTGACTCTAAAAGTGCGAGAAATCAAAGGGATGCATGTCGTGGTGCGCAATATGGTTTCCATCGGTATGGCTGTTACCTGGCTGATAACCACATTGGCAACCCGATTTATTTTCGAAGTATCCTGGGAAGTGGCTACGCTTTTTGGAGCCATAATGGTGGTAACCGGGCCGACGGTGGTCGCGCCGATTCTACGGACGGTGCGTCCCGTTTCCTCAATTGCCAGTATCCTCAAATGGGAAAGCATTGTCATTGACCCCATTGGCGCCTCTCTGGCTGTGCTTGTCTATGAATTTATTATAATCGAAGGTGGACGGGAAGCTCTGGGCCATACTCTGGTCACCTTTGGCCAGCTGCTGATTGTCGGCAGCTTAATCGGGGTGGTTGCCGGTTATCTTTTCGGGCTGTGCCTGCGCTACTACCTTATTCCAGAGTTTCTACAGAATATCTGTACGCTGGGTGTAGTGTTTGGCATCTTTGCGCTGGCCGATATCTTTCAGCCGGAGTCAGGGCTTGTCACGGTTACTGTTTTCGGTGTCTGGCTTGCTAACATGCGGGGCGTTGATCTGGAAAATATCCTGGCATTTAAAGAAACTCTCAGCATCGTGCTGATTTCTCTTCTTTTTATCATACTGGCTGCCCGTATAGATTTTGCAGACCTTCAGGCACTGGGCTGGGGGGCGCTGTTGATCTGCCTGGTTATACAGTTTTTAGCAAGGCCGGTGAGCATCATGGTTTCAACACGTGGCTCGACGCTCAGCCAGGCCGAGAGACACTTCATGGCCTGGATTGCTCCCCGGGGTATCGTTGCTGCGGCAATCTCATCCTTATTTGCACTGAAACTGGAAAAATATGGGTATGAGGATGCTACCATTCTTGTGCCGCTTGTCTTCATGGTAATCATTTTCACGGTTTTATTGCAGAGTCTGACGGCTGTGCCACTTGCCAAAATGCTGCGAGTAACCCTGCCGGAGCCTGAAGGCTTTCTTGTTTTCGGCGGGAATCGGGTGGCTCGAACAATAGCCAGAGGCCTGCTGGATAACGATGTCAAGGTGATGGTGACCGACAGTTCGAAGGAGCGAATCGCCAGGGTTGAAGAAGAAGGTCTCCCGGCCTATCGAGGCAATCCTCTCTCCGAGCATGCCGAGTACAACCTTCAGCTGGCAGGGTTGGGCAATCTTCTGGCAATGTCTCCCTACGAAAGTGAGAATATCGTCGTGGCGTATCATTATCGCCGGGAGTTCGGTAAAAATAATATTTATACTCTTCAGGCTTTATCAGAACACGATTCCTCCAAGGCAACAATGTCGCAGTTGCGGGGAAGAAAAATGTTTACCGAAAGGTGCAGCTATGCCGTGCTCAGTAAATTGATTGAAAATGGGGCAACCATGAATCACGTCACCATGGAAAAGAAATTTGACGTGACTGAGTTTCATGAAAAATTTGGTAAAGAGGCGGTCCCCCTTTTTGCCATCGCTCCCAAAAATACGACGTATTGCTTTACAGACGCGCAGGTTCCAGGCATTGATGAGGGGTGGCGAATCCTCTATCTTGGGTAACTGCTCACAGGGCACCAGGGCTCCCCGCGAACCACCTGCCTTACGTATGACCAATACGCCTCACCAGTCTGATCGCGAGAATCTCCGGCACTCTGCAAGCAGTTACAAATACCGGGGGGAGTTACATTACATTGCTTCCCCCATAAGTAGTTACTATCTTGGTTTCAATTCTCCAGAGAAATCCGATGCATAAAAATGGTGCAGAACACTCCCAGAGCACGGAACAAGCACATCTGATGTGCCGGTTGCGGCGCTGGTTATTCCAGGCGATGCCATGACGGTTGAGGCGGTGCCAAGCCATGACGATAAAGGTCGGGCAATTCCGGAAGACGAGCTCAAGTGCATGCATATCACCATGCAGACGCTCGGCAGGATAGCCATCATCGGCGGTAGTGCCATGGTGGCGGGTATAGGTGGCTGGCTGGCCGGTGCCCTTTCCTACAAGGTGATGTATGAAGTGGCCTTGATCATTCCGGTTATTTCCGTGCTTGGTGTAACCCTGGGACAGATCAAACTGGTTTACGCTGCGGCAAATATGCCATTCGCAGGCGCGCGAGATCGGCCGGGATGTCCGCATCCATGGTGACGAATGGATCCTCAACTTCAACATTACGCGCCTGTTTCTCGAATCTGCGTAAAAGACCACGCAGACCACCCGTTCCATCATAGGCAAGAATATCCTGGGTAAGGCTGGTGTCTATGAGCGGCGGATGTCCTCGTCTGCCATTGTACGTTGGATAACAGATTGTTGCGCAATCGCGCCTGAAAATCTTCTGCAGTCGAACAACCGTCGCTGGATGTACCAACGGGGTGTCGACGGGCAGGACAAAAAAAGCATTATTTGCGTTCCGGTAGGCAGATACACCGCATTGAATGGAGGTGAACATATCGTCGCGGTAGCGTGGATTCAGCAGCCAGCGAGCGGAGGTTGTCTCAACAATCGGGATCAGCTCCTCTGCCCGATGACCTAGCACGATCACAATTTCGTCAATTCCGGCACTCTCAAGACGGGCAATGGCATGCTCAATGATTGTTTTTTCGCCGATTTTCAATAGTGGCTTAAACCCCTCCATCCTCGAGGAGAGGCCGGCCGCTGGAATGACGGCTGCACACTGCAGGTTTTTCATTTATCACCACTTCGAGCCCGATACGCAATGAGCTCTGCCAGAATACTCACCGCAATTTCAAAAGGTGTTTCCGCACCAATAGCTAAACCAATTGGACAATGCACCCGCTGCAAATCGTCGAATGTGAACCCTTCACTCTGCAGCATTCGGTAAATCTGCTCACGTTTTTTTCGGCTGCCGATCATGCCGATAAATCCAGCTTTGGTGCGCAGCGCCTGGGCCAGGGATTCCTTGTCATAACTGTGACCCCTGGTAACAATGATGACATAGCTGTTGGTATCAAGGTGAAACTCTTCAAACACTCGTGAATAATCCTCACATACCTGGACCTTGTCGGCCTCGGGGAACCGGGTGGTATTCGCAAAGAGGGCTCGATCATCAATGACCACAATCCTGAATCCAGCCTGCCGCAGCAGCGGGGCGAGTTCTCTGGCAACGTGGCCGCCACCCAGGAGATAGACCGTTCTCCGTGGCACAATGGCATCCAGGATGTAACGTTCACCGCCGAAATTCACAAGGGCCGTGGTATTCATCTCCTTCATCTCTTTTTCCAGATACTCCCGTAGCTCCGCCGAGAGCTCAAAGGGGCCGTGCCATTGCTCGTTGTCAACTTTTACGCTGCGTTCTATCACAACCTTCTCGCTATCCCGTTTGGTGTTCAACGCGCCTGCCAATACGGCAACTTTGCCGTTTGCCATGGCGTCTTGTAACCTGTCAAGCATTTGAAGGGTGATGTCGTCACTGTCATAATATTCAATGAGCACATCCAGCCGGCCGCCGCAGAGTACACCCATCTCTGCGGCATCGGCGGATGAATTAAGGTCGTACGTTCGTAACATCGCCTCCCTGGTGGTAAGCAGTGTCTGTGCCGTGCGAATGACATCAGCTTCCACCGGCCCGCCGCCAATGGTGTCGACACTTCGGCCATCGCTGTATACCAGCATCCGGGACCCTGATCCTCGCGGTGTTGAGCCGCTGTGACCAACGATGGTGGCAACGGCAACTTCAACACCTGCAAGGAGGGACTGGTGAATCTCCCGCCATGGATTATCCATAAAATATTCTCCTGAGACTGCTCCTGGCAAACGCAGCTTAAAATCAGCTTCCTGCCTGGCGCAGCATATCCAGATTGAAGGGCAGTTCTCGGAGCATGATCCCCGTTGTTGTGAAGATAGCATTGGCAACCGCCGGGGCAACAGTGGGGACACCAGGCTCGCCAATGCCGCCGATTGTATGGATGCTATCGGCGATGTGTACTTCAACTTCCGGCACAGCGGACATTGTTAACAGTGGATAGGTGCCATAGTTAGCTGTTTTTACCCCACCACCGGAGAAATGGACCTTTTCATTGAAGGCCGTGCTGAGAGCCATAACGGCGGCACCTTCCATCTGGGCGACAATGGCATCGGGATAGACCGCGGGACCGCAGTCAACGGCGCAGATCAACTTATGTACAGTCACCCTGCCGCTCTGCCGGTCAACGGATATCTCAGCCACGTGGCCGGCGGATGAGCCGAAACAGCTTCCCAGGGCGATTCCCCGTGTCCGTCCCTGGACAGGGCGATCTCCCCAGCCGCTCTTTTCCGCTAATAGTTTGAGGGTTCGGTATGGTCTGGAGTCCTTTTCAAGATGGGCCAGGCGAAACTCGACGGGATCTTTTCCCGCGGCCCCGGCCAGTTCGTCCATGAACGTTTCAACCATATAGGTCGTCGTGGAATAGCCAACCGAGCGCCAGAAACCGACGGGTATGGGCAGCTCCATCATGACATATTCCACCTGGCGTTTGGCAATGGTATAGACCATATCAGAAATACCCTGAACAGAGGTCGAGTCGATGCCTTCCTTGACATGCTGCGGCATGATCCTGGAGAGTATAGAGGGCGCGGCCACCTTCTGCGACCAACCGGTAATATGTCCCTGTTCATCGAGTCCGGCTTCGACCCTGCTGACACTGCCGGGACGGAAATAATCATTGGCAAAGTCGTCTTCTCGTGTCCACATGACCTTTACTGGGCGATTCAGCGCCTTGGAGATGGTCACCGCATCGGCAACGGGGTCGGTTTCCCCGCGCAGCCCGAAGCCCCCGCCGGCCGGTGTGGTCATGAGGTCGATCTTTTCAATCGGCAGTCCGGTAATGGCTGCCGCACTAAGCTGGGCAGCCGTCTGTCCCTGGGTCGGCACCCAGATACGACAGCAGTCCTTCTCAACATGGGCCGTACAGTTGATCGGCTCCAGGGCGGCATGGGCAAGATAGGGAAAGGCATATGAACCTTCCAGCGTGACATCGGCCCCGGCCAGTGCCTTGCTTGCATCGCCGGTGGATTGGGCAACCGCGCCGGGCTTTTGTAAATGTTCGGCAAACAGCTTTTCAAGTTTGGTATTGTCGAGTTGCGGATCGGTACCTTCGCTCCATTTTATGTTCAGTTTGGCCCGACCCTGTATCGCGGCATAGGTTGTTTCCGCACACACAGCAATTTTGTCTGCCATCGGTAGTACCTCGACAACACCCTTGACACCCTTGGCAGCCTGTGCGTCATATGATTCCGGAACGGCACCAAAGCGCGGCCGGCGGGCCACCACAGCGATGCACATGCCCGGTACAGCCATGTCGATGCCGTATTTGGTCCGGCCTGCCACCTTGTCGGGAATATCCAGCCGATCCCTGGCCGAGCCAATGATGCGGTAGTCTTTCGGTTTTTTCAAGGGTGGATTTTCAGGTACCGGCAGCCTGGCGGCCGCGGCCACAAGCTGCCCGTAGCGCAGGGAGCGGCCGTCCGGATGAATTACCCGGCCTTTTTCTGTACTGCATTTTTCAGCACCCATATCCCATTGCCGGGCCGCCGCCTCTAGAAGCATCTGCCGGGCGGCCGCTCCTGCACTGCGCAGCATATCCCAGCGGTGCCTGATACTGGTGCTGCCGCCGGTGAGCTGGGCGTTCCAGTAGGGATTCTTGAACGGTTCCGCGGCCAGTGCCATTTTAGCCTGGACGTTTTTCCAGTCGGCATCAAGCTCTTCGGCCACCACCATGGAAATACCCGTATGGGTCCCCTGACCAAGATTTGTCTGGCCGAGCCAGACCGTCACCGTGTCATCGGCGGCGATCTCGACAAATGCATGGGGCTTGAAGGTGCCACCGGTTTGGCCACGTGCCGGGGAAATATTCAATAAGCAGATCTCACTCGAGCAAACGGCAGCGGCGACAACAAGGCTGCTCTTCTGCAAAAAGGTTCTGCGTGTCATCTCTGTCTTCATGGTTGCCCCCCTATTTAGTGGTCATCTCTGCTGCCATCTCGATGGCCTTTTTTATCCTGGGATGCGAACCGCAGCGACACAGGACATCATCCATTGCCGCGTTGATCTGTTCCTTCGACGGATTTGGCTGCCGCTGAAGAAAATCGACGGTCTGCAGCATGATACCCGGCTGGCAGTAGCCGCATTGGGGGACCTGTTTTTCAATCCAGGCAACTTTGACCGGATGATCCTCCGGCAATCCCTCGACGGTGATTATCTTGCCGTCGAGGACATAGTCCACCGAAATGGAGCAGGAGCGCACCGCTTCACCATCAAGGAGCACGGTGCAGACACCACAGAGGGCGATGCCACAGGCGTATTTTACGCTTGTTATTCCCAGATTGTCGCGCAGCACCCAGAGCAGCGGAGTGTCCGGGGCCACATCTACCTCATGTTTTTTGCCATTGACATGTAATGAGATCATATTCCCTCCATGCAGGTGTGAGCGTTCTATCAAAGTGCTCGTGAATGGTGAATCGCTGTAAGGGGCCTTGCAAAATGATTGTGATTTTGTGGATAATCAGGTTTTAGCTTGTTCTAGTTCCATTACGACCACCCAGTCGGAAACATAGGGTAGTTTCAGCTTTCCTTGGCGCAAACGGGACAAAGGTAGAGGGATTTCCTCATAAACTTTTTGGGTATCGACACACAGCATGCGCTGTAGCTTTTTTGGGTCGGGAAGCTGTATTTGGATGGATTGCGTCCCCTCTTTATAGATAACAAGGAGCCTGGCCTGGGGAGATGCGAGAGCATGTCCGTTGGATATAGTGTTGTTGCGAACCATATCGAGATGAAAATAGTTGTTCCAGAATTGACGGGCACAGCGAAGTCTCTCGGGGTGAGGGTAGGGGTGTTCGCTGAAGCGGTAAAAACCGAACCAGCCACCCATGCCGCCTGCCATTGTTTCACGCCACACAAGCCTGACGGTACCGCGCATGTCAAGCTTGAAATGCTCTCTTTTGTAGGTATGTCGTTCACTGTAGAGATGGGGACGGGTGATGTCGCTGTCAAGATCATCGACGATGGCCTGGAAGGTTTCAGGTCCGTATTTCGAAGTCTTTTTAGGGACATTGCGCCCGAACCCGTCATAGGCATTGATGGTATTGTCGCCTGGCAAAACAAAGCCTCGTGCAGATAACAGGTGATCCCAGCCGCTTTCGGCGTGAAGAAACGAGGCCCATTGGCCAAGTTGTTGAGTGTTGGTCCACTCATGAAGGTCAAAGCCATAGCCCATTGACCAGCCGGGCAGCGGACCCAGGCGGGCGGCAATGTAACGCTGTAGTCGACGATCTTCCCGGCCGTTGATGCCGTGGTGTGCCGTTTCCCTGAACTGCTTCGGCGTTGCCTTGCGCATTGCATCCCCCCACATCCATATATGGACGTGCATCATTCGGGCATGGGTCTTGCGTATAATATCTTCGAGCAGATCGAAGGTTTCAAGGCGTGGGGTGCCGGAATCTGTCCAGACCTGTGGAAAGCCCGGATGGAGAAAGATACTCCCGAAACCGTTTTCCTCTGCATTGTCGAGGTAGGCCGAAAGTCGAGCGGGGTTTTTGAAGAGGAACAGGGGGCTGTCTGACCAATGTTTGTGGCGTAGTTCATCATCAAAGCTTGGAAATTTGAGCTTATTCATAAACACCATAAAGCGAAATGGCTCCAGTGAGGGGCTGTTACCCTGCCACACGGCATAGCGATTTCCAGCATGGGTGAGAAACCCCCGTGCAGTATTGTCCGGATTTCTGGTGACGACGACCGTCCCCGTATGGTTGGAAAGGGAGGCGTTGCTACTTGATGAGGTGAACGTCCATGCTCCCATGCTGGTCCCGGTAAAGCGGAATTTCCAGGTGTTGTTGCCGGCATAGAACATTTTTGTTCTTCGGACTTCACCGTTTTCACCGTTGATGAATTCAACCTCGGCAACGATGTCGAAGGGGTTGTCGGACCAGGAGTTGTTGTCGATTGACCATTCTGCCGTTTGCCACATGGGTATTTTCCTGGTTTCGCTTTGTGCGGCAAGAGCCGAAAAAGAGGAGCAGTGAAATGCAATGATACAAAAAACGGAATATCGGCAGAGAATGAGTAGCGATCGGTGCATCATAACGGAGTTCCAGGAAAAAAGAGATTTTTGTCACGACATGGAAGAAGCGTTCGAAGATGTTGTCGGAATGCTCGAAAACAAAATAGATTACTGATTATCAGCAAAGCTCAGCTCGAAGTGCGAGGGGCAAGGACATCACATGTGGCTTTTCATGGGTATCTGCAGCCTGGACGGCTGCAGCCAAGCGCCCAGGGACGGGTTTAAAGCGTCCCATGAAAAACAACATGTGATGTCCTGGGTCGATTAGCTGAGCTTTGCTGATAATCAAAAATATTTCTGCCATGCAGATGTCCTCTGAACATATATCCAGCCTATCACAAAATAAAGCGAATCAAAAGATCAGGTTGAAAATTCAAGTGATGCAATGCTCCCCTTATGACCATCTGTATCGTCCCTCTGGGCCTGTTACAGAGAATTTCCCAGACCAATACCGCGGCGTTCCAGCAGGCTACCCTCGGCAAGGCAGAGTTTGACCAGGGCGATTCTATATTCAACCACAGCCTCTATTTCGGCAAGCTGGCTCACCAAAAGGTCACGTTGGGCCTGGGCAACCAGGAGTGAGGTGATATCTCCAACGGAAAAGCGTTCTTGTTCTGCTTTGAGCGTCTGCTCTTCGAGCATGCGGGTTACCGCGCTGGCCTCTATCTGCTCTCGAGTCCGTTTCACCTCGTTTGCCGCCAGAAGGACATCAAGTTTCACCAGCTCCCGCAGGTTGGCCAGGGCTGCCTGGGCCTGGCCACGCGAGGCTCTGGCTGCAAAATGTTTTGCTTTGGCTGTCCGGTTGCCCAAATATGAGCTCAAACGAATACCGGAGAGCAGGTCAAAATTATCTTCACGGAGGTTTGACCAGGCATTGTTGAATGTTTCGGCATATCCCGTTTTGCCGATATCAATAAACAGATCGAGCTTAGGCAGTAAACCGTTGCGGGTGCGTACAACTTCGAGACTTTGCTGCCTGCGGCGTAGTTGAGCCTCATTGAGATCGGGGCGCATCTGCAGTGCCAGCTCGAGTCTATCGTCAAGGTCGGTGAGTGGTGAGGCGGTTGTCTGGGGTTGACTGGTTGTTGCAATAGTAGAGTGCAACTGACCGTTGTCGGTGACATTGAGCAGGCGAAGCAGCCGCAGCCGCCGTTCATTTCGGGTGCTGCGGGCTTCGATCAGGGCCTGCTCACGCCTGGCGACTTCGGCACGCGCGGCGGCAGCAGCATTTCTCGGTATGACTCCGACTTCGATCCGGTTTTCCACCTCTTCCAGCTGCTGCCTGGCAACTTCCAGGGATTGCTCGAAAATGAGAATGCTCTGTGAGGCCAGCACATATCGCCAGTAGGTTGTTTCCACGTCGGAAACCAGTGATTCGATGAAGCCGCGCAACTCGTAGAGGGATATCTGCGTGTCAAGCTGTACCTGACGAATGTCGACCAGATTGACAGCAGCACCATATCCCCTCAGCAGGGCCTGGGTAACACTCAACCCCATCCGGACATCCTGCTGGACAGGTGTTCTGTTAGATCTTGACCTACCGGAGCGCAGCGAGAGTTCCAGGTTGGTACCGGAGGGGAATTGCCGGCGCACGCCTGCAAGGGCATCGATATCGTTTGCCTCTACACTGAAACGATCCTCTGTGCTGCGTGATGTTTCCGTAGCCTGTATTTCAGAATATTGGAGTTCGGCAAAAAGCTCGGGATCGAAGACTCCACGTTCGATCTGTTCGAAGGTGCCTGCAATGAGCGGAGAGTAGCGCTGCACTAGAAGCTCGTTATTGTGGTGCAGAGCATGGAAAACGGCCTGTTCCAGAGAAAGGGCAATGCGGCCCTCTTGAGCCTGCGGCAGCCAGATTTTTTTCTGTAATGTCGGCGCGGGTGATCGAGCATCATCAAGTGACGCGGAAGTGTTAGGGGCGGTTGGAGTGGTATAACGCTCGGCGTTGTCGTACCAGGTGTCGGGCGCACTGCAACCAAAAAGCAGGAGTGCTGCGCCCAGGGAGATGACTCTTTGCAATAAAGACAAATATGGTGCTTGAAAAATCATCGAGTTACCTTTGTACTTGTGGAATGTACCAGTGAAAAAATGACGGGTATGAGTATCAACGTTATCAGGGTGGAGGCAGTCAGCCCTCCGACCACCGCGCGTGCCAGTGGTGCCTGGGCATCGGCACCTTCACCGATACCCAGGGCCAGTGGTATCAGCGCCAGGATGGTGGTTGTCGTGGTCATCAGAATTGGTCGTAGGCGGCGCCGGCCTGCTTCCATCACCGCCTGGGCAGCCGAGTATCCCCGTTTTTGCAGCCGGGTGGCCTGGTCGACCAGCAATATGGCATTGTTGACCACAATACCTCCCAGCATGATACAGCCGATAAAGGACTGCAGGTTGAGCGTGGTGTTGGTTGCATAGAGGGTGATGAGGACACCGATGACCGCCAGGGGCACACTGGCCATGACAATACAAGGATCACGGAACGATTCATACTGACAGGCCAGCACCATGAAAACCAGCAGTAAGGCAAGAAGCAAAGAGGTGATCAACTCCCGTGAGGCCTTCTTCTGTTCTTCGACGTTGCCGGCAACCTGAAGTGCATAACCATCCGGAGTGGCTACCCTGTCGAGAGCGCTGCGCGCATCTTCGGCAACGGAGCCGAGGTCACGGCCGGCAACATTGGCCTGGATGGAGACTATACGCTGTTGATTTTTGCGTTCCACGACGGCAGGCCCTCTGCTTGCTCCGGTGTCCACCAGGTTGCGAAGACTCACCTGCTCTCCGCCGGGCGTACGCAGAAAAAGGTCCAGAATCGTTGACAACTCAATGTTGTCTGCATCCTTTAACTGTACCAGAATACGTGATGATTCCCCTTTTGAGCGAAATTCGCCCACCTTCGTTCCAGTAAGGGCGGTTTCCAGGGTCTTGCTCACATCGCGCAGCGTCAGGCCAAGGTCTGCCACCTTTGCCCGGTCTATGAGTATATTTTGCTGCGGCACTCCGGCATTACGGCTGATAGCCACATCGGTAATGCCGGTGATAGTTTCAATGGCTCCTGCTGCCTGTTCCGCCAGGAGGTCAAGTGTTGCCAGGTCAAAACCACGGACTTCCACAATCAATCCCTGGTCAGCTCGAAGAATCCGCTCCAGAATAAACTGGCCTTGAGGGGCACGCACCCTGATTTCCATACCGGGAATTTGTCCTTCCAGCCGTTCACGTAAATCAGCGGCGATTGCCGTATTTGATCGTTGCCGCTGCTTGGCGGGAGTGAGGGACAGGCGAATTTCACCATTGGGCTTGGAATTACGCCATCCCGTCCCCACCCGCGTGACAGAAGAGACCATCTCCGGCACGGCGGGAAACACGATTTCTTCCATCAGCCTGGTTTGCCTGTCGATGAGATCAAGACGTGTGCCGACTTCCATCTCGCCGATGACCCGGACCTCTCCTTCATCACTGGGGGGAAGAAATTCCGAGCCGATGGAGGGAAACAGCAGTAAACTGCCGGCCAGAAGGCCTCCCGAAAGCAGAACAACACGCCAGCGGTGACGAAGGGCGCTCTGCAGGAGCGCACCATAGAAGTCGTTAACCCTTTGAAAGAACCCGCCCGTTAGAGTGAAGAACCGTGTCGAAAAGGTGCCGGCGGTGCTTTTTGCAGATGGTGTCAGGTTGAGCATCTTCGAGGCCAGCATGGGCACAAGGCTCAGCGCCACCAGCAGGGAGCAGGTCAGTGAGAACATGACGGTGAAGCCCAGTTCTTTAAAAAGCAGGCCGGATACGCCTTTGATAAAGGCGAGCGGAACAAAGATCACCAGGGTTGTAAGGGTGCTTGCCAGAATAGCACCGCCTACTTCCTGGGCGCCTTTGGTTGCAGCTATGTGGGCGGGTTCTTGATGTTCCTGGCAGCGTCGGAAGATATTTTCCAGCACTACCACCGAACTGTCGACCATCATGCCCACTCCCAGTGCCAGGCCGCCAAGACTCATAAGATTGATGGTGAAGCCGCCGAAAAAAATCATGGCAAAGGTGGCAATAACCGAGATGGGAATGGCCAGCAGAATGACCAGCGTGGAGCGGATGTTGCGCAAGAACAGCAGCAGCATCAGTGCCGCAAGAACGCTGCCATACAGGACCGCCTGGCTGACGTTTTTGATGGATCTCTCGATGAAGTTTCCTTGATTGGTGACCGGTACCACTTGAAGTTGGGGAAAGTCTCTGTTGATTTTTTCGATTTCCGCCAGTATCCCGGCGGCAACTTCGACGGTGTTTGCGCTTGGCTGTTTGCGTATGGCAATATTGAGCCCGGGGTTACCGTTGAGCCGGGTGATACGGTTGCGCTTTTCGTAGGTGTCGCGTATTTCGGCAATCTGCCCAAGGGTAATGAAGCCGCCGTCCCGTTTGACGACAACGGTGTTTCGTATTTGCTCCAAATTGACAAATTCCGCCGGGGCGCGCAGCATGACCTCGTACTTGCCCTGGTGTATGCTGCCCGCCGGCAGATCCACATTGGCATTCCGGGGAGCGCTCAGGATTTCATTGATGGGTATGCCCAGGGCATTTATTTTGGCAGGGTCAAGCTCTATGCGAATCTCTCTTTTGTACTGCCCCCAGGTATCGACCTGGGCGACACCTTCGACGCGGGCCAGCCGGAATCGCAATTGTTCTTCGATGATGCGGGTCAATTCCACGGGATCCATGGGGCTTGAGATACCCATGATAACCACCGGAAAGCCGGCCACGTCGAATTTGCTGACCCGTGGGCGCTCGATGTCATCGGGAAGTTCGTTGATTTCGTCTTCGAGCTGGGCCTGAACATCGATGGCTGCCGTGTCAACGTCCGTGCCCCAGTTGAAAGTAACCCGTATTCTGCTGTTGCCTTCGGAGGATTCAGAACTCAGCTCTGCCACGCCGGGAACGGTGGCGACAATCTCTTCGATGATCTGGGTAACAAGGCGCTCCATGACAACCGGGCTGGCGCCTTCGTAACCCGTTCGAATGGAAAGCGTGGGCATTTCGATGCTCGGCAGCATATCGATCTGCAGCCTGGTGAAGGAACTCAGGCCAAGAACGATGACAATGAGGGTCACCATCGAGGTGAATACCGGTCTGCGGACGCTGAATTCTGGGAGATTCACGGGATTTTTTCCCCTTCTGTCGTAATGCTGATTTCCTCGGTGATTCGTATTGCCGAGCCGTCTTTTATGAGTTGCTGTCCCAGGGTGACGACCCGGCCGGAAAGCTTGGGGCTAATCAATTGAACACGATCACCGCTTGCAAAACCCGGCTCAACGGGGACCCACTCAACAGAAGTACCATCGTTATTTACCTTGAATACACCGTGTTGGTTGTTGCGTGTGGTGATGGCCATATTGGGGACGCTGATGGCGTTGTCAATTTTTTGAAGTTCCAGGGTGCAGCGGGAGAACATGCCCGGTTTGAGGAGATGGTCGGGGTTGGCCACTTCAAGCTCCATTCTGGCCTGTCGGGAGGATTCACGAAAGATGGGCGAAATTCGTGAGACAATACCGGTAAAAACCTTCTCCGGATAGGCATCCGTATATACTTTGGCCTTCTGCTCCAGGGTGATGAGCGGATAGTCCTTTTCTATCACCTGAATGACGGCGATAACAGGATTCAGCTCAATGATGGAAAGAAGCGGGGTGTTGGCCGCTACGGTATTGCCCTCATCGACAAAGCGTTCGGCTACAGTGCGTTGATTATCTCCCTGCTGCCATTCCGCCTGAACCTGAGTGTAGCCCAAACGAATTCCAGCTGCTCTGAGCATTGCCTGTTCGCGCTCGAGGTTTGCCGCCGCAACTTTGACGGCTGACTGGCTGGTGAGGAAGGTGGCCTTTGCTGAATCAAAACCACTTTCCGAGGCAACGCCGCGACTGAACAGGGTCTTGGTCCGTTGAAGCTCCCGCTGGGCAATTTCCAGACGACTGACGGCCTCAACGTGGTTGGCCTCGGCAACCGCCAGATTTGCTTGCGCTTCGATGACTTCCTGCTTGAATTCTGCGTCTTCAAGCTCTACCAGCAATTGTCCGCGCTGCACCTGGTCGGAAACGTCGGCATGAAGCACCTGGATACGGCCGCTGATTTTGGGGGCAACGGTAAACTTGGTTCTGGGCTCGATACTTCCGCTGAAGGTGCGCCGTAGTGAGATGGGACCATGGTGGACGTTAGCCACCTGCACGGGCACAGGGTTTTTCTCCTTTGCCCCGACTGTCTGCTTGTCAGGTTTTTCTCCAAGCAAATACAAAAGAGGGCCTCCGCCGGCCAGGGTGATCAGTATAACGACAAACCAGGCAGTTATATGTCTCTTTGGCGCCATAACAAGTCCTTATGTGTAACTCCTTATTGGATAAGGGACATAATCTGGTAAATCCCATGAGGTAAATAATTGATACTCCCACGGTAACTATTCAAGAGCGGTGAAGAGCAGGAGAAAAGGTTGTTCTCCAGGTAAATTTACTATATTCTATCAGATTATGCAGGAGTATTACGCGTGCAGTTTGAAGAGCGAGGAAAGCGGTGACAGGAAGGGTTCGTTGAACACCTTGCAGAATGTGAATACAATGAAATACAAGCATATATTCGGCCCTGTGCCTTCACGGCGACTGGGGCTCTCTTTGGGCGTGGATCTTGTCTATCACAAGGTGTGCAGTCTCGATTGTATATACTGTGAATGTGGCAAAACCACTGATCTGAGAGTGGAGCAGAAGGAATTTGCAGGTTTTGAGGAAGTAGAAAAAGAGCTGGATCATTATTTTGCCAATGGGGAAGATCCTGACTATATAACGTTCTCAGGATCCGGCGAACCCACGTTAAATATGGCAATCGGCCGGGTCATTGCCTACATCAAAGAGCGCAGGCCCAATGTCAAGGTGGCCGTGTTGACCAACTCCACTCTGCTGGGCAGCGAAGATATACAACAGGGACTTGCCAGAGCCGATCTGGTCATGCCGTCTCTGGATGCCGTTTTTCAAAAGACATTCTTACAGATCAACCGTCCCTGTAAAGGGCTCTTTATCGATGAGATCGTTGACGGACTGAAAGCCTTTGCCCGCCGGTTTACAGGGGAGATATGGTTGGAAGTCTTTATTCTTCCAGGGGTGAATGATTCGGTAGAGGAATTGGTGGCGTTAAAGGATGTTATCCATGATATTCGGCCTGCGCGTGTTCAACTCAACACTCTGGACAGGCCGGGGGCACTGGAGAGCTTGACTCCCGCTTCAATGGAAGAACTGGAAAGGGTGGCAAAAATTCTGGAGTATGAATGTGTTGAAGTGATCGCCACGGTAAAAAGCCTGCAAAAGGGCAACCGGAAGTCCATCGAAGAGATGGAACCGGTTGTGGTGGAAACCATTCATCGACGCCCCTGTACCGTGGAGGATCTTGCACAGGCCTTGAACCTCGATGAGGCGGAACTTGCAATTCTTCTCAAAAAGCTGGTTATAGATGAAAAAATCGAGGCAAAGCTTCAAAAAAGGGGACTATTCTATCAGACCAGAAAATAGAACTTACTATCACATCCTTGTGTCGGCAATGGTGTTTTGAGGAGTGTGAACAGCCTGTTTTTATGCATAAAAAAATATGACAGTTACAGGGAGACGGTGTAGTTTTCCGTCAATGTTTTGGAACTGGTGAATTATTGAGATGCTTACGAAATATCAAATTTTACGATTGCGAAGGAAAATCTCTTGAAGCGCTTACGTGATATTCAGCTTGGTATAACGCATAAACTTTTAATATTATTTTTGTTATTTTTGTTGATCTTCTATGGCACCCTGTTGGTGCTGTTTACCAATACTCAGAAAATTGTGGCTGTCTCCGAACTTATAGTAAGCAAGAATAACGAGATAGCAACACTCTCCAAGGCAATGTATGAAAATCTGTTGAGCATGGAGGCCAACGATAAAAAATTCAGGCTTCTTAAAAAGGACACCTATAAAGAATACTTTCAGGAGGCCAAGCACGAGTTTGAGCTGAACCTGGAAATATTGTTGGCTCTTGAATCTTCCGATTATCATGTAGCTGCTGCGTGGAAGGGGCTTGCCGGAAGCTACTACAACCATCTTGAAAGCGTCGATAACGATGGTACCGAGCTGGTAAAATGGGCATCGGAACATCGGATTAACGAGTGGCTTGCGACTATATCAGATGCCAGGCGGCAGAATGAGGCGGATGTCGAAGAGGCCTTGCTCAATATAAACAGGCGCGGTAGATTGAGTGTTAGAAACGGCCTCATCGGCATGGGCATAACCATAATTGCCGGTGTCGCGGCGGCGTTGTTTCTTGCCAGGTCAATACTGCATCCTCTTAAAGAACTCAAACATGGGCTGAAAAGCATCTCTTCGGAAAAGGATTTTGAGGAGATCCATATTAATCGGCAGGATGAATTCGGCGAGCTTGCCGCGGCCTTTAACGATATGAGTCGGCAGTTGAAGGACGAGGAGGATCTCCGTTCAGAGTTTATAGCCACTCTCAGTCATGAGATCCGCACACCGCTGTCATCGATACGAGAATCCGTCAATATGCTCCTTGAAGGTGTCTTGGGGAGTGTGAATGTAAAGCAGCAGAAATTTCTAGACATAGCCCAGTCGGAAATTTTTCGCATCGGCGATCTGCTCAAACATCTGCTCCAGGTTTCCCGTCTTGACTCGGAGTCCCGTAAGGTTACTCCCATTCTCATAGATCCCAATAAGCTGGTCCTGGAGGTGTCACGTAGCCTGATACCGACGGCAAAGGCCAAGAAAGTGACCATGGAGCTCCATAAAATGGCTGATCCACCAGTTATTATCGGAGTAAAAAAGGAGTTGCAGCAGGTTCTTTTCAATGTGCTGGAAAACGCCATAAAGTTCTCTCCGCGAGAGGGGGAGGTGACTATTCAATTGTTTGTCGATGAAAATGGTGAATCCCTGACCTACCAGATTGCCGATCAGGGACCTGGGATAAGTGACCAGGAGGAGTCGCTTATTTTCAGCAAATATTATCGGGCCAAGAATGCCAGGAGCCATGTTGATGGTGTTGGCCTGGGGCTGAGTATCTCAAAACGCATTATTCAGTTTCACGGAGGGGAAATATACGTTAAGAATAACAATGACAGTGGTTGTTCTTTTTACTGCTCTCTGCCCTGCGAGATGGATACTAAGGCTGTATGATAGGTTTTAGGCAGATGTATGTGCACGGTAAACATACCATCTGTGGCTGTTTCGCATGAAGGATTTTTATCGTAATGGAGTTTCAAGTGAAGCATGCTGAAGAAACGGTGAAAAGTTGAATATTATGAATATGAAAAACCTCTACTGTATTTTCCTGATAGCGCTTTTTGTCGCAGGTTTTTCCGGCTGCAAAATGGCTAAGTCATTCAAATCCTATGAGGAAGCGCTTGAAAAAACGAAAATTCATGACTCCGAGGAAGAAGTTCTCTTTCAGGCGGAGTCAGCCTATTTTGCCGGTGACTACCGGCTGGCCCGGGAACTCTACTCCAGGGTGAAGGAAAACAATGGTGAATCGCTTCACGGGAATCAAGCGATTTACGGTCTTGCCTGCCTGCGAATTATCAGCGCCCCGGACATAGACGAGCTACGCCGGGCATTAGCGGAGTTATCTAGATGGCAGGCACCCGATACTGATGCCTACCTTGAAAACCCCGGAATGCTGATTACGGCACTCAATAAACAGTCAGATCTCTTTGACTGCCAGGTTGAGATTCGCAATGCCACCACGAAAAAGAAGATGGAAGATACAAACGAGCATAAAAAGAAAATTGAAAAACTGGAGGCAACGATTGAAAAACTCGAGCATCAGATATCCGTTCTTGAAGCCATCGATCAGGAGATCCAGGAAAAAAGGAAGCCGATATGACATCAGCGGCGACAATACTGGTTGTGGATGACGATCCTAGTATTCTTGAGGTGCTCAGAACCCGTCTTAGTTCAGCTGGGTTTGCGGTTGTAGTCGCGGATGACGGCCCTTCGGCGCTGCAGATACTGAAGAAGAGTACTGTCGATCTGGTAATTTCGGATATGAAAATGCCGGAAATGGGAGGGCTGGACCTCTTTGAGGAAATACGCAGGGTCAACAGGCTGACGCCGATCATCTTTCTCACTGCCTACGGAACAATTCCAGATGCGGTCAAGGCTGTCAAGGCCGGTGCCGTCGATTATATCTCCAAACCTTTTGACGGCAAGAAACTGGTGGAAAAAATCAATCGGATCCTTAACCATCGTCACACAGCTGATGATGCCGGTGAAGCGCCGTTGGTCGAGGGAGATTTTTATTGGGGAAACAATCCTGTCATGCAGGAGCTGCACGGCTTGATCCAAAAGGTTGGCCAGAGCAATGTCAACGTTCTCGTCCTTGGTGAAAGTGGTGTCGGCAAGGAGTGTATTGCCAAGGCGGTGCATTGTCAGTCCGCGCGGAGCGGAAAGCCGTATATTGTTGTGGATTGCGGTTCAACTCCTCCGGGAATTCTGGAAAGTGAGCTTTTCGGCCATGTCAAGGGGGCTTTCACCAATGCTGTACAGGATAAGCAGGGGCTGATAGAGGCAGCCAATGGTGGCACCCTGTTTCTCGATGAAATTGGCAATATTTCATCAGATATGCAGAGCCGATTGCTTCGTTTCCTCGAAGAGCGTAAAATACGCAGAGTTGGTGCCGTTAAGGAGATTGATGTTGATTGTCGCGTTATTTCCGCGACCAATGCCGATCTCGCTGCGGAGATACGGGAAGGCCGATTCCGGCAGGATCTCTATTACAGGTTGCGGGTGGTTACTCTCAATGTGCCGCCCTTGCGCGAGAGAAAGGAGGATATTGCTCCGCTTGCCCGTTGTTTTGCCAATCGACAGTGCCTGCAATCCGGTATGACAGAGCTTACAATTGCTCAGGAAACCATTGAAATGATGGAGCAATACAATTGGCCAGGAAACGTTCGGGAGTTGAAGAATGCCATGGAGGCAGGGGTTGTTCTCTGTAAAAATAATACATTGTTGCCCGATGATCTGCAGTTGAATGTTTTCGACGAATTGCCTGAAGGTGAGATGGACAGTAATGGTATGAATGCTTCTTTTTCCATTGAAAACAGTGAGAAGGAGGCAATTATACGGGCCTTGAAAGAGGCCAACGGCGTGCAGAAACGTGCGGCTGATCTCCTTGATATCAGCCGTCGGTCGATCCATTACAAGATAAAGAAATACGATATCCGGGTGGAGGAGTATAAATAGCTGACGGTCGAGCACGCGGTGTACCACCACAGGAAAGGTCCAGGATCCGCTCAAAGATACCTTCTCATTTTGGGGCGCAACTGTAACCTACCTTGCGGCGATCCGTAGACGGCACAATCCTCAGAAGAGCGCTGCTATTCCTGCGGTTTGCCGTGGTTAGTAGTGATTGGCAAAAAGCCGGGTGAGAAGATTATTCTCGGCTGTATCTTGGTACATCGATGGTGTCATGCGCCTAACGTTGTTGTCCTTTTGCTGGTGATGAACAGAAGCTTGTTCCTTCCCGCCGCTTCGAAGAGGCTTGTTATTATTTCTCTGCAGCAGCTCAAACCATCCAATGCCATGATGAAGTTGCAACTCAAAAAAATTGATCGTCGCGTCATATGAGTTACTTGCAAAGAGTATTTTGGTATGTGGACGACGCTGCATGACAATATACATAGAAAGCACCTCACATGCTGAAGATGGATAGTTACTTACGTTTGTTCAAATACTACTCCGGAAGGAGTTGGACGCGGACAACCTCTATTTGTTTTACATCTCCTCGATGAATGATTGTGCCGATGATATTGACGCGCCTCCCGACAATTTCCTCAAGGTTCTCTCCTTGCAAATCTGGTGATTATATAGCAAGGTTTGTGCCATGTGTGATTTTCTGCAATGTATCGATATTTCAGAAAAAATATAAGCTGGCAGCATGGGGCTGACCAAATTTTTCCCGTTGTGTTACAATTTTTGCTCACTTAATGAATCGTAACTATTCAGCAGCACCCCATCTGCACACGATCAGCCTGAAAAACATAGCCACACTTTAGTTTTCCAGGCTGATCGCGGGAAGATCTGGCGCCCTGTGAGCAGTTACTTAAAATGAACACCAGAAAAGGAAAGGGCGAGATACCATCTATATTGAAATTCAATCAAAAGTCGTGTAGTTCTATGCGGTACTGTGTATATGAAAACCTCTGGTTTCACATAATTCCGATGTTTTCTGAGTGGCGGCTACGAGGCAGGTAAATTTTTTTTGGAGGAAAAGAGATGATATCGAATATGAATGGGCTGGTACGGCGATGTTCAGCAATCTTTATGGGATTGATTTTCCTTGTCGGTGCTGGGCAGGCGGTGGCGGAAACCATTAAGGTCGGGGCGATTCTAGCGGTCACCGGACCGGCGTCGTTTCTCGGGGGGCCCGAGGTGCGCTCCCTCAAGATGTTGGTGGATGAGGTTAATGCCAGTGGTATGGCTGGCGGACATACCATCGAGCTGATTGTCAAAGACAGTGGAGCAAGTTCTGAAAAAGCGGTCTCTTTTGCCAAACAGCTCATCGAGGAGGAACGAGTCTTTGCCATCATCGGCCCGTCCACCAGCGGTGAAACCTTCAAAATAAAGAGGCTTTGCGATCGGAGTAAGACAATTCTCATCTCCTGTGGTTCCGCCGAGCTTATTGTCAATCCGGTGGCGCCGTTTGTCTTTAAAACCGCACCCAGCGATTCGATGGCGGCGCGCAAGATATTCACTGCCATGCAAAGCATGGATATTGAAAAAATAGCGGTTTTGACCGGTAATACAGGATTTGGCAAGGCGGGTAAAAAGCAGATCACCGATATTGCGCCGCAATATGGAATTGAGATAGTTGAAGCCGAGGTCTATGACAAAAAGGCCACCGATCTCAGTGCCATCGTTGCCAAGATCAAGGCCAATAAAGATGTTGAGGCGGTTATCAACTGGTCCATTGTGCCGGCGCAATCGATTATCGCCAAAAATATACGGCAGATCGGCTGGGACGTTCCGCTCTTCCAAAGCCACGGCTTTGCCAATATTAAATATGTCAAGGCGGCCGGGGCGGCGGCCGAAGGGATCATTTTTCCAGCGAGCAGACTCATCGTGGCGGAATCATTGCCGGACGGGCCCAGAAAAGATTTTTTGATGGGCTATAAAACGGCCTATGAAACACGTTTCAAGGAGGATGTTTCTACTTTTGGCGGACACTCCTATGATGCCATGATGATCCTGGCCAAAGCTATTGCCGAAGCGGGGCCGGACAAGATGAAAGTTCGAGAGGCCATAGAGAACATGAAGGGCTATTTCGGCACCGCCGGCGAGTTCAATTTCTCCGCCGAGGATCACAGCGGCCTGCAGATAGATGCCTTTACCATGGTGACGGTCAAGGATAGTGCTTTTGTCCCGTACTCCATGGATTGACTGTTACCTTTTCATCAATACTGATTCGCAGCAACGGCAGGGGTTACCCGCCTTGCCGTTGCTACGTCTTTTTACTTTTCCTCGAAGTAACTGCTCACAGGGCACCAGGGTTCCCCGCGATCAGTAGGGACACGGCGCGTCGTGTCCCTACGAGAATCTCCGGCACCATGCAAGCAGTTACAAATACCGGGGGAGTTACATTACGTCGCTTCCCTCATAAGTAGTTCCCCCTCGAATTCATAGAAGGTATGGACCTTCACACCGGTATCGTGGATTTTTGCGCTCCCGCCTGGGTTCGGCAGATCGATGATGGTGCTTGCCTCATCGGCTTCATCGGTCGCTTCATCGTTTAGGCGGCCTCGACCTTATGGTGCCGCGGTAATGCCAAAGATGGTGTGCCAGGTATGGTCGCGGCTCCATTTTTTGAGGATATGTACCGGAAGGGCGGCAAGGGAGTCCTCCACCTTTGCTGCTTCGCTGGTAAGAAGACCGGACAGGATGAAGAATTTTTGCTGGAGAAATCCGGGGGAGGCGATAATGCCCTTCATGATATCGTAGTGGATGTTAGCGACCAGGAGATCCGAGGCAACTGCGGTGAATGGTTCCGCCTGCCCTTGAACGGCAAGTATTCTATCACCAAAGTCGTTGAGGAGGCAATTACGTCGAGCGGTCTGGGTCGCCAGAAAATTACAATCCACTGCCAGGATCCTGCGGCAGCCGCGGGCAGCAGCGGCCAGCGCCAGGATGCCGGTGCCGGTGCCAAGATCGAGCATGGTCGATACTTTCTGTCCACCACAGGCGATATCGATGGCCTGAAGACAGTCCCGGGTGGTTGGATGAAGGCCGTTGCCAAAAACAACTCCGGGATCCAGGGTGAGCGTGGTAGAGGGTTCCTCGGCAGGCGGAGAAAACCATGGAGGACTGATGAGAAAACTGCCGATCTGGATCGGCTCGAGCTTGCCTCCCTGCCACTGTTCATAGGTCATTGTGTAGGTGTCGAGCAGTGTAAGCCTCTCATTGTGTGCAACGAGGGTGTCGATGATAGCCTCGGCCGGCTGGGTAAAAAAAACAAAGGAAAAACCGTCCTCTTCCCAGGTCCCCAAATAGTTTTCATTAACAATTTCTTTGTCCTTTGATATTCTGCCTTCAAAGTAGTAGATATAGAGCAGCGTGTCGGCTGAGGGGATGGTAGGGTGCATGATAATATTGATAGAGATGCGAAGATATTGTTTATCGCTAGCTGGATTGCCATAACGTTTGTTGGGATTTGTCCAGTTGTTCCTGCCAAATCCGCCGATCAAAACAAATGCTTTATACCCATTGTTGCTGTTTGACGAAAGGACAAAAAATTCAAGCTGTCCTGTATTGTGATTCCAAAGGCTGATATAGTGCGGTTTTGTTGTTACTACTGAGGGGTGTATGATTATTTGCGTAGATTTTGACGGCACCATAGTCGATCACTGTTTTCCTGCAATCGGAAGACCCGTTCCAGGTGCTGTTAAATGGATGAAACGGTTGAGTAAATACGGGGCGAAGTTGATTTTGTACACCATGCGTTCCGACAGTGAAATGTTTACAACGGCGCTCACCGATGCGGTCTTGTACCTGCGGGATAATGATGTTGATCTCTATGCGGTGAATGAAAATCCGGAGCAGTTGTCCTGGACGGTCTCGCCCAAGGTGTATGCAGAGGTCTATGTTGATGATGCGGCTTTTGGATGTCCCTTGATATTTCCGAAAAAATTCAACCGGCCCTGTGTCGATTGGGAGATAGTGGGCCCGGAGCTTGAGCGCTTGTGCCTGGCCCGAAAATAGGTCATAGCCAAGGCACATCTTTTCTTTCCGTTTACCAACACAACTCAGATCGAAGCACTCACGCCCAAGGACAGCTGAGTTGTGTTGGTAATCTGCATTTTTTACCATTAATACCTGGTTACGGATGGTCTGCAATGGTGCCGCTTGGGGGTGTCCCGACATCTGAAATTCACCTGGAAGTGTCATGGACTGGGCTTTACGAAATCGGGGCTTTGTGGTTTAATACGGATGCAACGGCCGGCATCCGCCCGGGTGGGGGCTGATTACCAGTAACGTTCAGCTCGAAATGTGGTAACTATTCAGCAGTACCCCATCCGCACGCGATCAGCCTAAAAAACATAACCATACTATATTTTTCCAGGATGATCAGGCACATCCGGAGTTTGCGCTTACCCATGAACAGTTACAGTGCAGGGTGAATTGCTGGTTTCCAGTTCTTTGCAGAATTGTTGCAAAATGTGAAGTTATAATGAGCAGCAGGCGTAACCATTCAGGTGGGAGCACCAAATTGGCATAACCACCGAGTTGTAACTGTTCAGGAGTGCTCTATATTGGTTCATTTGGGACTTCGAAGCATACTTGTGCTATTCGAGAAGGCTTAAATGGGACAA